>Ga0193718_1000039_pt1 | contig 25845 bp, 15 predicted proteins | sample U2a1metaG_FD_144918 | JGI IMG/M metagenome (GOLD analysis project Ga0193718, IMG submission 144918) | Soil microbial communities from a riparian zone of the East river system, Colorado, United States - U2a1 | ecosystem: Environmental > Terrestrial > Soil > Riparian zone | place: USA: East River... | reverse complement strand
TGAGAAAGCGAATGGCTAGTAATCGCAGCATGAGGTACTGGTCATGGGTGGTTGATCATTCGTCATTAGTCTTGAGTTATTAAGTTGAAATTCAATATTTGAGATCAACTTTATGGCTATTTCAACTTGTATGATATGATCGCCTTGCCGGTTTGGCCTACTAACAAACGGGCTTGATCTTTTGAAGAAATAAACAGAAGCTGACGGACGTCTCCGCTCAAATTTAATCCGCTCATGGATTGGGGAACATAAGTAAAGTGGCCCTTCCCATCGTTCAAAAAAACAAACCCCCTGTTTGCATCTGTTTTTCCGATCCGTACCCGCACGTTGGATTCGTTCCCACCCATCACCACATCGCGATCTCCATCCCTATCCACATCGTATGACGCAATCGCGTAGACGGATGAGAACTGGGCTTGGATGGGTAAATTACCGATCTCAAAACGATCTCCTTTGTTTTCCAAATATACCGTTTTCAGCAGATCGGCCCGGAGCGTGGTTGCTCCTTTTAGTTCGTCCTTTGTAAAAATGGTTTCCAGCGTCGCATTCGCATAGGATGTGTAATCGGGAAATCGCTGCTTTAAAAAACTGACCTGCCCTAATGCCTCATCCCGGCTTGCGTAAGGAAAAGACTGTCCATCGATAAAGTAACAAAAGAACGCATCCATCTGACTATCATTATTAAAGTCCTTGTACACCAACGTGGCCGGGTGATCCGGGCTAATTTTATATTGATTGTTTAACCCAGCATTGCCGACGATCAAATCCTGATCGCCATCCTTGTCAAAATCCTCTGCGATCACACAATTCCACCACCCTTTGGAAGATGTTGAAAACCATTTCTCTGTCTCGTCCGTCAACACCCCATCGCGGTTGATCATGATCTTCACCGGCATCCATTCTCCTACCACAACCAGGTCAGGTTTGCCGTCTTTATTGAGGTCCATAGAATGAGCCCCGCAGACCATGCCTCCGTTTTCCAGCGTCGGTGCACGTTGTTTTATTTCATCGGTAAAATGGCCTCTCCCGTCATTGATCAGAAGCATGCTTTGGGGTGTTACCGGATAGTGCCCGGGCACTAAGCGGCTCCCTACAAACAGATCCAGGTCCTGGTCCCCATCGACGTCAAAGGCCGATACGCAGGAACCCGCAAATGATTCCGATGGCACTGCGTTGACGGCCTTCCTGAAGGTCCCCAGGCCATCGTTCAGGTAGAGACGATCCTGGAGCAAGGGGTCATTTTCGCCAAAATCATACCCACCGCTTACCACATAGAGATCAAGGTCACCATCCTTGTCGGCATCAAAAAAAGAGGCATCTTCATCCTGATGATCCTTATCCGCCTCAAATGCATCCGATTTCTTTATCGTAAAGGATCCATCACGTTGCTGAATAAATAAAGCGCCAGGCTGATGTTTGGGCCCACAACTATAAAAATCCATCAGCCCGTCCCGATTTACATCCGCGGTAATCATTTTTGGTCCGGAGAAAGAGTACATACGGGGAAGCATGAATTGTCGCTTAAAATCGTTTGTTTCTGCCGGGGTATGCTTCCATTCCCTTATTTCAGTTGCGCGGAACAAGGGCTTGGGTAAAGAAGGATAAGAATATAAATCCCTGGCATCATCGTAGACCGGTGTCAGGACAGCGTGTGATGAAACGTTCCTTATTACCTGCATTTTATTATCGGGCCATATAATCCTTACGGAATCAACGCGATCCTTTCCGTTCAGGCCAATCTGCGTAGGAGTGTACATAGAAGATTGAAACCCACGCGTTGGAGAAAATTCCTGATACTGGGTAGTATCCCCATTATAGACAACAATTTTCGTCCCTGTTACAATTTGCTTTGGATTTTTTTTGAATAAATCAACGGTTAGAAAAACGGCTTTCTTGTTCTCAACGCTCTTATTTCGATACAAAACGGCTGGTTCATTCATCGTGTTAATAACCAAATCAGGATCCCCATCGTTATCGAGGTCGGCATAGGCTGCGCCGTTGGATTTAAATTTTCTTGCAATCCCCCACTCCGCTGTCGTGTTGCTAAAGGTAAGGTCTCCGTTATTCTTAAAGATAAAATTTCCAACCTGGATCGCCGGCATTTGACTGATTATCTGCTTTAGATCCATCGGTTGACCTGTCTCCCTGGATTTGAGCTTCTCATCAACCGTATATTTTAGAAATTGCATATTGGTATAATCCTTCTCATATCCATTGCTGACGTACAAGTCTTTCCAGCCGTCACCATCAAAGTCGGCAAACAAGGAGGCCCAGCTCCAGTCCGTATTCGAAATACCGGCCAGTTGACCGATTTCAGAAAAGGTACCGTCCCCATTGTTGAGCTGGAGCATGTTGCGCATGGTCTGGTGGTGGAATCCGCCATTGATCAGGATCTGGTATTTATCATAGTTATCATCCCCTGAAGAAAGCTTAATACGTTCATTGGATTCCGGCAACATATCCAGGGTGAACAGATCAGCTAGTCCATCGTTGTTGACATCGGCAATATCGGAGCCCATGGAAAAAAGGGACACGTGGCCCGTAGCCTCCTTGACGACATTCTTGAATGTGCCGTCCCGGTTGTTGATGTAGAGATAATCCTCCTCATTGAAGTCGTTAGAAACGTATATGTCTGACCAGCCGTCACCGTTAAGGTCCGATATGGCAAGGCCCAGGCCGAAGCTGATCGCATTATTAATGATGCCCGACTTTTCCGAAACATCGGTAAATACGCCGCCGTTATTCCGGAACAGTTTGCTACCGAACTTACTCCCCTTTTGTTTCCTGTTGACAACAACATTGTTCAGGCTCGCGTATTTGGGTAATGAATGGTTCAGTACAAACAAGTCCAGGTCGCCGTCTTTGTCATAATCAAAGAATGCAGCATGGGAAGAGTAGGAGTTATCATCTACTCCTGCCTGTCTTGACTGTTCCGTAAACGTGAGGTCTTTGTTATTAATAAAGAGAAGGTTTGTTCGAAGGGAGGAGTCACTCAACGCCGACCGGCAGACGTACAAATCCAGCCATCCATCCTGGTTGACATCTGCCATTGTCACGCCCGTCTTCCATCCAACGGACACGGCTACGCCGGCTTTCTCCGTAATGTCCTCAAACTGAAAATTACCCTCGTTCAGATAGAGTTTATTCGAAACCTGGTTACCGGAGAAATAGATATCTTGTAGTCCATCATTATTAATATCACCAATGGCAACGCCGCCACCATTGAAATAGTAGGGGTAGTTTAATACATTATTGTCGCCATCCTGGACTACCGTGTTTTGAAATGCAATGCCAGTCTCCTCCTGTAAAAGTTCCTGGAATAATGGCTCTCGGGAGGTGTTGCTTTTGCAGCTACTTAGAAGCAAAGACCCAACCAGGATAATATTCGAAAAAGAACGGGCTTTATAAGAAATCATGAGCATTCGTTCCAAATTTACATAATCTTGAGGTATCAATTTGGCTCCTCAAGGTATCCAGCTCCTCCGAATCAAATATGGCGTGGGACAAGTAGCTCTATAAGTTGTTAACATGCTGACCAATTCTGGTGAGCAGTTCATCGAAATCGGGCTGACCTTTGTAATACAATGCTTTTGTTGTATTATACCTTGCTTGTAAATCGGCCCTCACCTCGGCATTCGTTAGAAGAAAAGCCTCATTTTTCGCAATGGGTATTTCAAAATCCACACTTGGGAATCTCTTCTTTTTATGAATGTGATATTCTTCGGTTCCAATGAAATCCAAAACTTCCTTATCATTTAAAAGACAGTACACATCGTAGTATTGCCTCATAAAATTCGGTTTATCCTTTTCATCGCTTTGGTCCAGCCTAAATCTTTTTGCGATGGTTTGAAGCTTCTCAACAAGAGTATATCCCGGATGATAACATTTTATATTAACCGCTCTGTTATCGATAATTTGAATATATTCTACACCTTTATCGTAAGCCCAGGAGCTAATCGTGATATTTTTATTGGGTATTACGGTATCAAAGCCAGCCTCCAACAGAATGCCCGCCTTTAGACCTTCGACTTGATCCTTCTTGTTTTCATACTTTACTCTGATACCGCCACTGCGGTAATATTCGAGATCGTCAAATTCCGTATCTCTTTCTTTTTCAACAATCCCGTCAATATTAATGTGCTCGGCTAACCAGGCATAGTACTTTTTTCTTCCCTCAACTGCTTTATGCTTCGTATTTTTAGGATTCTCATTTACGCCCAATTCAGATGGCGGGTGGATGTAAATGTCAATGTCTTCGGAAAAGCGGTCGATAATTCCATATCCTTTCGATAACGACGTCCCACCCTTCAATTCAAAATCAAGCCCCATTTTCTTCAGGCCATACAGAACGTGCATGATCCAATAGTCCTTCTCGATTAACCCCGCTTTTATGCCACTTTCTCCTTCCAGAATATCTAATAACGCGGAAAAGTCCTTATGATTATGAAGATAATCAGTCGGCATTGGATCATGAATCCGTTTTCCTGCTCACGAGAGGAGTGAGTAATTTTTTGGCCCTTGAATCACCGTACCTTCGAACGGCATATGTCAGTTTCTTCGGATCCATTCTTTCGGCTCTGGACAAAACTTTCCCCAAAAGGTCTTTACGATCTTCGGCTAGTTTATCGAGATTATTAACCAAGTCGACCAATAAGAATTCGGGAGTCACTGTTTTAGGGAAATGATGCTTTAAATGGAAATTAAACTCTCTATTTCCCAAATTTAACTCCCCGTGTCGTTTATGATTGTAAACCGTTCGGGTGTTGTAAAGCTGCGTCGTACCTACTCCCAAACTATTATATGCATTGGGTGAGGTCAGAAGAAAGCGATCATCCTTGAGAAAACTACGAATGAGGACTTCCTCTTCTGGAGGGGTATCTCCAAATGCTGTTTTCTTTGGAAAATAATACAATCCCTGTGACAGTTTTTTCAGTGTGCCGTCTTCCAGAAGTCCTTCCAAATGTCTATCAACAGACCTGGACCATTTGGTCAAATCAGCCCTACGATATACTTCCCCCCTTTTTAAATGGCTTTTAAGCCCATCCAACTGTGCCATGGTTAGTTCTGTTTGTGTAAAGCTAGAAAAAATAATCATTTGAAAGAATTCCAATTCAAAATTCATGCAAAATAATCGGACCTTTACGCCGAAGAATGGCCTATTTGCGCCACAAATGAGATTTTTTAGCAAGACTTTGTGATGAGTCCATACTAGGGTCTAACGACTCTGGACTACCTTCTTCTTCATCAGAAACTCAAACCCCATCCTCACATTAATCCGATCAGCATAGGGACTGGTTTTGAAGAAGCGGTCATGAAAGTTATACATCATCTGGATGTTGCCGCGGAGGGTCTTAGAGAGTTTATACACTTTCTTTATCCCTCCGAAAACGCCCCAGACCCACTGCCTGTTTGTAGGATCGACAGCCATACTGGTTGCGATCAGTGGCGGGACGAAGGTGTTCATCGTTTCGACTTCTCCCCGGAGCGCAAAGCCTTTTCTGAAGTTGAACTCAGCAAACGTTCTCGGACCGAAGATCCTGTCCTTGTGGATAAGGTGAGTATAATGATAGAAACCAATCCGTTCATTCCACCCCGCGCCAATCGTAAGCCGGCCGTTGAAACGATAGCCGGCCTGTGGATTGAAATCGATCAAGACCGTGCCTCTCTTCTGGACCTGCAGGTTTATCCCCGGCACAATGCGTTCAATCAGCGGTTTGCCATGCATCATGTTTCGGGCATGTTTTGGAATATCCTTGATGCTGCTCAGGCTGGAATATTTCTGTTTGTATTTGCTGATCTGGGACATCGCACTTTGGAGCTCCTTTTCTTTCCCGGCAAAGTGATTGACGGCTTGTTTCCGGACTTCTTCTTTGGCAATGTTTTTCATGGCATCAGGATCGTTCCCTTTGGCGATCATCGCCGTATATTGATCCACCTGCTTCATTTCGCCTTGAACCTCCTTCCTATCCCCTATCTGGATGGCTTTCTTTTGCAGCGTCTGCATTTGGCTTACACTGTCCAGATTGCCTTTCGAAAGGTTCTTCAGGTCCTTCTTATATCCTTTAGCTTGTTGGGTGATTTGTGTGACCTGACCGAGTTCTTTTGACGCCTGACCCAGTTCGCCCACACTCTTTAATTTGCCAAGTTCCTCAGTGGGTGCGCCGGTGATGTTTTTTATTTCGGCTTGCGTTTTTCCTATACCTTCCATTTCTACCAGGGGATTGTTGTTTTCAAGGCCGCTGATCTGGTTTAGCGGATTGGTCGTTCCCGGAAGCGAACCAGATGGAAGGTTAAGTTTGGTGGAAGGTAAAGTAGGATTTACGCTAGGCACTTGAACGTTTGGTCCTGAAGGGATGCCTATGGCGCCGGTAGGCAGGTTAACATTTCCGGGGATGTTAGTGCCAGGACCACCTTCCTTGTTAATCAAGCCGAGCTTCTGATTGATCTTGCTCTCTATTTTATTAATCACCGTAGACAGTTTGGTGACGGGTTCATTAATTTTATTCTCGAGCGCTAAAAGCTTGGCTTCAGCTTGCCTGATGTCTTTCAGAGGTCCTGCCTTTTGGACACTGTCAAGCAAGTGGGTGTATTGACCGGTTGGGAGATTTAGCCTGGTTAGGCTATCGATGCGGCGCGTGAGGCTTCGCTTGATGGAATCTAATATGCGGTTGCATTTGGAAAGGGCGGGGTTAAGGCTATCAGTGAGATGAGTGAACTGGTGAGTGAGATTCACGACGCTATTCACTTTATTTTGGACGAGAGACCTGGTTGAATCATTAGTATAGGTTGGTTGATCTGATTTTTGCAACAATGAATCCATGCCGGACTGGGCGAATAGGTGACCGGACACCATCACAGGAAGTGAGAAAATGAAAACAATGAACAGTACTCTTCCCATATTCATTTCATTCTAATCTTGCATCGGCCTGTTGGCGAAAACCCAATAAAGGCGAATGCCGATTACCGCTTTATCAATTTCCCAATCCGGGCATTTCCTAGAAGAGCTTATATCCCAGGATCAAACTGGTTTTAGCATAATCAGTAACCACATTATGGTAATTCACGGTAACGTTGCGCCGGGTATAATACCTGAATTCGATACCCAGCTTCTTATAGGAATATCCAATTCCGGCAGCTCCATTAAGGTCGGCTTGCACATCCAATTTTGTGCCCCCGACATGGTAATATCGGTAGGTCGGCTCAATGATAAAACTCCATTTTCCCTTGTTAACCGGTAACACAAACTCCGCCTCCATACCTACTCTTAGATTCCGCTTTGTTTCAAATAATACCGTGCCGGCGTTTGTTACCGTGTTGATGAACGCATTGTCGATGCCCGGGGTAACCCGAAGGTTGATGTCGAATTTATATTTTGAATTGTAATAAATCGATGCAGTGCCCATGCATTTATCATATTCATTGAAGTAATCCGTCCAGGCCCTTTTACTATGATAACTGATCCTCCTGGCTGCCGTGGAAGACATCGCATCACAATGCACTGCCCAGAGCTGGCCTATAAAACCCTGATTAACACCAATCTCAACACCCTGTGCTCTGTATTGCTTATAGATAAGCTGTTCAATGGGAGATCCATCGACACTGTAAAAGTACCGCTCGAGGCTGTGTTCTCTATAAGCATAAAGGCTGGCTCGCCCCTCAACGACTGCCTCCAGGAAAACCTCCTGCTCAACCCACTCAGGTTCCCTCGTGTTGGAGAGCTTATTGACTTCCTCCGGCGACTTATCGATTTTCACCTTCGCTCGAATATATTTGGAATTGGAAACTCCAAATTCTTTTACCTCCTTAATCGTAGTCGTTAACGACTTGCGATCTGCTGCTTGGAATTTATACTTGAATGCTGTCGGATTGCTGGACCAATCGCTGTCTTTGATCAGGCAGACGGTCTTTACACCGTCATTGCTAATAAAGTATCCGTTCTCGAACCGGATCTGACCAAAACTGCAAATGGATGTAACTAAGAAAAATAAAATACCGGTTTTAGTAATCATTCGTTTTAATAAGGGAAAATAAATTGGGGGCCCATTTATAGCATGTAAAACCAGACTATTGCCTAAAATGATAGGTGAAGGTTTTCAGGATATTTCTATCATCATCCTTCACTACCGACAAACGGCCCCGCTCATCATAAAGATAATATTGAGTCGACCCGTTCGCGTCAGATTCAGAAATAATTCCCCGTGAAGGGTCATAGGCATAGGTTGACATCTGGGATCCCATCGGAAACGCCCTTACCTCATCCAGGTTCGATCCCGAAGTAGTGAATGTTCGTTGAAAACTGACAATACCGCTATAATTCCATTTCGCATTTTGCCAAAACCAATAACTCATCAGAGTGTTGGATTCGACAGGCTGATAGGTTGGTGAAAATGTATACGTCGACGTGTTTCTTACTTTTAAACCTGTTTTCGCACTGTTCGCACCATTTGCATCGGTAAACAGGTCGCCGTTATCTTCAAACGAATCCAGCCATACCTCTTCCACCACGGCATTCTTTACCTCGGCAACAAGAAGTTTCTGCGAATATCCCCAGAGGTACGCGGTTGGGATATCGGAGTCCTTTCTTACTTTCCTGATATTATTGACAGCATCGTAGTCCGTCTCATAAACCTTCCTGTACAACAATGGGTCATAAGGCTGGGCAGGAATGAAGGGTGCTCCGGTTGGGCTTATCGGCGAGTTGCTGTTCAGGACGACTTTTTCCTTGGGAAAAATTAGGCCGTTAAAGTCCCGGTACACATTCAATTCCCTGTGAACGATGATTTGTCGTTCATCTGAATCGTCAATTACTGTTACCTGCACTGGAAGGGAATGCTTATGATCAGCATTGGCCATCCGGCTAACTTCAGTTCCGGCATCAACCGGATCATAGTCAGCTGGATATTTGTATTCCCAAATGGTTTTATGACCATTGCTTTCGTAACTGGGTTTTTTGGCTGTTTAATGGGATCAACCCACCAGGTTATCTGCGTGCTGATATCGAGGACATAGGCCACCCCGATCGGCACACTCGCTTTCCATGTATACCTTCCCGGTGGCATGATCGCCTGCTTCGTAGTGGTAAACACGGAGAATCCTGTATAGGTATATGAATTGGCATCGCAAAACAGGCAATCAAAGTCATCGGTAACGCCCTCTGAGCAGCGGTTGCCACCTAGAGATACAGTTAAGATTGGTGGTCCCCCGGCTTCCGGAGTGAGTTCAAAATAAACACCTGATGCATTGCTAAGGGAGGCGCCACATGCCATCTGTATCCTGAATCCGGCCTTTATAACGATAGGTAACGTATGACCCTGCTGGTCGATATACTCGTTGGTAAGAACAAGCGGAAGGGAGGTAGGGTTGTGCGCTGCATCAAAGATGTAACTATCTGTAGTAGCATAAGGTTCTGGTGGCGAATCCGGATTGGTAACCGGTGTGGTAATGCTAAAATCATTCGTCGAGTAATAAAAGTTGGTACTTCCTTTGCTTGGATAGGTGATTGACTTCAGGCTGTTGGCCTGCATGAATTGGGAAGAAGGATCACGCTGTTGGCCACTGGCCCCGATAAGGCTGGCAAGCGTAGGAGTGGCCGAAACAGGAATAGTGAACGAGGGGATAAGGGAATAGTTGCCCAACCTCCCATTGTAATATCCCCAATGGTCCCTGGCAAATGAATTCTTGGGGGGCAACTGGTCATTTCCACCCTCATAGTACACAAACGAATATTGTTCGGGTTGCTGAGCTGGCAATACAGGAACAGCCCTCCTGGTTACCGATGCCAGCTTCAGGCGCTTGAGCGCTTTATCAGGCACATCAACAGGAAATTCGGACGGTGAAACCGGCCCCGCGCTCGAACTGACAAAATAATCTTGGCTAAAAACAATCTCTTCATACGGTTGCGTGGCGGTCTTCGCATTGAAAATTTCAATTGATGTGAGACGGCTATCCCCCTCAACATCCTGGCGATCGGTTGCCATATTGAATTTGATTTTGCCCAGCTCCCATTCAATGCGGTCCAGGTAAATAGTTGAATAGAATTTCCGGTCAACTTGTTTTCTAACCACCGGTTGGGTACGACAGGGATTCACGCCGCACCATTCCACATTGGTGGACGTCATTTCATAGAAGGAACCGGTGGGATGAACAAATTGCGTTGCCTGCGTTGTATAATAAAAATAAACATGCTCTTGTTGCGGCGAAATGATCTCCGTAAGATACCAGGCTGATTTCTGCTGGGCTCCGCCCCCGTTTCCGTTGTCAATGAAATACTCTGAATCGGCAAACAGGTAAACAAAACCGTCGTGCGTAGTGACCTTCCAGGAATTTGCGATGGCGCCCACCACCTCGATGCGTATTTTCTCTTTTTTACTGACGATAGCTTCGCGCTGACGGCTCAATGTAAAGCGTCCGGAATAACCTAAGAAATTATAGTTGTATTGGTCGGGCTCGAAATCCGCCACGCCGGTCGAGATATAATTTGCAAGATCGACAGAGCCTGTCTGCCCCATCACGTTCTTGTATTGATAAACAACACCCATCTGCACATTGCTGGCTGGGACAGTACTCGGATCAGGTGGAATTGATGGCCTGGTACTGGTAGACAAATAGGCAGAAGGATCTTCCATGAAATCATCTGCCCCAATAATATTCCTGCTGATCAGTCCCCCGGAATTCAGCACCCAACCAAGGCCTACGCGGCTTGACTCCTCGCCCACCTTAATACCGGACGCATGATAGCTGATGGATACGGGCACTTTGATATCCCGGATTTGAATCTCATAAAGCGGGATGGCAATATTCGGAACACCCGTGTAGGCAGAAACCGGAATATTTCCATATTTCTCAAACGCCGCCGCATTCGGAGAAGGCGGCGTTATTTTTGCAGGATTGAGAAGATAAGGTGACACCGCGTTCACCTGAGGAAAACAGGAAACACAAGCTACCATACAGATTGCAATTGTCAAAAACGTTTTCATAAGCAGGTATCTTTTTAACAGAGTATTAATTACTAACATAATCCAATTCCCTCTCCTGAATGCGACTAAAAAAATCAGTCATAAGCTTTAGACACTAAAGAGTTGTAGGGTGTAGTCGGCTCTTCGCGCTCCGTTTTAATCTTCGTCGTGTTCTTCATAATAGACAAGGAACCATTTACCGTCCAGTAGCTTAAAGGTATAATTGGTTAAAACCTCTGAATTCGGAACGAAAAGCTTTTCCTCAACAACTCCATTACCCATTTTTCGACGGATTGAATAGATTGTAGTGTCAAGTTTGTGATTATCAAAATCAAGATGATCACTTAATGTAAAGTTGTAGTCAAAGTCAGGATTCTTATTATTCTTCGTATAATACTTTCCCTTCAAAGGGTATTTAATTCGTGAGTTTTGAAAGCTCAGATCCTGATTAAACTTCAGATAGAACGACTTAAAATCCTCATCTGTACTTGCATTCAAATTTCGATGCTGATTTCCGCAGGAACTAATTATCAAAAGCGGTATTATAGCCAGGGTATTTTTCATAGTTAAAAATTATTGTTCTCTACCACCCGCCTCCATATTTTTTTGCAGCTTCAAAATTTCTTGATTAATGAAACCAAACTGACGTATATAACAATATATTCTGCGGGTTTGTGAATTTTAATTCTTGTCAAAGACACCCCAAAATCAAGAATTTCACTTTATGGACTAGTTAAAGACAAATGAGTCATACTTTTTTTCGATGATTCTCCTGATCTATCCACTTGAATGATGTGCAAGGCTGTGTTTTTGATAATTATGAATTGAATCAACTAAGAACACTTACCTGTCTTTAAACGACAGGGAATCCTTTTTGGTAATACCCCTAAAAAACTCATACACAATTAGAACTCCTGCAAGGGCGGATAAAATTATACCCGCCCAAATCTGTGCGGCCAAACAAGTAAAAATTATCAAGATGGGAATGACAAAATAGGCGACGTCAAAAAAACGTTGCCGTTGGATAATTGGTTTTAGAAGCCGTAACCGAACGAAGCTCAAAACAAGCATCAGCGGGACAATAAACTGTATTATAACCACCAAAGGCATTCCACCGTTGACATTAATCGGAATAGTTGAATAGAAAGTGTCGCCAGTTTCATAATATAAAAACGTCAACAAAATCAGAATAGCCCAATAAAAAATCAAACTTCCCTTTTTCATTTGCAATAATTCTAAGTTTCCCTACTCGCCTTAATTATGACCGTCATGCTTTTTCCTGGCTTCAGCATCAGCATCCGGTTTCTCCTTTTTCTCCTGACTTCCTCCAAGGCTGTTCTGGAAGTCCATCAAGGTTTGAAACTGACTAAGTACTTCTTGCCAGTTTACATTTTGGAAACGATGTTGAGCCGTCCCAATAAAATTGGAGTTAAGGGGGTTTTTTAATTCGATTTGATTTACGTTGCTTCCTGTCCCGCTGTACCTGCTTGAGCCTGAGGCTGGGCCGGCAACATAATCCCCATCAGTAAAAAAGTGGAGCATTTCATCTATTCCAAAATTGTCCCACGGGTTTTCCGGATCGTTAGCCCCGTTAAATGCCGGTGTGTTGAAGTTGACAATATTTACCCTAGTGTTGTGCTTCTCAAAAAGTATTCGAGCCGCTTGGATGGCCACATTACCTCCGTGGCTATGTCCAACCAATGTGATCTCCTGTCCTTGCTTACGGTTTTTCAATATGTAGGAAACAAGTTGGCGGGCAGCCATAGCTCTGTCTTTTTCAGTATTATAAATCCAATTTTGGTTCACTCCACCACCTGCATAACCGTTCCACTTAAATCCCAAGTCCGCGGTTTGATCGGTACTAAAATATGGCTTCAATTCCCTCATGATGAAGTTTGCAGCATCCTTCTTCCACATTGAATTGTCTGACTCCGACCCATGAATAAAAAAGGCCTCTAACCCCTCCATTTCACGGTGAGTGGTGACTTTATTCTCACTAAACGCATACGGCGAGTTGTAATAAAACGCGTCCGCCATCGGATCGATGTTGAAGAACCTTCCAATATCCGATTGATGGTTTCGATACCTATAAGAGTCCCAGTTCAATTCTAGATCATCAACATGCACCTGCCCTTGAAATAACTTCGTTTTGTTAGCCAGGCAGTTTTCTCTGGAATAACTATTAAATTTCAACCCAAATGGATAGTAATCGTCAGTCTGAATCACGGGTGTTTTAATATGCGTCACCTTGAAGTCATCGAAGTAAACCTCCACCGGCATCACCTCCTCATTCGATAAATAAATGTAAACATACCCCGGCTCTGTAATATCGATATGTGCGCTAAGTTGTTCATGGCTCTTGCCCTCCGGATTGGTACCCATTGTACTGCCGTCTTCGGCTGCGGCGGTGGTTAGACGCTTGTATCCGCTTTTGCCCAGATTGAAAACAAAATTCCTGTCAAAAACGAGGTAATTCAAGTATGCCTTTGGGGCTGTATTGACTTCGTTACCCCGGGTCAATAAGCCTATGAATGGATACTGAAACATACTTGCCGTGCTATAGGCCATACCATCAAGCACGGTCCCGGCGGGGGAAGTACTGTTCGCCACGGCATTTGCAAAATTGACAAGGGCCGGATTTATATTCGGACTGTTTACATCCAGGTATTTGCCAAATACTTCCAGGTCTATCTTATCCCCCGGCATAACCGAAAGCGATTTTGCCAGTCCAACCTTTTCATTGCCTGATCCCGTAAGTCGCTCTGAAAAGGCGCCCGCTGCCGGTGGGGTCAAACCGTTGTAGGTATGATCAAACACGGTTGAATTCACTTTTCTCACTTTGTCAAAGTTAATAAATTGATTTTGTTCTGTAGTCAAATTGGAAGGCTCCACCGTAGCGGTGTTAGCCACCTGATCATCTTTGGTCGTAAACGTCATCCTGACATTACCCAAATGATCCTTGAGGTGATATTGATATTCGGGTGAGGCGCCTGTCATTACGATTCGCCCTTCCGAGTGATTGATAAACTTAAGTGTATCATTCTCATAGTGTAACTCGCCGATGTAGTCGGTCAATTTGCCGCTGGCGTTCAATCGCTGGTAAAGCTTTTTGCCAGTGGCATCATAGGTGAAGGTGATAAATTCGCCCGTATTTTTGGTTACCAAATTCGGCAAATTCAGGGAGTTGTATTGAATGGCATTGGCTGCCGTCAGGCCTTTATTCTTGTCTGTAACCATATTTCCATTGGCATCATAGGTGTAGTCATTACCCGTTGTATTACCATCAATAAATCCTTTGGCAGGGTCGGCCCCCATATCATCAACCTTCTGCAATTGGTTGCCGCTATAAGTATAGGTGAGGTTATCCATTTTGGTTCCAGCGCTGTTATTCCTTACCAGGCTCTTAATATTCCCGTTCAGATCATAGGTGTAACCGGGTGCAGAGGATGGCCCTACCTCATTGTACTGTCCTGAAGCATTCGACCAACCACTCGCCGTGTTGTTAAGAAAAGCGGCTGAAGTAATCCGATTCATTGCGTCATAATCATAATTGTAGGCTACATCCTTTATCGTCCCCAGCGCAAGAATCAAAAGGGTATTGCTTCCAAATGAATAATCGAAAGAAACAATTTAATAAGCCTCCTCATCAATAAAGCCTTCTCCTAAACCATAAAAAAAGGGCCAGCGAATAGCTGACCCTTTTGTCCTTCTAAAAAAAGTTTATCAGTTCTTATCCCACCAAAGAGGAGTGCTTATTTTATCCCCTCCTTCTAGCAAGGATACCGCGGCTTCAACAGCGGGGCCGTTGGTTTCCGTCTCGGAAAGCATGAAATTGATCCGCCGGATATGCTGCACGGTCGGATCCGGGATGTCCGTATTCTCCGAGTGAAGAACAGGATAAAGCTTGAGCGCACCACTGCGCCGGATGTCAGCCCAGGCTTCATTGCCGTCGGGATATAATGCTAACCACTTCTGCAATGTGATTTGCTCTTTTTGGATCGCCGGCACGGCGCTGAAAAGGACCGGGACCGTCGACAACGGAGGAGAATTCTGATCGTCCCCGGGAGCAACAGGAACAGCCGTACTGTTGACGTAAGACGTGATTACGGTATTGTCGGTAATACCCCATTGCTTCATTGAAGTCGCAATGCCGGTTTCATAGTAGGATTGGGCCGTTCCTCCACCCATATTCCAGCCTAACATAACACCTTCTGCGCGAAGGAAATAAGCCTCGGCAGCGGCAATGACGTTTGAAGGCGCCGCCTGACCAGCACCATATGGCTGTTTTATGAACGAGAGCGATGCACTTGCGCTGTTCCATCGTTCTCCGTGTCTTGAATTCACATCGGCATTATTAAGGGCATGACCCATATCACCGGCCAACAATCCGTTCCTCAATCCATGATACAGTAACGGATGTGCAAGATCCAGGGGGTTGTAATTTGCACCATCCCCGGTAACCCCTCCATTGGCCTTTTCATTGGCCTCAAGACTGACTTTTGTCGGATTAAAATAAATTGGCAAGCGGGGATCTTTATAACCATTCAGAACGGATGACATCGATGAACTCATCCTAAACTCATTCCAATCCATCACCGACAATCCATTCACATCACCGTTCACAACGCTTTTCTTAATCAGTGCATCATCGTCGGGACTGGTCGTCATCACACCGGCAGCAACCGCTAACTCACCCTCTGTTTTTGCCTTGACCGGATCAACTTTGGAAATCCGTACGGCCAGTCTCAACCGTAGCGTATTGGCAAACTTTATCCAATTGTTTACATTACCATTGTAGACCAGGTCATAACTGCCATAAGGCGTTTCGGCTGTCTTTCCCTTCAAAACGGTCACGGCATCGGTCAACCGCTTAAAGAAGTCATCGTAGATCAGATTTTGAGCGTCATAGGGAACAGATGTTGCAACCTGCCCAGCTTTGAAATAGGGAATCGGACCCCAGGTGTCCGTTACACGCTGGAAAGAAATTACCCACCAGATATTGGCAATTGCATATTCTGCAGAGGCAGGATCATACTTTTCAAGGAGCGTGAGTAACTGAGGCATGGTCGACGTATAGAGCGGAGTCCACAATGAACCGATCCAGTCCATGCGGATCACGAGGCGATCGGATGGAAAGTAGGTCGTGGTGTTGGCAAAATACTGACAGTATTGATCGTGAAACAGGTTTTGAGCAACCTGATAATTCCAACCACTGTTTGTTCCTTGTTGTAGTGCAGCTGAAAAAAGGAATGGCAACTGGGAGGTTCCCAGGCTGGAAAGGGCATTCTTATTGGTATTGATGTCGTCAAAGTTTTTCGTACACGATACCACCAGGACAATGCTGCACAGAAGTGCTACACTGACATGCGTTCTTAAAAGGTTCTTAAATTTTTTCATATGCTGAAATAATTTTATTTTCTGTTTTTATCTGTCAGTTAGAAAGTAAGCTGTAGGTTAAATCCAAGACTCCGGGTGGAGGGGAACACACCATAAGAAACACCCTGCCAGTTGCCATTCCCCAACGCCATATCGGGGTCAAAGGACATCTTGCGTTTGCCCACCCCGGGAACATCCAGTTTCGAACTGCCTCTGTAAAGCCACAGCACGTTGCGGGCGATCAGGGAAAGTCTTGCCGACTTAATAAGAAATGAGCTGGGCAACGGAATAGAATAGCCTAAGGAAAGCTCCCTGATCCTGAAATTGGTGGCATCGTAGGCAAAAAATTGCCCCGCGCCATAACGACCGCCGGTAACCACATTCCAGTAGTCCTGCGAGGTGATCGTTGCGCTATTTGCCGCACCTTCAGGCCATTTCGTCCCAATGACTTTTCCATTGGCATCCTTGATGTCCACCGGTGTGGATTGAACACCGCCTAAGTTCCAACCGCCTTCTCTATAGGGGAGGGTGCCCTTCGTGATTCCATTGAACGCCATGATCTGCTCTGTCCCATCCACAACAACTCCGCCAACGCGTCCGTCGATCAAAATACGGAAGGAGATTTTGTCAAAGGTGAAGGTATTGGTTAACCCTAAAATAGCTTTGGGATTGAAATTGCCAATGGGTTTCAGGTCTTTTGTCAGAACAGGTTTGCCATCCGTCGTCACCACATTATTTCCGTTGTCACTCTTCTGCCATGCAAATGCAACCATGTCGCCATAACTGCCACCTTCTTTTATCTGTGGTGTTGCCGACCGGCTAAAACCTTGCAGGTCAAATGATTTGACAGCATCCGTCAGTTTGATAATTTTATTCCGGTTCATGCCCATGTTGAAAGCAATGTTCCAGGTCAACTTTCCCGCTTTTACGGGTGTTGCATTTAACACCAACTCAAGCCCTTTGTTTTGAATGTTGCCTGCATTGATATATTGATCATAAAAGCCGGTGCCCGGCGGTACATTTACCTTCAGCAATTGGTTGGTGGAGTTGCTCTTGTACACGGTAAACTGAAATCCAAACCGGTTTTGCAAAAACTTGGCATCGATACCAAATTCCAGGTTCCCTACCAGTTCGGGCTTTAAGTTCGGAATGGCCTTTGTTCCACTTCTGGTGATGTATCCGTGTCCTGCCCCCTGGGCATAATCATACGTATTGAATCGTGCCTGTTCCTGTCCCCCATTCCCCACTACGGCATAGTTCCCGCTCAATTTTAAGAATGAAATCGCCTGGGGCAAAACAACGAGATCCGATATAATGCCGGAAAGTCCCACAGAGGGATAGCTAAACGTATACGGTTTTGGAAGGCGCGAATCCCACTCGTTCCGTAAGCTTGCATCCAGGAAAATAGCTTCCTTATAGGCCAGGTTGACTTGCCCAAAAACCGCCTGTGTTTGCACTTCTGATGCATACTGCGACGCAATCGGATTGGTACCGAAATTCAAACTGAAAAAGTTGGTGACGTTAAGTCCGCCCGCGCTATTATTGAGCTGATCATACTTATTATCTTTTAGTATAGCCCCTACGCGGTAATCCAGTTTCAAATGGTCCGTTAATTTGTTGCTGCCGTCCAGCATAACATCAAACCATTTTTGGGTAACGCTGATCAATGAACGGGAATAGTTACCACCCCCTGTGCTGGAAACCCCTAATGTCCCCTGCATGATGGAATTTTCTATCCGATCGGTGATCTTATCCAGATTGGCTCTTCCGGTTACATGCAACCAATCTGTAATGTTGTATTTAGCAGATACGAAGCCCGTGATCCGTTCGCGATTTTCATTTAAATTTGTATTGTGGACTATCCAATACGGGTTTTCCCACAATGCCAGGTTCGTTGTTGGGTACACTGCCGGCACAGGAACCCCTACATTATTAATATCCTGATAATGCTGCGCATCGGCCAGGCTCACGTTCCGTGGTATCAGATAAAGATCCATGACAGCGGACAAGGACTCACCGTTACTGTATTTGTGTTTAATGTCCTGTAGTATATAGGTGACTTTGGCATCCGTCGAGAATTTTTTACTGATCTGATTAGATAACCGTAACGTCAAGGTATGACGGTTCATATTATTCCTGGGCAATATACCCTGAACGCTATTATTCGTGTAGGACATATAGGTTTGCATTTTTGCTGAACCTCCGGAAACACCAATCGAATTATTCAGCGTTAATCCTGTCCTGAAAAAGTCCTTGATATTATTCGGTTGTGCCGAGTACGTTCTTTGTTCACCATTATAAGCCGTAAAAGTGCGACCATCTAACGCAGGTCCCCAGCTCTGTCCAGAGATAGCGCGCCCGGCTGCATTCACTTTCAACGTATCCGAGAATCCCTGACCATACGAGTTCTGCACCGCAGGCAATGAAAATGGAGTATCGGTCTGAATGCCTGAGTTGATGGACACTGTCATTTTATCCTTTCCACCCTTCTTGGTCGTGATCACAATAACCCCATTTCCAGCCTGGCTGCCATACAATGCAGCCGCAGAAGCTCCGCGCAAAATAGTCATCGATTCAATATCATCAGGATTGATGTTGGAAGCACCGTCCGAACCCTGTACACCCCCAAAGTCGCTGGTAACGGTGCCGTTGGTGCCATTGGTAATCGGAACTCCATCTACCACAATCAACGCGTTGTTGGTTCCCTGTATAGAACGATTGCCTCGCAACACTATCCTGACTCCGCTGCCCGGCCCACCGGAACCCTGGGTGATCAGCGCATTGGCAACCTTGCCCTGTAGTGAGTTCAGCACGTTGTTGGCATCCCTGACTTCGATAAGCTCGGCAGGTTTGACCTGCTGAGTGGCATACACCAAGGTCTTGGTCTCGCGGGGGATACCCAACGCAGTAACGACAACTTCGCTTAACTGCGTCCTGTCGTCCTGGAGCACAACGTCAATTGTCGTCCTGTCCCCCACTGCGATCTCCTGGGTCGCAAATCCAATAAAAGACACGACCAGAACGGCGCTTTTATCAGACAAATTAAGGCTGAACTTTCCATCGGCGTCAGTAGATGTGCCGGTAGATGTGCCTTTAACGAGGATCGATACGCCTGCTAATGCCGTTCCATCCGCGTCGGCAGTTACTCTTCCTGTGACGGTCTGCGCCACCACACTGGCACTGATGAGCGAAAGCAGGACAATGAAACCTAGTAAACTTTTTTTCATAGGGTTTTGATTTGTGTGTGAAATGACTATCGGGTGTGCCTCAGGAAAATTGTCTCCTTACGCACTCAAGTGTACAAGCTATGAGAATGAAAAGATAAATGCAAGAAAAATCAAATAATGTATCCGCACACACTCGTTTTGTGCGCGCACACATAATTTTTTGACCCTTCACCTTATATATGGGGAAATAATCGATATTTAGCCAAGTGAATACGAAAAACATCAGAATTAAGGATATCGCCACACTGGCAGGGGTTTCTACCGGCACGGTTGACCGTGTTTTACATAAGCGGGGCCGGGTGTCAAAGGCAGCCGAAGAGAAGGTAAGAAAGATCCTGAACGAAATCGAGTACAAACCCAATCCCATTGCCCGCTCGCTCGGTTCGAATAAAAAATACAGGATTATTGCCCTTATCCCTGATCCTGCCCAAAACCCTTATTGGGAACAAGCCAACCAGGGCCTCATCCAGGCCCAGACCGAATGGGCCCGGTATGGGATCCAGATCGAACTTTTTCCTTTTGACATGGGTGGAAAGGAGTCTTTCAAAAAGAAAGCCCAGGAAGTACTGAGCGCACAACCAGATGGTGTGTTGACCGCTCCTATTTATTATGATGAAGCGTTACCCGTCTTCAATCTTTTCAAAAACCACAGCATACCCTACGTTTTATTCAATACGAATATTCCCGCCGCGCATCCATTGAGCTTTATAGGACAGGATTCATTTCAGAGCGGGAAGGTGGCCGCAGGGTTGATGCATTTCGGCCAGCATCTGAGCGGTACCCTGGCCGTTCTCCACCTCGACGAAGACAGTCATAATTCCATACACTTATTAGAAAAGGAAAGAGGCTTCCGGGATTATTTTAGTAATAACGGACACCCTGCCTTTGAGATCACTGAATTCAATTTCAACCCGGAGGATCCTGACTTCCCGGGTCACCTTCAGCATCTCCTCTCCGATTCGAAATTGAGAGGAATTTTTGTGAGTACCTCGAGGGGTACATCGGTGGTCGCCTCCTCCCTTGAGAAACGGGGTAAAAAGGACATCCGCCTGATCGGCTATGACATGCTCACTGAAAACCTCAAATACCTGCGATCGGGTACCATTGATTTCCTGATCAATCAAAATCCAAAACGACAGGCTTTTCTCGGTATCAGTCATTTAGTAAATCACCTCATGTTTAAAGAAAAAGCTCCTGACCTGGACCTTTTCCCGCTGGAAGTGATTACCCGGCAAAACCTGGATTCGTATTTGAGTTCGGGGATACATTAAATTTTTCACCGCGGAGACGCAGGGGCGCAAAGCAGGCGCGGAGGAAAATGTAATTTGAGTTGCTGTTGTTATAACTAAAAAATCACCAGAGGGACAACTATTACATAACTTTACTGCATTAAATCCGGCAAAAATTACCGCGGAGGCGCGGAGACGCAAAGGGTACGGAACGAATTAAAGAATAATAGGGCCAATTTGTATCTCAACCGGCAAACCAAATTGCATTTCGTCTGCGCCTACTTTGCGCCGCTGCGCCTCCGCGGTGGATTTTTTTTATGATGAAGTTCGTGAAGCATATCAAAGGGTACCAGGTAGTCATCGTATGTTGCCTTATCGTGGTAGGGATAAATGTCGTTACGTGTGACTCATCTAAACCCGAAAACAATCTGTCGGAAATTATTCATCCCAACGGGCAACAATTCGCAGGCTCTGAAAGCTGTGCACGCTGTCATAAAAGCATTTCAGAAACGCATCCGCTTACAGCTCACTATCTAACATCCCGTCCTGCGACCGCGGAAACGGTCAAAGGGAGCTTTGATCCCGGAAAAAATGTTTTTGACTTGAATAGCCAGTTGAAAATTGTTATGGAGAAAACCTCCCCTGCCCTCTTCCAGGTAGGATATGTTGACGGCTGGGAAGCCATCCGGAAGCCTATGGATATCGTGATCGGGTCCGGAAGAAAAGGACAAACGTATTTGTACTGGAACGATAATGAACTTTTCCAACTCCCGGTCTCCTACTACACCCCGCTGAGTGCATGGTGCAATAGCCCTGGCTATCCTACGGATCAGATTTTATTCAACAGAACCATTCCCGGCCGGTGCCTGGAATGTCATGGTACTTATTTTAAGAATGTAGAAGGGTTGAATAATGTCAAAGCGTTTGACAAACATCAAATACTGTATGGTGTGGATTGCGAACGATGTCATGGCCCCGCAGCAGACCATGTTACCTTTCAATCCAGTCACCCCCTGGAAAAAAAAACTAAATTTATTATCAATCCTGCCCGGTTGAGCCGGCAGCAGAAACTGGACAACTGTGCGCTTTGCCATTCCGGAATACGGGATATGACCCGGCCCTCCTTTTCCTTTGTCGTTGGCGATACATTGGATAACTATTCTGTGCCGGATTATAAATTGGACAGCGCGGCAAATCTCGATGTACACGGCAACCAATATGGCTTACTGACGGCCAGCAAATGTTTTAAAATGAGCAAAATGGATTGTTCATCCTGCCATAATGTTCATGTTAAAGAAACCAATAAGGTGGAATTATTTTCCCAGCGATGCACGACGTGTCATACTACGGCCAACCATAATTTTTGCACCCAGCCAGCCCTGCCCGGACTGAATCTCCGCAGCAATTGTATAGATTGTCATATGCCGGCGTTACCTTCGAACCAAATTTTTTTACAGGTGGCGGACAGATCAAAATCAACACCCGATTTAGTGCGCACGCACCGGGTGGGTATTTATAGGGAACAAATAAAACAGTATTTGGAAAAACCAAAAACTAATACCATTTCCAACTAAGTGATTATACCCAATTAGTTGGAAGTGGCACGACAAAAGTCCCAGAGGGACGAAATAGTGGTAGGCTTGAAATTATGAGGAATTCAAGTCCCGCTAGGGACGGCATATTGGTAGAAATTCAATACATACAAATTCAAGTCCCGCTAGGGACGAAATATAGAAGACTAAGATCGGCACCTGCACTTTTAACTAAACTAATACCAAAATCCCAGATCGGGCGCTGAGTCGATATTTCGTTCCTACGGAACTTTGCTGATCCGGTTGATTTATTTTCTACCAATATGTCGTTCCTACGGAACTCTATTCGAGGTTGGCTGGAGCATTATTCCAATTCTCTGAAAATATATCGCAAATCATAGTCCACGTCGAATTCTTCCAACAAATTCCTATATTCATCCAGGAAGGTGCGCTTTTGATGATGGGTCTCCTGATTTTGTATGTATGCTATAACATCGGAGATTTGTGACTTAGAGTATGAAAAAGCGCCAAAACCCTGTTGCCACTCAAACCGGCCTTTTACAAATCCACGTTCATTGATCCATTTTGATGAGTTTGCCTTGATAACTTGCAATAAATCAGAAAGGGATTGCGCTGGTTTCATGCCAAAGAAAACATGAACATGATCGGGCATTCCATTGGTTGCGAGTAACCGATGATCATTTTCACTAATGATGCCAGTGATATATTTAAATAATGCATCCTTCCAATTTTTTTGGATTATCCCTATCCTACTCTACGGGATTAAATAGCTTCCAACCTCACTTGAAATTAATTAATTTGGCTGCTATTCTACAAATATGAGGGTTTCCGCTATTGGGTAGTTTTTCTTTAATCGACAACGTATGTACAAAATCGTTATTCTGGTTTTCACCCTTTCCATTGCTTTTCGTAGTCAATCGCAAAACCATCCCCCCTCTATTATTAAGGAGTACAAAAAAATCTTCAAAACGTATGATTTCGGCGATCCCGACCCGATCGCACGGCTGGGGCCTATCTATCCCTATTATCGGTTTGACGGATATACCGACAACCCGGTAAATAAAGAGTGGAAGGTCGTTGAGCTTGAAAATGAATTTATCAAGGTGATGATCCTTCCTGAGATCGGCGGAAAAATCTGGGCCGCCTGGGAAAAAGCAACCGGCAAGCCGTTTATTTATTACAACCAGGTCGTCAAGTTCCGCGATGTGGCCATGCGCGGGCCGTGGACGAGCGGAGGCATTGAAGCCAACTATGGCATCATGGGCCACACTCCGAATTGCGCTACCCCGGTAGACTACCTGACGGAAAAAAAAGAGGACGGAAGTGTAAGCTGCATGATCGGCACGCTTGATCTCCTTACACAAACTTATTGGACGCTTGAAATCAATCTTCCCCGCGACAAAGCCTATTTCACGACACGGTCCTTTTGGTATAATTCGACACCCCTCGAGCAACCCTACTATACCTGGATGAATGCCGGTATTAAGGCGGCAGGTAATCTTGAATTCATTTACCCGGGCAATCGCTACATCGGCCACGGCGGAGAATATGCGGATTGGAAAATGAATCGTGAGAACGGAAAAGACATTTCATTTTATGACGAAAATAATTTCGGTGGCTACAAATCGTATCATGTGTTTGGACGGTATACCGATTTCTTCGGTGCATACTGGCACCGCGAAGATTTTGGCATGGGCCGGTACGCAGCGCACGACGAAAAAGCGGGCAAGAAGATCTGGATCTGGGGCCTTTCCCGGCAGGGAATGATATGGGAGAAATTGCTATCCGACACGGACGGTCAATATGTCGAAGTACAATCAGGGCGGTTGTTTAATCAATCCGCAGAGGAAAGTACATTCACACCCTTCAAACACCGCGGGTTTGCTCCTGCCACCTCTGATTCCTGGACCGAATACTGGTTTCCCGTGAAAGACATAAAGGGGTTTGTCCAGGCTAATCCGTTCGGCGCTCTGAATATGCGAGTGGAAAAAGGCTATCTCAAGGTTAATTTTTCACCGTTACAGGATTTTAAAGATGAGATAAGAGTCGTTGATGGGGATCAACCCGTTTATTCAAAATCGGTCACGTTAAAAACATTAAAATCTTTTTCCGATTCGGTGATGTTCAAGGGAAATGCGGATAACCTTACGGTGACGATCGGCGATACTAAAATGAGGTATTCAACCGATCCGCAGGAAGGGTTGCTCCACCGTCCTGTCGATTCACCGGCGAACGTCGACTGGAATTCAGTCCAGGGATTATACATCCTGGGCAAAGAAAATATCCGTCAACGCCACTACCCTCAGGCAGAAGAAAAGTTAATCGCCGCGCTGGGAAAAGATCCGAATTACCTTCCGGCCCTTGCCGACTTGTCGATGTTGATGTACCGGAAAATGGAATACCCGGCGTCGCTTGAATACGCGCGGCATGCGTTGAGCATAGATACGTATGATCCTGCCGGAAATTTTTATTATGGGCTGGCCAATGCGCAACTGGGAAATACGTCCGACGCGAAAGATGGATTTGATATCGCTACCTTATCGGGGGAATACCGCGGTGCTGCCTACCTCGAGTTGAGTAAAATTTACTTCAGAGAAAATAATTATGCAAGAGCATCGCACTATGCCAACAAAAGCCTGAGCGTAAATTCGGACAATGTAGAGGCATACCAGATCATGGCTTTGATTGACCGGCTTTCTAATGAAAGGGAAAGGGCGCAGGCCACGCTGGAGAAATTAAAAACACTAAATCCCCTGAATCATTTCATCCGCTTTGAGGAATATCGCTGGAATAGTTCAGCAACCACCAAAAATCAGTTTACCTCCCTCATCCGGAATGAAATGCCACAGGAGAACTATCTCCAGTTGGCCGATTGGTACTTTTCTTTGGGATTGGTGAACGAAAGTGCTGAGGTGCTGAATTGTGCTCCGGTAAATGCAGAAGTGCTTTATTGGATGGCTTACCTGAGAAAGGGTGGAGAGGGGAGCAGGATGTCCACACCGATAGCGATCGGGGCAAACCTTGAGGTAAAGCAACTTATTGAAAAGGCAAATAATCTTTCTCATGCCCTGGTCTTTCCTTTTCGATCCAATTCGGCTGAAGTGCTGAAGTGGATCATCGGTCAAACTCCAAACTGGAAACCAAAATATTACCTGGCGTTGATCTATTGGAGCCGGGATGATCGATCCCGTGCGAAGGAGCTCTTCGCACAGTGCGGCGAACCGGACTTTGCGCCGTTCTATGCAAGCCGTGCCGCCTTGCTCAACAACGAGACCTATGCCGCCGATATCAGGAAAGCAGCTCAGCTTGATCCAAACCAGTGGCGGTATGGCAAATTGCTGATTCAGCATTTGATAGAAAAGAAAAATTACGGGGAAGCCCTCGCCACCGCGAAACAATACCATACCCGTTTTCCCCGGGACTTCCGTCTGAGCATGGTGTTGGCCAATACCTTGCTGCTCAATAACCAAATCAAAGCCTGCATTGAATTACTGGACCAAACTAC
>Ga0193718_1000038_pt1 | contig 26136 bp, 28 predicted proteins | sample U2a1metaG_FD_144918 | JGI IMG/M metagenome (GOLD analysis project Ga0193718, IMG submission 144918) | Soil microbial communities from a riparian zone of the East river system, Colorado, United States - U2a1 | ecosystem: Environmental > Terrestrial > Soil > Riparian zone | place: USA: East River... | reverse complement strand
GGCCAGGCCCGGTGCGCGTTAATCTCGATAGCTCTCCAAAGTTATCACCTCGCAAGAAGTTGTCATCAGTTTTCAACGATACCTTGGATGACCAAAGTCTTCATATCATTGCAAAGCCTCCCAGTACGTCGCACTGATCTTCTTGGAACCGCATCTTATACCTCTCTAGAAGTGACTCAGCCTGTTCCAGTTCTCGATCCCACCCAACTTCTCTCCCTCAACTGCTTTGTTCTCGGTGACAACTTGAATAAGGCATTCACTGTCGAAATTGAGAAGACGAAAAATGTCAGCATACTCAAAAAGTTGATAAAGGAGGAAAAGGCGTTTCTCCTTAATCACGTCGATGCATCAGATCTTGACCTTTGGAAGGTTTCTATACCTGCGGGTGACGATGCCGACAAAAGACTCAGAAGCATCAAAAATCTCCAACCGTTGGACGCCTTCCTGCTATTGTCAGAGTTCCCTCCTGTCGAAGAAAGCCACCTGCACATCCTTGTCCAAGCACCAACCAATGGTAAGTTGCTTCAGGCCCTTCTCAACATGAGTGACAATTTCTAAGTATTATTGTAGAACAAAGTGATACCGCAGGCAATCTACCTGAAATCAGGCGTACGTTATGGTTCCTTTTCTTGTCCCAGTTCCTGACTCCCTGTACAGGCTATGAGACTATCCTCAAGACCAAAGGATTGACACCATCTCGAGGTGCCAAGTCCACAGAGTACCCCGCAGTCCAGGCTGATCCACACACTGCAATCCACGACGGACGCTACCCACCCAACCCTATGTTTTCTACAACAGCTCCGCCTCTCGAGATATTTCATCCTGTCTTTGCGGGATTTCTCCACCTTATTCGTGACGAGAAAATACAACCCACCAATCAAGACCTCAAACATGTTCGAGAACTTTTCAGTTATGCGGCTATGGTCGGCAACGCAGAGGTACCACGCAATGCAGAGATACGCACGAGGCTTACAAGAATCTTGGAACTGCCGGTTCATGAGGAACCAAATACTGATAGGACATGTGCAGATGGTGTCCATATGATTAAGGTGGGGGACGTACGTATCCCTCTCTTGATCATGGAGCTCAAGCGAGAGCTCGGTGAAGGTGGCTGCGATCCATCTACACAAGTGGGTATTACCATGAGACGATCATGGATCCAAGGAGATGTGAGTCTGTTTATGTCACTTCTTGTTCTATTCTCACAATCCTTGTATGCTCACAGCGAGCTGCAATCCGCGATAGGTGCTGCTGCCCTACTCTGATGGTGGTTGGTGGAGGGCCTTGGCTGGGCGTCATGGGTGGCGTGTTTACGGATAAGTTCATTGTTCAACGGTTGACTTCCCTGATGTGGATGGCTGAATCATCGACTGAAGAAGATGCCCGAATATACGACGCTGCACGAGTCTTTGTTGCCCTCCGCAAGAGCCTCAAACAATTGACAACATTTTATATGATGATCGGCGAGTTTAAAATTCCTCCCGTTATTAACGGCCAAACACACACACACCCTCGTTTCTATCCTTATCCAAATTCATTTACTGTGGAACAACAGACCTTCCACTTCCAATACCTGAAGCCTATGGAAGACCATGTCGCTTGTGAAACCTATCTGGCAAAACTTGACGATGCCCCTGATAACATTGTCGTCAAATTTGTGTCGAGATACAGCAAAGACGTGCATGAGTTCCTGGCGGACAAAAAATATGCCCCCCGTCTTCGATACTATGGCCCAATGCCCGATGCACCTCTATCACCGCCGCGTCCCAAAAACGCGCCGGCTGGCTTGGCATTTGGTTTTATGCAGATGGTTGTCATGGACTATATCGTCCCTAGTATAAAGCCACCCCCAGATGCCCGTCAACAGATTCGCGACGTTTTGATCACTCTTCATGCATCCGGGTATGTATTTGGCGACTTGCGCGAGCCTAACATCCTATTTGACGCAGACCTCAAGATCAAGCTCATTGACTTTAACTGGTGTGGTCGCTATGACGCGGATATGGGGATTTCAGATCCAGCCATACCTGTTGATGTTCAAAAGATGATTGACGAGAATAAGAGTAGCTTCCCAAGGCTTCTCCTGAATGAGTATGCCCATTACCCAAATAATTTGTCCACATCGATTGAGTGGCCAGACGATGTGGGATCCTTAAAATCGATTCGACCTCAGCATGACTGGTTTATGTGGAAAAACTTGAAAATGATGTGTTAGCCAACCTACTCTCCGGTACGTTAGATATAAAAAGGCCTTTTACAAAATAATTACGATTTTGTCATTGCTACTTCTAAGTAAGAAGTTGGATGTTCAAGTTAGACAATGAAAGAATGAATGAAGAGAATGAAGAGGCGATTAGTGACGCATCGGGAAAACGATCAGAGAATTCAAGGGCATTGGCTTCCCCATCTGATCTTCGCCCTAGAGTTTCTTCGGGCAGTCCTTTTCTTAGAGTGCCGGCTCTTTTCTCCCAAACTAAATATTCCTACCATATATAAGGTAGGAATGATATTGATCACATGACCATTGAGTGACATTTGAGTGACATTTGGCAGAGGCTCTATCGAAAAATCTAATGCACCTCGCAAAAAAAAAGTTTTAAAAAATCTGTTCGCAAGGAAAGATTTAAATTTAAAATTACTATAACTCTGTGCGAACAGAATTTTGATTTATGCTTGTTAAAAAGTGCCATTAGATTTTTAAGTTTCAACCGCCAGCCCTAATTCCCTATTTAGAAGGCAATACACAACTGTTTTAATGTCGTGTCGCGTCACGTCCACACGCTCATATTCTAGAACCTCTCATAATTATGCAAAAGACACAACTCTATAATATCAAAATCATAATAAGGCCGGCAGAAGAAGAAAAATACTAGTAATGGTGAAGAGGAGGCAGTTCGTCGTGACTTGGACCAGGAAAATGTGTGTGTTTGCCTTGTAATACTGCACCGAAAACACTAAACTGATAAATTCAAATAATGGAGCCCAAGCAGCTTCGCAGAATGCTGATGGAAAAAAAATGCGTGCCAAAACCTGTTAACAGCAGGCAATCTTGGAAATGAGAGACTTACCTCGGCAAGGGTATTTTCCTTTTAGGTAATCGCAGGACTTCACGATGCGAATAGCGTCGAGAGCGAATAAATCAACTAACACAAATGCCGTGTCACGCGTAGTTTCCGGTAGACCCTTGAATGACTAGATACCGAGATGATCTTGTTTTGAGAAAAAACACCCATAGTATCGGGATCCTTCAAACGAAGATCAGTTTCATGAGCGAGTAGTGATTAAATTATGGATACTTCACCTTGTAATGAAATGCACCCTTCAAAATTAATTTATCATAAAGTGCCCGATTCCGGGCCACCGCTTGAGGGGTGGTCTTGCGAACGAAGCCGTAGATGGCAATAATTTGAAGCCGAATGCAAGAGACGATGTGTCCACAAATTCATGAGCCACGTTTCTTGACCAGTAAGGCAAAGTAGAAAACATTAGATTGGCTTAATGGAGACAGAAATGAATAAAGGCGAAGGCAACAAAAGTTTACACACCAAGATCACCATCCTCTCCGAAATCTTGATCCACTCTTCAGCTCTTTCAGCGCCTGCTTCCAGCACCACAAAGTCCACTGACGACGAAGAACAACATCGGGGAAGGCATTGTGTGTTGACACCAGGCCTTCGTAATCGAACATTTCTCGAACAAGAAGGGCGGCAACCACTTCGTAGTCAGCTGCCTTCGGGCTTTTGCCCATCTAGGAACTTTGTGACAGATTTCGCAGGCTTTTTGGCTTGAGTCGGGGCCACTGAAGTTGGGCGGCTAGATGACGTGACACCGGCGCTCAAAGGAGATGTTGGTCGGTGTGCAATACTGGCAGATGAAGATGAGGTGCCACGTTCAGGAGAGATGCTGGGAATCCAAGTCATGTCAACGTCGTCTAGTAAGTTGTCATCTTGAACTCGAAGTTCCGGAGAAGATGATCGGCGCTTAAGTGACAAGAATGCTGTGTTGGCGACCCTTGAGGAGTTTGCGAGAGCCGCTTGCTCAGCTGTGAAGCATGTGAAGTTTGTCTTGCGAAGCTTCGATACAGTATCGTTATTATCAGCTACAGCGCAGAATGACAGAAAAGATCAAAACCATAAGCAAACATCAAGTAGATTGTACATGAACTTACTTGAAATTAGTATGGACTTCCCTGAAAGAAAGAATAAATTCCAGACAAGAGTCGTAAAGTCTGGTTGAAATGAGACAATAGGACAATTCGAGTCAAGTTGACCGTAAGTTAGATGATTCCTGTGGCGGAGGACGCCCATCTTTGGCTTGCTCTAGACTTGTGTCGGCCAGAAATAACTTGTCCAACACTGGCTTATAACACCTTTCTCAAACTGGTATATTAAAATCATTGACGTACAAGAACTTTGTATATTAAAAAATCAAACCCCCCCAATTCATGTTGCAGGCGGCCACAAGGCAATTTGCGAATTCGGGCGGAGGCATTCTTGGAGCGCACCGGAAACATGCTCAGGGCTCTCTCCAACAACCGCAAATATAGAAGTAGCCCCCGACGTACAATATACCTGTAATGCCGAGTAAAAGCCAAGTCTTTGAGCTTCTTTTAGGAAGCTCAAAGAACTATCCATCTCCTCAAAGACAAAAACATGAGTTTTCGAGGAAACAGAAACGTTACGCAACCTCCTCAAAAACAAAATGGCATCAGTGCCGGAGTGTATTATGAGAGAGCCAGAAGTGATCTGCCAATCTCACGTCAAATTATGATGATACTGATGGAAATGAATATACCGACATGGGATTCTTGACTATCTTCGGTGGGTGAACTGGAAGAGCGTCGGGTTGAAGATGAGGGCGTTGAGGTTGTTTTGGGAGAGTGAACAGAAGAAGAAGAAGCACGAGATTTGGAAGAATCACAAGCTTCTTTATCGTGCCCCAACATGTAGTTCTTGCAGAACTTGCATCTTGGTCTGGACCTTCCAGTTGGGGTCAGAGGTGACGGTGGCATCCGAGCGTCAGTTTTTTGTTTTTGAGGAGTGTCTGGGAGAATATGTTGCAAACTATATCAGTTAGTGTAAACAAAAAAAGATATACCGGGAGGTGAGGTAACTGGCAGAGTGGCTGCGGAAATGCTTGGCTTCCGTGTTTCCAGGCCCTTGACCTTGGTAACATCTCCCTTGGCGGCCATGAAAAGTAATGCGTCGCGAAGCGACGTAACTTTTCTAAAGGTGCTCTTTGACTTCGTTGAAAAAAGAGGCTTGATTTCACTGAAAGATGTGAGGTAGATTCCTTCTTATATTTCAAAAAACTCACAGGTAGTTTGTATATACCATCCTCACACTTTCACCTTGAATGATTCCCTCAGCCACTGGATAAAATTGACCTTCTATCTTTCCTACGTCCAATTCGGCGCGATCAATGTCCTCGCAGAGAGCGGACAAATCTGTATAGAAAGCCTTGATAAACCGATGATACGAGAAGTAGCTGTTAGCTACTTCTTGATTTGCGGCCTTAATAATGATGGGAACCAATGCATTCTTGTCAATGATTGGGCTATCATACTGCACTAAGCAACGTGATTAATGACAATATCGTAGGACGTACGGAGTGCTTAAAATCTTGGGGTTATCTCCCCCAAAGGACCACGAAGCAAGTTGTTGGTGTAGGTAACATCATGATTCACAGTGTGGGGTTGGGTTGGGGTGCAAGAAGCGTTTTATATTGACCAATGATAGTCGAAAGTTAGACCGGTAACCGTTCTGCCCCCCTCAAAAGATCACGTGTCTTCATAGACGGTCTAGTCGAAAGTCACGGTTCCACCGGGCGGCATCGGATTCACGATGCTCATAAGTAGGAAATTCTCCGCCATCATGATGTTCTTGGAAACACTTCATGTACTTGTTGGTGAGGGCCATCGCAACGCGTGGCATTTACGAGTCCCTCTGTTTCTTTTTTTTTGTTCACATGTAGTACACGACGGATCAAGGGAGAGAGGATAGTAGCGAAATGGAACTAGACGTGACAAGTGAGCGCTAGTGAGCATGGGTAAGTCACTGATTTGTAGAAGGAACGGACTAACCTCGACTGACTTGTCTGCCCATTTTTGTATTACACTTTGAGCATCTATCAGAGCTTGGACAGCAGTTGGAACTATGTGAGACCTAGATATATTCATTACTAGTAGCTCACAACCTGAACGCGAATCATGAAACTAATAGTCGAGAAGTCAAGACTATGGCGCGCAGAATTGGAGCTCTTGTTCTGTCTCGCCTCCGCCTCTAACACCTGCGTCATTCCATGGCCTGTCAGCAGCTTTGACGTTGGTCATGTCCCTGCCGCGTCGCATGTGTTTTTTGACATAATTAACCAAAACTGATTGAAGAACAGCTTAATTAGGATAGGAAGCTCTCCTCAAATTTGTAGATGATGCCAGTGATACCGGGCGATGGAGGTGTGATATTGATCTCTGGGTTGGTAACACCTTTCTTACAAAGCGGCACACTGCGGCAAAAACTTCGCGCGTCGCTTTGCCATCCGATGAATTACCACGGAAAATAACTTTTCCCAAGAAGACACCTCGAGGAAATTCGATGCGGATAAACAGGAGAACCAACGATGCAATGATCAGGGTGTAAAGTCCATCTTCAATGGAAGTGAATATAGTGACGAGAACTGCGGCAGTGAAGATATGCAGCAAGCATAAGAATGATGAAAACAAGGCATTTCGCAGAACGCTGATGGAAAAAAAATGCGTGCCAAAACCTGTTAACAGCAGGCAATCTTGGTGTTGAAGCTTGACACATCCTGTGACCACATTGTGACCCGTGACAAGCGTACCTTTTTTCAAGACCAACAACTAGAAAATGACCGAAGCTCAAATTACTACATATCTCGGTACAAATTCAGGTAAAAATGTGAGTGGTCTTACACTAAAATGATCGTAGAAGTTGATCATAAACAGCTGAATCAAATACACGCGTGCGGCGCAATAATTTTCAACCCCTCGGATTACTGTCCATACTCCGAAGAGTGCCTTTCATTCAGAGCCCTTGCCCGAGGTGACAATGGCAGGAAGGGGGTGCAGTCACATTTAAGAAAAGTACATGCCAACATTGTATTTTATCTCGTCCCTTGTAATGTATTTTATATTGTTATATATATAATATTACTGATGAATATTAATTACAGGTAGTCTTAGAGATTTTATGCAATATGCCAAGACACACCCGGAGAAGGTCAAGAATATTACGGATGGGATTATGGAGGGCCGCCTCAATTTCTGCCCTGTGGTATCCTCCGAAATGGAAGCCGCAAGTGTAGAAAAAAAGTTACGGCTATTATTTGCGGAAAAACGGTTCAAGGACCATTACAAGACGTTTTTGGACCGAGCGATTACGTCGGAGTCACGTGAGATAAATTCCCAGGACATCCAGGCTGCACTGGAAGCCCTGACCGATAACTGGGCTCGGGGTCCGGTATCAGACGTAGGAACGAGTGGAAGGGCTGATGCAACAAGGGTAAGCATATCCATTTTTTGTGAATTTACAGTGCTTGACGCAATGCTTAACAGGCCCGTATGCATGCGATATCCCGGGCTGTCAATGCAGATGAAGGGGAACAGTCGTTTGAAACCATTGCGCGCCAGGTTCCGGCACTTCGCAAGCCTGATTGGCGTGTCCCTTCCTAGCTGCTGTTTTGTTTTTAATGTCATTTTTTTATCTTTAATTACTTGTTTATGTGGGCCACCGCTTCGCGTGGCATATACGAGTCCTCTGGGACCAGGCCGCTGATACAGCTTCAAGGCTGTATAGGGTTCAACAACTTCATATCCTGAAGCTTCTGAACGAAAGTGATCAGTTTGTATTGACTACCAAAATAGGTACGTTTAAAGTCTTCATTCAAATTACTCCAACTTCTGCCACATTAGAGGATCTTTGACGCATACTAGTAGTCCTTTCTGTATCCTACTACGTGCGCTGGTTTCATCTGCCATACCTGCAATTCGAACGGCTCTTTCTTCTCTTCTTCGACACGTCCTATATCAAAGTATTTTGTTTCAGGAAGATCCACATGAATCCGACCCTTGGCTGAAAGCCCTTGCGACGATGCGACCTTCGCAGATATCATCTTCCTTCAAGTTGATGATTGTGTTCAACGCTGTCTCAAAACACCTTACCAATATCTCGAAGACGTTCGCTCGCCCGCTCGCTCAGACTCTAAATACAGCATTCGAACAAATTATTCATTCGAGACTTATCCCAGCTCTTTGTTTATGACGATCGTCAAACAACTCGAAGCCAAAGTGGCTAATAAACTACTCATCCCTTCGCAAGTCCTTGGCATCACTTCTTTCATTCGCAAACTCTTGTTTTACCTATTAAGCAAGCAACTGGTTCTACAATTCTTACATGCGGTTGCAGCAAAAATTGATACAATTTTACGCCCCGAACGCCAGTTTGAAGGATTTCCGATCTTTTCAGGTGCTATACGACGCGAAGTATGCATGCTCCATTCCAGCGGCTCCAGCCTAGCGTTCCAGTGACCTTCTTTGAATGGTTCCACTCTCGAGAGCAGCACCGAAGTTCAGGCCTATCTAGATGGAGCTGAGCGGATACCTATTCGTTTATTTATCTGGTATATATTCCGTGTTGATATCTTTCTGTCAGCTGCATCCAAACAACTTCGAGTTTCCCCTCCCATCACCACCAACGTGGCACCAAGCGACGACGAAAGGCCCGACTCGGAGACGCATCTCGCCCAGGTGTGTAATTTTTTTTTTGGTACTAACATGCATTTACTATTAAATACAACTATGTCTATGTCCAACAACACCAGCAGCAGCAGCACCCCGACGCGTCAAGACAGCACACAGGAACCCAAAAAAGGCCCAAACGACGGCGTATACCGTCGTTTAGGCTCAAGGTAAGTTTTTTGACCCCCGTTTTGGGTCCGACGAATAGGTATCTTTATTTTTATCTTTTTGTTACTTAGTAGTATTTGAATTTTCTGATAATCATATGTCGCCAAAACCATCGGAACTATCAATTATACAATCATGATTTTTAAAAATCTCACAAGAATGATCATCACGAAGAGCGTAAAAAACAAGATCACCATATCGATCTTGAAAATAACGACGTGAAATAATAAATGTCCACGGCCGCGTACGACATATCACGAAATTGACATCGCTCATAACGAAAATCATATCTGTAATCACTTGTATGAAATCAACACAAAGACAAGAAATACGCAATTTCTGAGTCACTGGCACATGCTGAAGTACAATAACGCTGAAAGAGACATTGAAAAATTCCCATCACTTTGAAACAACCATGGAGGTGCATCAAAAACAACCGCTTCAGCATACATAGCATTCTCTCCGCTTCTAATATATACACATGATACTAGTAGTAGTTTTGACATTAACTGAACTTGAAGGAGTAAATGATATAAAGTAAAACAGTGAACACTCGATATAAAGGAAAGGGACCTCTTATTTCAAAAATGGGAACAATATAACGGACATTATCTTCAAATTGTTCCAAACCATGTTGTAAAGGAACACAAGAACAGCAACGGAAAGAATGGATAACGAAGAAACCGTGACTGTTGTTAGTCACGGTAGTCATTGGAGATGTCACAGGTCACGGAAAACGTTTCGCGTTAACGTCGCTGGGCCTCCCTTAATCGATATTGTGATGAACACCTCATACTTGCCAGCCCGGCTCCACGAGTTGTACCCTCTGGATATAATACCACTAGAAGAAATTCCGCAGGAGGGAGAAGAAGACTTTTATGTACTCGACAAAATCGCGGATCGAATCATCCAAAGGCTTGAGGATGTAGGTCTGGCAAATTTTCACTCGCCCCTTCACTAAAGGCTTTCAAAAGGATTATACGAGAAAAATTTTTCCCGCCCAGGTTGGTATGATCGTTAACACCTTACCGGCAAATAACTCCAGAAACTGTCCGTTCTGGAGTTGCCCGAGTGGCGCGGACTTCGTCTCGTACTCGGAACTCCAAACACATTTGGACGATGCTCATCCGGATACCTTTTTTCACTGCCTGAAGCTGGGTAAGTCAATTTATTTTATTTATGATTTATTCCTCTGATTGGAGGACAGCTACTACAGAAAAGAGCGAAGCGCTCTGGAAACCCTCGGTTTTAACGCACTTCGTCTTAAAAAAAGCACCCAAGTACTCTGCGATCTTCAGAGTCTGTCCAGAAGCTGGACTTGAAATCAACAACGCAGAAATTAGACTCTCTGTTTTTTACAATCGGATGCTGAACAACCGCGTCGCACAGGGTCTACTGACAAAGGAAGATATGATGAAACGACTTCTTGTTCACATCCCGAGGTTGGCAGACATGCCCCGGAAGCTTCCTTTAGTACTCAAGGGCGTGACAGAATTTGAGCAGGCGTGTCTTCTGATGGATGGCGAGTAAGTCGTTACAGTCCAAACTTTTAAGCAACAACCGTTTATTACTAATGATTCACATTTTTTTCCGTACTTTCTTTAGAATGGTACGTTCATTAAATATGCTGTGTATTTAAACTTACAATTCGATCCATTAGAGAGCTCTCTCCATTTTTGAGAAACAAGATATAGGCGAAGAGGAGGACCTCGAAATTGAGTCCGAAGACTCGCGCGAAGAGGAGTACAAAGGTGAGGAGGAACCGATCGCAGCGGCGTTGGATGTACACCACATGGAAGAGGAGGAGGAGGAAGAGGAAAGACGTGAAGGAGGAGGACCCAGTCGAAAACGATCCTTGTCCAAAGACGGGACAAGTGGATCGCATATGCAGAAGAAAAGGGTTATTTTTCAAAAATTTAGTGTTTACAAATTGACTCATTTGTTTTTTCAGACAGGTGCTGCACCTCATACGGTAGAGGACATTGTTGCCGACTTAAAATGGGAGCTAAGCTCTAAATCACTGGAGGTCAGAATTTATTTTTTCACACCTTCGTCAATTTGATCAATAGATTCAATACACCAGGAGCTAAAGACAATCGTGAAAAATCTTCCTGAAAAGACCACCAAAGAAATCACCGTCTCGCATTCAAGTTTGTTAAGACTCCCAGAACCAAGGAATGTTGAAGAAGCCGTTAGATACTGCAAATCCTTGCTGGAGCATTTCCCGGGTTGCGATGCGAGTAAATGCAAACACATGGGAAAAAAGGGACCCGTCTGGGTGCTTCGAAGATTGGGGCATGATCTGGAGAAGTCGAAAATGCCTGAGATTCGCCATGCATTGACTACTTCTACCAGTCTTTTTTCTCCTCGTTAGCCTGAGATTTTATAGCTTCCATTTTTTACGAGTCCCCTTTAGGGGATTTGTTCTTATGCACGCTGACGGGTTGGGGTCTTATTGACGGTACCATGGCCGGTGATTGGTGCGGGGGGTCCTTCTTCTTTTTTTTTGGCTTTCCATTGTTCGTTCTTGCTTACTTTACCCACCGTTCGTCGCTGCCACTGCTCGACAATGCATCATATCTTATCCCTGTCGTCTTCTTACTATTTGAATTTTGCTGTGCATCTCTCCTCTTGGGTATGCTCTTTGTCATCCATTTTGTAACTCCTGGCTCTTAATACTCTCATTAGAATCGCCAGGATTTGCTCGGTTGTCCGCAAACGCGGATGTTTATCTTATAAGGGTTTTTCCCCCTCTTTTTCTTTGACCTCGATGTGTACTCACTCTTCTTTGGTATACAGAGGATGTGTACATGCGCCCTGCTGCGTTGACTGTGTTGCATCCTTTTCGCTATCTCTCGGTTCGGACACAGTTAACCGAGTCCCAGATCCGCTATCATGATGAGACAACGTTGGACTCTCTCTCTGCTGCAAGCTCTCCAATTATATATACTTCTCGAGTGGACAAACGCGATGTCTTCTTTCCTCTTCCTCCTCGCGCCGTGACCGACAACGTTGAGCCTGTCGGTATTTTGGGAGCTGGAGTTGGTGGTCTCTACACTGCACTTATACTCAAGTCTCTCAACGTTAGCTACGAGATCATCGAGGTTCGTCTGTACACCCACAAATTCTCGATGGTGGATTTTACGATTATTTTGTCAGTTTCTATTATTTATTATTATTATACATTTACCTAACATATCTCATCTGTTGCAGGACTTGGGAGCAATGCATTACCCTCTTCCTCCTGTTGACGACAATGGCGATTATCAACCTGGCGTTATGCAGCAACTAGGATGGCTGTTTAATTACATTGGTTTACAGAAAAAACTCATTCCCTACTATTACACATCCAACAAAAGTTTTGGATTCCAATACTACAACGGTATCCGTTTGTGTATCGGCGATCACAGCGACTTCGATGCTCCAGCTTTGGGAATCGGTCAGTCCTACATTAAGGCTGGCACCACTGCGATTATTGATGAAGTTGTGCGCCCTTTTGCCGCTGCGCTTTATAACGACTTGTAGGACCAAACAACGACTGGCTGGAGAAAATGGTGTCGGCGGATGCTCACTCTACTCGTTCTTATATGACCTTTGCGTACACACCAAATGCATCTCTTGGCTTACCTGAAGAATCTCTGTCCACTGATGTTGTTAACTGGGTGGAAACCTTCGACAAAAGCACTGGATGGTACAACAGGGTCTTACTGAAAGTATTAGAAGCCCTTGCATTCGGACAGGCTGATGCAGTTATCGACTAGAAATGCATTGGGTATGTCTTCTTTTTTACTCCATACAGAGTTAAATGCTGATAATGTGATCGGTTTTTCAGTGGAGGATCGCATGTTCTTGCTGATACTATGGTAGAAGCGATTCAAGAAGTCGGCGGTATCATCACATTGAACGCACCGGTGTCATCTATCGCATTGACTAATCCCGGTTACGAAAAGTCCACTATGACGGTTACGGCTGCAGGACAACAACACATCTACTCTCATGTCATTTCGACAATCCCTATGCCCAACCTCAGGACAATTGACCTGTCTACTCCGCTCGACCTTCGACGACTCTTATCGCTAGTTATTGCTGGACATACGATGCCGAACGACTTGGCGCCTTGATTGGAACTGGCCAACAGCTGTACGAGGATCAGCTCAAAGCATTGGTTTTGGCCGATCTGGCTACCATTCATAATGTTGATGTTAGCTATCTGGCATGCAGATTCCTAGAGATGTACTCCTGGAACCGGAATCACAACCCTCTGACCGGTGGTAAGTAAAATTATTGATTGCCAAAAATGAGGTTAACTCAAATAAATATTCAGGTGCATTCACATTTTTCGGACCTGGAGATTATAGCGATATGTACACGGCTCTGAGTCGTCCCGCTGCCGATAACAAGCTCCACTTCGCTGGAGAAGCTTTAATCGTCGTGCGTAAGTTTTATTTTAATCTTTTACGCTGAGTGCGATGTGGTGGTTGGTCCTTACCTCATGTTCCAATAGATGGGTCGTTGGTGCACTTGACAGTGCATGGCGTGCCGTGTACAGCTACCTGCTCTATACCGTGACCGATCCTGGCAAACTGGATGTGTTCTACGCCTTGTGGGGCAAAAACGCAGGTACAGGCAAACCCAATAACATAAGTTTATTCGAGAGGTACCTCGCGAGTTCTCACAAGGCCTGACTCGGAAAGTTTTTGAATATTAGTCCCAGACGTAGGCCAGGGAAAATTTGCGAGTCACCTGCGATCACCTGCGAGTCGCTTGATCGCAAGTTCTCCCAGATTCTCGCAAATGCCTCGCATGTGTATTTAGACACGTAGATCAGCAGCTACTATATAGTTTGAACACCCAATCTACCAATGAATTTTATCTAATTAGTTGTATGAGTTGAGGAAGGGAGAAGAATCTAAAAAAGGATGCTAGTATGTGCCCCTTTTTTATTTATATATCTAGTAATCATTTCTCGACATCTACAACAGGACTTGCCACCATGCGTTTTCGCGTCTGTATTTGCTTTATATTATTTTACTGATTATTTCTGTTATTTGAGTTACTACTACGACTCAGACCCAAAACAGGACTTGCCACCACGCGTACTAGTAGTAAGTACTTGTTTTATTTTGTATTTTAATTCTGTTAATTACTAGTACTACGACGTCCTCAACGACACACGTCACATCTACCAAGACGCGTCTTCGCGTTTTTATATATTGTTTATAATCATTTCTAGTCCACAATACTGTGACAACAGCACCTCCACCTTTTTTTATCACTTGTTTTATTATTATATTTTACTATTTCACTTCTGTTAGTTACCCGTCAGCCTCTGAGTCGCTCAATAGGAAAAAGCAAGGCATAGTAATGCATCATCCCGCCCAGCATGGAATTTGCCGCCGGACATTGATGCCGGACATTTTCCCTGGACCTTCCAATTCCCAAACTTACTGAAAGGTGTAGATGCAATTGGCAATCTTCTTGCCTGCAGCCCTCATACTGAAAAACTATTTGCACATGATTAGCCGGCTACATTTGGAAAATGTGACAACGGCTGGTAATCTACTTGCAGGTGAGGGCTACCGCAGTGACCGCACAGCGTGGCATATACGAGTCCTCAAAGGATTTTTTTTTGTACCGGTAGTGAAATAGGTATATTCTCGTGTACGAACTGTGCTGATGAATATGCAAGCAACTCCACGTCATCAACACGAGCAACATACCAAAACATACTAGAACCTCAACCAACCTCTCTAGGGACAGATGCCGGGTAGTCACCAATAACAGAGAAGCTGTAAAGCTTGCCACCTGAGTTAACTGAGCCTCCTCCTCAATTGAGGCTCGTGTCTTCAATGGCGCCAGTTCCTTATCCCTTTCCAATAATTCAATCTTCTGTGGCTCTTGCTCGCGTTCTGCACTGGCAGGGATCTAGCAGCAATTTCATCGGTTACCGTATTTGCTTCCGATTCAGCAAGACCCATAGTGCCCGTTCTGGTTCGTCCAACACAAGTTCTGGATGAAGGGGAGGGAGATTCGCCAATACCACCTAAACTCGATTCAGAAGAGGAAGCCTCAGGTGGACTTGGGTTCTGTTCCGGAAAATTTGAATCATATCGAGTCCGTTGTTGTTGTGGTTATTGCTGCTGTTGGGGATAACTTCTGTCAAACTCGTTTGATCGTCGATGTTCATCCCTAGGTGATCTAGAAGGTGGAGGCCCCAATGAATCTCCAATACCTCCAACATTATGGCCATCCGTCGGTAAACCAAAAATCCAGCTTGGACTAGTTCGAATCGCTCCGTTAAGGCCAAAAAACGTCCCAGACGACGGGCTAGAGAGGAAAAGTGTCTATGAGACGCGACAGGAGTTTGAAGTCTAGAGAAAAAGAATGTATATAAGTTATGTAGACTGAAGATGGGGGCCATGTCATACCTAAAGGAAATGTGCGTGGTGAGTTTAAAATAAGACAGTCGCGCTGTCGACGGTGTGTGAAATGTAGTCTATGGCGCAACAATGCTTCCCAAGGGAAAAAAAAGTCAGGTCAATGAGTGATGTAGTAATGTGAACGAAACATACCTCTATAGCGCCGTCATTTCCATGAGCGACACAAAGATAAAGCCATTCTCCAGCTTTCATTTCTGGACAAGACGCGCGTGTACCTTCTTGTTCAGTTGTTCAGTTGTGCTTAAAGGATACGAAAGGTCCTGTGCAAGGCGCCTAAAAAAGGTTCATCCATAGTTCCAAAAACGTGGTCCACGTGGAAATACAGCTGCGGGCTCTTTCTCCCAGGCAAAGACACAATGGAATTCACGTTGTACTCTTGCAGTTGAAAAGCACTATCCAGTGATGCGAGCGAACGGTAGGGTTTTGACAGGGTAGAAAGAAGATATTCGCGACCCGCGAATAGGACGATGTAGGTTGGAGAGCGGTGTCGAGTTGAACATACACGTGACTCAAATTACAGGAGATGCCTCAGATCACGGAAGTAACTTAAATTACCGGCTAAAGAATGTATTTTTAGAAAACAGGACCTCACTTGCAATAAGAACGATTCCCTAAAGGGACTCGTAACTTGTTTCTTTCCATGCCTCAAAATCTCTGGAACGAAATCTTCAGTATTCGCATCATGCAAAACTACGTGCGAGCCGCATCATTGGTGTTGGATTTGAGTTGGAAATGTCAAGAAAAGAGTGACTGATGGTCACATCAATCACTGCGCGAAAATCTGGTTTGCAGCTTGACATCTGTAAGGAAGAACGAAGTTGATGTAAGATAGGCACGGAGAACACTACGCTACTATATGTCTACCAAGAACGACATTTGGAAGGAAATATGGAATATTTCACTCGGTTTGGATCCCGACACCGAAGTTAACCCCTTTCTCAATGTTGGTGCTACTTGGGTCTCACATGAGAACAAAGACCGCATAATGTAAATTTTTGTCGATATCAGGGAAACCCTTGACTAACTACTCACTAGTGAATCCGTCGAGGATGATACGAATGCTCTAACTCAAATCAGGAATGAAATATTCGTACTCAGCCTGGGAAGTTCAACTTCAGCTGACTCGCAAGCAATACAAGAGGAACAAGAAGCATCAAAGGGTATGTACCACCAATCCGTCATCCCGTCATGGCATATTAAGCCCAGGAATCACTGAACTGCGTCCAAACAATGCGCTGAAATAGACCGAAGAGTAGTACCCAAGTCTAACGCCACAGCTCTTATCAGAGTCGTCAGACACCACTTGACGACGGAGGATATCAAGAGGCTACAGCCTCTCCGGTGGTTGAATGATGATTTAATCACATTTGGGCTTCGGTATGTACTCACCAGTGTGCTCTGAATGGAAGCATTGGTACTAATGCATTATGCGCTTGAAGCATGATACAGCATAATTTTACCATTCCACATCACATTTCTGCTTTTAGCACGTATTTTCTGGAGAAAATGTGAGCCTAGTACAATGCAATTATGAACTCTTAATCCCTGACTAGGGTTGTGTCAGACGCAGGGACGGACTGGACGCTGTCAGGAAATGGCATGCACGAATTAAAAATCCACGCTCGATTGATATATTGCTTTTTCCCGTTCATATCAATGGGAATCATTGGTACCTTCAGGTTGTCATCATTCATCCTCTTGGACGCTCCACTCTGAAAACGGCTTCTCTTTTTATCCTCGATTCTCTGGGATGCAAGGCAGGTCATAAAATCCATGCTGACGCCATTTTACTCTATCTGCACCGGTATTGGCCTGATATAAAAAATGTAAGCGTTCATTCTTCTAAGGTCAGTTGATACTTCTTTTATGCTGTAAGTACAAAGACATCAATATTTCTTATATAGGTTCCTCAGCAAGACAATACTTCTGATTGTGGGGTATATGTGATTCACTTCTCTAGGGTCCTTTGTATGCGTGATTTGCAAATGAGCCTAAGCGTTTTGGTAAGTAGTCTTGAATTTCTATCTTGAGAATACTCAATCCTGAAACCCTACAGAAGGGTGATAGTCATTTGAGTGCTGAGGATATCTCTATGTATTGGGATATCCGGGAGACCTCAAAGATTCGTTCATGGCTTTTACAATGTGTAGAAGAGTGTGTACCATGATATATTCTGTGGCAATATCAACGTCGTGTAGAAGGAGGAGCTACTAGAAAATTTGGATCCTTATGTGAAAGAAACACATCCAGCATGCGCATCACAGGCATGTGTCCAGGGTCCTGCCCGATCAACCTCTCAGGCTTTTGCTTTGGTATTTCTTAAGAGCAATCGACATTCGGTAAGGCCGTTCTATCTAGACCGGTGACCGTCTGTTATGAAGGTGTCGGAGATGAACCTGTCGATATACAAATATCGATTCTCATATTCAGGCTGGTCACGAGCCTACGTTCTATCTATATAACTCGCTGGGTGAAACATTTTTCGATGGGACACCGGGGTATCCACAAGGATGAGACGGTCGCCGTGGACCGGATGATTGTACAGTCTGACGGCGCGAATCTCAGTTGTGCATAACTCCGGGCGGGGGCTGGAACGCCACCCAGGTTGACCGGCAAGGGTGTCTATGATATTTACTGTGTAAAAATATGGGAATTAATGTATAACGTAGTATAACGCACGTTGCTCTTCCAGATCCAGTGGGACCCATGAACCTGTAACTTAGCAACATATTGGTGGATTGGATATGGGAGAGGCCGTATACGCGATGACTACTAAGTTGAAACGGAAACCACGCTGAACGACACCACAACCTCTCTTCAAATCTCTTAAGTACTTTCCCTGAGTTTCCGGTGCCCCAGGAACGGCGAAATTTCTAAATTGTGAGTGTAAGAAATTACAAATCTCTTGTTCACTGTACACGTAGCATACATTCAAATGTTGACCAAACCAGATTCTTATCCAACTAACAGTGTCCGCTTCAAACCCTTGTACCACAAGCCAAATAGCTTCCGGAGGTATGGGGCGGCATCGGATTCACGATGCTCATAAGTGGGAAATTTTCCGCCGTGTTCTTGGAAACACTTCATGTAATACTCCTCGGCCTCTTGACGCATTGTTTTGGATAAGTTCTATTGATGATATCAAAGGTTGTAAAACAATGTCAAGAAAGAAGAGGATGTACCTTGTTATTGTATTTCTTGAGCAATGTACCGTTTTCGATCTTACGAAGTGGAGGAGGGTTAGCAACGTAGCAAAATTTTTCCACGTTCCCATCCTTCAGCACCATCTCCTGGCCATTGCAAATTATCCATCCAAAAGAAGTTTCATCTGAGATATCATGGGGTACTCGAGGACGTGGCATGTTCGTCATCAGTGGTCATTTGTTGTTTGATTTTATTTTCATCTTCGAGGTCTTCAGAACATTTTCTTTTTCAGGTGTTATGGACGAAGATGCCAATGGCTGAGGTAATCATTGTGATGACTTGCGGAGGGATTCCCAGTTCCATCGTTTTCGATTGCCGGGGTTCCTAATTTCAGGACCTAAGAGCAATGCCTAAGAGGGGATTGTAAGTGTGAATGGCTTGTAGGGTGTTATGATTGAGAAACATACGGCTAGAAGTCATACCAAGCTTACCGTGAGTCCCGAAGTATGCGATATAGGCAACTTCAACTTGCGCGTATTCGAGTCTTTTGTCGATGTCACGTTCACAGACGACCTTTTCGAAAGAACCTCCGAAGGGGCCTTCGGGACCCCACCTCTTCTTAGAAGTTGAGTTGGCGAAATGCACGTGGATAGAAAAAGGTAATGAAGAATGTGTGAGAACAATATATTGGTTTGGAGTCATGGTGAAGGTGTGTTCGTCAGCGTCGAAGCTTGTGACGGTGCCCAGTGACCGTGATGAAGGGATTGGTCTCCATCTCAAGTTCACCTTCGAGAGGGATGAGCTACATGAAATGGATTAAGAAAAGTTTGATAATATAAAGGATGGGGATGTAATTGATGGATGTCTCCTACGAACGCGTAGTCAGAAGGTTGGTAGTCAGGATGGATCACTTGAGCTGAAATAGTGTTAGGGACCGGAGATCCAATCTAGTAAAAGATTTAGATACTGTTATGCAGGATAAAGTTGCAAAAAAGGTACAGTTTGCAATTACGAACACTTTTTGAAATGGGTTTTCAGACATTTTTTGGATCTCTGTTGCCATTTCAGTTGAGGCAAAGAGTCGGAGGAGGCTCATAGTAACGGTGTTGCTTCTGTGAAGCGATGCAAAAATTGGCGTCGAAGGCGACGTGTCGAGGCCCTTTTTGGGGATCGATTGCTCGTGAACAAAATTGCAGGGAAGGGTGATGATTTCGAACTTGAAGAAGAGGCTGGAGCTGTTTGTGCAGTGAAACGGTGACGCCCAACAGAGATGGTAAGGTCCATTCAGCCTAAAAACTTACTCAGCCTCAAGGTCTGCACACACGCGCTGTCATCATTAAATTTTATACAAAACAATGAGGCGCCTGTCGCCATCGTCGCAATAACATCATCACCATCCAGGGACCGACATATTCCTTCGCATTGATAATCGTGTGGTTCGATGGGGACAGACTCGCACTGAGACAAAATTTTGTGTACTAGCACTCTTCCAGGCCCTGTAGTGTAGACTACATGAGACGAGGAGACATTTAAAGCAGCGGATGGAGGTTGCATTTAATTATATGAATATTCGATAGATTATGCGCGGATAGAATAGTAACGAAGGTGAATTTTTTCCATTTCATGATTATGTGACGCGCTCATTAATTGGCGCGTAGTGTTTGTTTGGCCATTCACGTGATGTTCAAAAGTTCACTATAATGCCACACTGGGTGCACCTGGGTTCATGAATAAAATCGGGATTATTTAAAATTTCTTTCTATTTACAGCCGTTTGCAAAAAGGTTGACAGTAACGTGAGCTGTGGGAAAGAAAAGATGATGTGACCTTATATTAGGGTTACGCTTTTTACTGGTGCGGGCATGTGCATTTATGTCTTCTGAGCCTTCGGAAACATGTTTCTCAAATTAGCATCCTTCTTGACATTTTTTAAAAGACATCTTAGTTCAATTTAAGTAGATATATGCGTGAAAAATACATTTGACTTATTTTTCTGAATCTTTCTTCACTTTTCAGGAATTGTAAGTCTGTAACTACTAGGACATGGACATCTTCGCATAATCCGAGTCCTCATTGCTGTCCTCGTTGACACCAGCTTCAATTCATTGACGGCATTGTACTAGAATGGTGCAGAAACCACTAAAAACGCTGAAACTGAGTTAACCCTAATCTAAGGTCACGTCATCTTTTCTTTCCCACAGCTCACGTTACTGTCAACCTTTTTGCAAACCGCTGTAAACCTATTTTTTTTTCATTTTTTGTTAATGATTGTTAGTAGTCACATGATGACATGAATTTCATAAACAGAATATTCTTATTTTTTTATATGAAGTTGATGTGGTGGAATAGCATACCAGAAGTGGCTGAAATATATGGGATGTTTTTTCACCTGTGACTTGGACTCAATGATACAAATTTCAAAGCACTTAAAGTATGAATTTAGTATACAGTGTAATATTCTTTATTTATTTTTTTCACTTTCTCAGTGCTTTGGGGTTTCTATATTCATTTTTTCGAAGCAATTCTGTTCTAAGGTACAACTCCAATTTTTTTTGAGTACTACTGAGAAAATTAAAAAAACCCCTGCACATCGTAATTATGAACGAGAGATGGTGACATATTATTATTAGCCTCATTGTTATCTAAAATGATTGTTAGTGAATGAAATCAAATCAAATCAAAAAAAACTTATGGCCTTGATCCATATGGATTGTCGTCCAGTGGTGGTCACTAGTGGCTACCATTTTTAAATGATAAATCTAAGGCACTGCCTGCCAAAAAAATTGAATGTTACCTATGTTTTTAATGAATTGAATTTTTAAGCCAAATATGATAAATTATGAATCATTCCTGCCACAAAATTAAATCATTTTTGCCTGGGAAATAAATCATCTCTGCCACAAAATTAAATCATTCCTCACACAAAATTAAATCATTCCTACCACAAAACAAATCATTCCTGCCACTAAATTAAATCATTCCTGCCTGGGAAATAAATCATTCCAGCCTGAGAAATAAATCATTCCTGCCACAAAAATAAATCATTCCAGCCTGGGAAATAAATCATTCCTGCCACGAAAATAAATCATTTCTGCCTGGGAAATAAATCATTCCTGCCACAAAATTAAATCATTCATGCCACAAAATTAAATCATTCCTGCCACAAAATTAAATCAATCCTGCCTAGGAAATAAATCATTTTTGCCACGAAATTAAATCAATCCTGCCTGGGAAATAAATCATTCCTGCCACAAAACAAATCATTCCTGCCATGAAAATAAATCATTCCAGCCTGGGAAATAAATCATTCCAGCCACAAAATTAAATCATTCCTGCCATGAAATTAAATCATTCCAGCCACGAAAATAAATCATTTCTGCCTGAAGAATAAATCATTCCTGCCACAAAATTAAATCATTCCTGCAACGAAAATAATCATTCCTGCCACGAAAATAAATCATTACTGCCTTGGGAATAAATCATTCCAGCCTGGGAAATAAATCTTTCCTGCCACAAAATTAAATCAATCCTGCCTGAGAAATAAATCATTCCTGCCACAAAATTGAATCATTCCTGCCACAAAATTAAATCATTCCTGCCTGGGAAATAAATCATTCCTGCCACGAAAATAAATCATTCCTGCCACAAAATTAAATCATTCCTGCCACGGAAATAAATCATTCCAGCCTGGGAAATAATCATTTCTGCCACAAAATTAAATCATTCCTGCCTGGGAAATAAATCATTCCTGCCACAAAAATAAATCAATCCTGCCACAAAAATAAATCATTCCTGCCTGGGAAATAAATCATTCCTACCACAAAACAAATCATTCCTGCCACGAAAATAAATCATTTCCGCCTGGGGAATAAATCATTTCTTAAATCATTCCTGCCACAAAACAAATCATTCCTGTCACATAAATAAATCATTTCTGGCTATAATTCAATTTTTTTAAAACTAATCATCACTAAAGTCAAATAAATCATCATCCTCTCCCTCCTCCATATCCAACTCATCATCATCACCATCAAACTCTCCCTCACCACCTACAATATCCTGAACACTAACCTGACTCCCTGTGTCATCCAGCAAGTTCTCAAATTCTGATGCCCAGGACACAACAATATCTTTCTCTTTAAGGTAAGGCAGCCAGTACCCTGCACACTGCTCTGCTATTTGAATAGAAATAGCTGCCTGTTTATGAGCATAACCAGATATCACAATTGCTTCATCACCCTGGAAAAAACTCTGCTCCATCCACCAGGCTGCCTTCCACTGGTGATAAGCTAAGACCCGCCTCATTTCTTCTTTGATTATCATCACTTCCTCATTCCACCTCCTCATATGAGCCCTAGCTTTTACCCACTCAACCTGCATATTCTCATTGAACTCGTTCTCATCCATTTCCGCAACACTTGCACGTGGCACCAGCCAGATCCATGACGGCTCATAACGACTGTTCATTGTAGATGTATCCTCTGGATCTCTTCCTGGCCCGCTAATATCCTTCTTGTTCAGCTCCTTCATCTGCTTCGACCAAGCCCCTCCAGGATCCAGGACATCTAAAGCATTTCTAGCTGTTCGGTACTTTGCCGCTGCCCGTTCTGTTTTGTCATTAAACTGTCTGTATAACTTTAGCATCCTCGTGTTTGGCCTATTCCCTGTCCCCGAAACATTCAACTGTTTGAATTGCCAAAGCCCCTGAATAACCTGACGTTGATGTCGGATCTCTGCCAGAGCGTCATCAGCTTGTGGTTCACGTAGGCGTTGTTCAAGTTTGCATATCATTTGGAGCTCCGAGAGAGCACGAATGTGCTGTGGTAGTGACGATGGAAGGAATAGCAGGATATTTTCAGGGAGTGAGGAAGGAGGTGCTGTGTTTCCAGGTGATGTGGACATCTCCTGCAGAGGTGGTGTTTGGGAAATAAGAGATGCAACATGGGGTGTATATACAAGTTGGACTTCACACCAGTTTTGAATAAGCCGAAGTAATGCCGTCCACCTCTCTTGAAGGTCGGCTAGTTGTTTGCTCATCTTTACACCTTTGGTTTGACTTGCTTCATAGCGTAGAACATGTTTAAAAAGTTTTTAAGTTCCTTCAAAATATCTATTAACAACATCCACCTACTGTCTATCCTCCAACTCAAAGCTGGTTAGTAAAAATAACAATACACTTGTTTTGTGTCTAGGTTGCCTAGTGCTGCCTCGTTGGCTTCTTCTTTTGCTAAAACTAATCTAACATCTTGCAAAGTTGTAACTGCAAATTAAATTAGGAAAGAAAAAAAATAGGAAATAATAACTCGCCACTTGTTGGCTTTCGATAAGGGTTAGGGACATTTTCTGGGTTTGTATCCCAAGCAATGACCAATTCTTCCCATCTCGTAATCGTATCAGTAGTAAAGGTTGCTGAAAACTGGTTGAATATATCCGTTTGAATGTCGCTCATCTTCACCGCATTTTTTAACCGCTTTAAGAACAATGTTCCTATATATAGAAAAAATTAGATGAGAATAATAAACTCCCGATAATGAGAAACCAAAGAATTAACTCACGAAAGCCAACAATTTTTCAATAATTCCACCCATTCCAATGGTCATTCAATGTATCGTGACGCGCAGTTGGACCCATCTCCTGAACACTTGGTGCTAAAGAATTGGTGCCTGCCCACGTTGTCTCAATATCCTCCCCAACAGTTCTCCCTGCACCCTCCATATAACTCAGGTTAAAATTTTCTCGACATTTTTCACCGTGGGCATTGATGTGCCATCCGGGGATCACCACGTCAACCTGCGTACTGTCAGGAATTCTCATCTCTTCCGGGAAATCTGCCATATGTCTACCGAAGTTCTTGGACCACTGACAAACGATGTTGTATGTTAGGATTACTCAGAGGAGGGTTATGCCAACGAGGCAAGCGAAGATGAAGTAGTCCATGTTGCAGTATCTGCCAAGGCAACATTTAGGCAAAGAAATACAAAAAGGAAATGATAAGAGGCTTACTTCTCGCCCATACGTGAGGAAAACTAGCTGCATGTACGCAACCGAGAAGGGTAGCAGCTATGTTGGTAGCCAATTGGGCGGACGGTGCGTAGTCATCTGTTATCCTCGTCCTTTCTCATGAACTAACCATTCCTGTAGTTTGAAGACATGAGCCTGACACTACGTTCCTCAAAAACATGACGGACTGTATACTTCTCCAATGAACGTCCCTAACCATGAACGATATTCCACCGTCATTCTCGACGAAACTCACGAACGCACACTCTCCACCGCCATTCTGATGGGTTTACTTAAAGGAGTCGCCAAAAAAAAACACAAAGACCTCAAAATTGTCATCATGTCCGCCACCCTTGACGCCGTCAAATTACGGAAATACTTTAGCCTAAGGAACAGATGTTTCGGCCGCGCCATTCTTCAAAGTCCCGGGACGTACGCACCCTGTCAAAGTATTTTACACGCAAAAACCGGAACCGGATTGTATGGAAGTGGCTATGCAAACTGTGATGATGATCAATTGTGCTGAGGATCCTGGGGATATCTTGTTGTTTTTGACAGGAGAGGAGAATCGAGGATACATGTCGAAAACTTAAACTGGAAGTCGATGACCTAGTGAACCAAGATCCGAACTCCGTTGGACCTCTCGTTTGTATTCCCCTTCAAGTTTATTCGTCTACCTCCCCAGCAACAGCAACAGATATTTGATCCAGCCCCCCACTGCTCCCAGCCCATACACCCGAGCTCCGCCAGGGCGTAATGTTGTTCAAGTTGTGTCTATGAATATTGCTCTTCTTTGACCATCGATGGGATAGTTTATGCTGTAGATCCTGGTTTCTTCAAGCAGAAGGTCTACAATCCTCGTATTTGGGTGGAGACTTTAATTGTCAGCCCCATATCCATATCGAAGGCATCTGCGCAGCAACGAGCAGGTAGGGCCGCACTAGGCCTGAAAATTGTTTCCGGCTGTATACCGAGCAGGATCTTATGAAGGAACTAGAAGAACAAACATCTCATGATCTTGCGCAGTCACGGTAATTGGAGCAACACTGTTCTTGAGTTAGAAATTAAGGTAGAGGGAGTCGGCTTCAAACTTTCGTCCAATCTGATTTTATTGTTTTGTGCCATTGGTAAGTTTTGATTATGTGGACCACGCTTATGTGAGCTCTGGAACTATTGAACTACCTTGCTGCTTCAACTACCTTGCTGCTTTTGATGACGACGGCAATCTGATGCAGCTTGACGCAATTATGGCTGTATTCCCATTTGATACACCGGTAAGACACTCTCTTAAGTTGAAGTTGTACTCATATCAATTTCCTCAGCTGTGAAAGACTTGGATGTTGATCGTCAGTCCCGATTTTAAATGCAGTAACGAGATTTTGACTATATATATTACAGCTATGATGTCAGGTATGGTTGGAATTCTCATTGGCGTTAATCTCGTTAATCTGACACTTTTGCTTATTTACCCTTGTCCAGTACCAAATATTAGGTTGCATCCAAATAATTAACGACGTGAGCTGACGCTGCGAAAGCACGGCTGGCGGTTCCTGATGGTGATCATCTAACCTTGCTTAATGTTTACAACCAAAAAAATTAGGAAATTGTATATGCCGCGTGCCTCACGACG
>Ga0193718_1000037_pt1 | contig 26237 bp, 25 predicted proteins | sample U2a1metaG_FD_144918 | JGI IMG/M metagenome (GOLD analysis project Ga0193718, IMG submission 144918) | Soil microbial communities from a riparian zone of the East river system, Colorado, United States - U2a1 | ecosystem: Environmental > Terrestrial > Soil > Riparian zone | place: USA: East River... | reverse complement strand
ACAATTTTTGAATCTTGAAAAATTATCACCTTTATTTGCTCACCAGCTGGGCATTCTTGTTGCCGAAAACTGGGCATTCCTGATTGCCATTTTCTGGGCATTGTTGATTACCGACTACAAAGAAATACTGAAACAAAAAGATGTTAAGCACTATCAACAGCTTAGGTATCTGGCCGACAAGCATAACAGATCAGTACTGAAAATAAGGTTTGTTCTGATGCCATTCTCTTTTGTGTTCTTGCTTGATGGGGAAAAGCACTATCATATTATTTGGGAGACATTAGATACAGAAGAAGCTACGTTTATGTGGCATGTCGAAAAGAACAAGCAAGTACTAAAGGAAAGGCTAGGACTTATCGACAAGGATTTAGGTCTCATTCGAAATAAAGGACGACAAGCTTTTACTGAAACTACTCAGGAGAATTTTAGCCGAATTATTCACGATTACGAGGACCCGCTAAAGGGGTTCATTCTTTGGAGGGACCAGCTTGAAGAGCGTATGGGTTGACGGCAATTGAAACTCACATGAGTGAAGCTATCTACCGGTCCTAAATTTCAACTTCCCCTCCTTCGGCTCCTTAAACGCATCACAGGCAATCAGGTATTTCTCCATTTCATCAATACTTTCCTGATTAAGAGTAGCGCTGAATTCATACGCCCTCACCAACATCCGGATATAGGGGTCTGCAACTTGCTGTCGGGTCAGTTTCCTTAAAGCCCCCATATAATCCTCCCTGTAAACTGTCGGAATCATGATTTTGCACAAACCTTTTGACGAGAGCTCTGCATTCATCATGACCCTGGCAATCCTGCCGTTTCCGTCCAGGAAGGGATGAACCTCGCTGACGAGAAACATCATGTAAACGGCTTTTGCAAAAGGATCTTTCAGAAAGGTGTACCAGTCGAAGCCTTTTTTAAGGGTTCCGTTCACCAAGCTCCAGTCCACAAATTCCGTATTGCCAGCCCTGTTATTCTTGTCTTTTTTCCAGAAATGCCCTTGCTTCTTGTGAGGCGTAAAGACTTTCAAAGAAGGGATGGGTCCCCCTCAATCAATCCCGGACCTCTCAGAAGGTGAACCGTAAGGCCAGGCATTTTAATCTTTGAAGAGTATGACCAGGTGAGAAAAATGCTGCCTTTGGCGGTTGGCTTAAATTCCAGTGCACTCCGGTGACTTAGCAGGTGGGTTAAGAATTTCGCCATATTGTGGAGGTGCGATTGCCGGACGGATCGACGCATAAACTTGAGAAAGACACGTGGGAACACCGCGACTATAAGTATGACAGGGCAAATTCAGGGCGTGAGGTTACGGGACTTTTATGCCCGGTGTGTATCGTAAAGACCCTGCGGATGGAAGAAGTACGAATTATTTGTTGAAGGCCTGTAGATGATCGCGAATCGGATTTCACTTTTTATAGCTTCTCCTGTCGAAGCGTTCTAAATGTTGACAAGTTGAAATGCATCTATATAGCTGATCAACTTCTTCCCACTTTTGAAGTTCTTTTGCCATGCCTCCTCCTTATGACTGATTTCTATGATTTCAGGGGTCTTCACATTCTTAAATTTGGACACGACTTCTTTTAAGGTCTCAATCTCTTCTTTAGCCAGTTTCGTTTCGTCAAAGGCTCTTTTGGCATTAGGCTTGAATTGATCGCCTATGCTCCCGTTGGGAAATGAGGTTACTGTTATATCGATGTGGTCGTTCTCAGCGATGTAATCAAATAGACTATTAAAATTATTGGGGACCGGCCCCATGTCTATTGCTCGATATCGGCATCCACTAATAGATTGCACCTCCTTTTTGAAATTCAAGAAGTCAGCATAGAAAAGCATTTTATTAATCTTGGTTTTCCACAAGCTGGGCTGAGCTTCTATTGTAAAAAAGACCACCATTTCAGTGAATTTCTCCAAACTTGGTTTCCGGTAACCTGTCTGATCATCGGCTTTTGGCTCACCCATTAAATAGCTTGTCAAATCAAAATCGAAGAAGCCCTCCTTAACCATTAGTTCTTCAATCTTTTTAATAACACGTTCTCGCTCCTTTGGGTTAAGTGCGTTACTTAACTCAATTAGTCGCTTGAACTCTTTGGGATCTTGCGCAAGTTGAATTAATCTGGCATTACTGGAGTTGGGTATTTCTCCGGATTCATAATTCCTATAAACGTTAATGCCAAATCCTAATACCTCCGACATTTTTGACGGTGACAAGTCGTATTGTTGACGAAGGGAAACAATCTCTTCAGGAAAAGGCAGGTTGTGCCTATTCCTGTATTGATTGTACACTTGGCTCAGGTTTAATTGTGCGACGCGTTCATCCTCAAATTTTTCTCCGCTATCCTCACACAAATAATAATGGTAGACCACTTCGAATTTCTCCTTGCGAAACTCGGTCTCAATGGTCTCCTGTTTCATCACCATTTCTTTGCCTGTGATGGGACTCTTCATATATATTTATTTTTTATAGGGATAGATCAACTTTTCTTCCGAGAAATGAAATGATATGCAAAGCACCTTGTCACTTGGTTGACCCATTGTGATTTTGATATACACCTCTTGTCCCTGAATTAATTTTCCAAACACCCACATATCAGCATCCCGGTAAAGAATGTCTTTCAAAGGTCCTTTAGCATAATGGACGATCTCCAATCCTGACAGTTCTTTCTTCACATCGTTGAATGAGTATTCCAAGGCAGTCATCGTCTTGAAATTCTTGTCGCGATCCGAACGAATGAAAAGGCCCCAGAACCCAAGCTTCTGCTTGAAGTCCTTAAGAAATCCTTCTATTTCCGTTTCAGACGCCATCTGTAGACATGATCAGTCAGTAAATATCGCACTTTAAAGTGATATTATTCAAATATATTGACCAAATCAAACCTTAAAGTGTGTAAAGGCCTTAATTGCGCCAATTTCGAAGAAAAGAATGTAGACATAATCCAGGTGCATGCGCCTAAAAGGCATTTGAAGAAAGCGCTCCAGGACCGAAATGATCCTTTGTTCGATTGAAATAAAGGCGAGTGTCGCGCTATTTATTCTTGTTTAAGTAGAACACTAAGCAAATAAAAGTCCCCCAAGATTTCACAGACGTCGTCAACTCAAAGGAGATATCCTGTCGCGTCCAGATTCTCAACGGCTTTTCACCATTGCCTTTCTCTTCCATTTTGTACTCGCCTTTAAGGCTATCATCCATGCCTAATAGAGCATTTATTTTCTTGACAAGGAGTCCTATTTCTCTAAAAATATAGTAATTGGCGTGAGAGTCTCGTTCACAATAGAGGACGTATGTATCAAGATTTTGCGCCCGCATTATTTGTAGACGATTAAAATAGTTGAAGTAAATGCTTTCGGTTTTATAAGTCTCTGTAACGCTATTGTCTTCAATGTTTTGTTTCCGGAACAACTGTAAAGAATGCGCTAGATCATGGCGCAATGATGCTGACAATGTATCCAGCGTCTCCTCTCTATTTATCAATATTGTTTGAGAGTTTAATAGATCCTTGGTGGATAAGACTTTTGTTGGCAATTTGAAGAGCTGGTATAAAATATGAGCTTTCAATTGCAATCCTTTATCGTCGGTTACAAAGTAGTCTGCGAAAGAGGCAAAATAGGCGTGAGTTGCGTCAGTGTTCAAGCTGTGCAAAGTAAAATCCTTGCGCTTCTTGCCGCTTCTCTCATTTGTGATTCCGAATAACTCAAGCATGCTGTATGCAAATAGGAATTTGTGGTAAAAATCATTTTTTTGATCATCCACAAGCATTGACTCGATCATTTCCAAAAATGATCTTCCATTGACCGATGATCTAAGCCTCTCATTAAATTCCATCCCCCATCGTTCAAAATTATAGCTGTCAGTTGCCATGTAGGCTCGAATGTATTTTCTAATGCTAGCCATCTCTCGTTTGTCCTTTAAAAGGATTGAACTGTATGATGTTGCGCCGTTCATAAGGTCATTCAAAGTCATCGTCGGACTATATCCAGGAACAACTTTGTCAAGCCATGCCTTCTGGACTGCGTCATAATTGGAAGTATCGGCCACGTTTCCGATTGCAGAAATTGGGAGACTGAGGTAAGTTTTAAGCAGATCTTTCAGAGAACTTGTTAATGGGTTGGCCTCATCAAAGTCCCTGAAAATTAGATCTAGATCAAAGCCCGTGGATAATAACTGATCGTACAAAGCGCAATTCTTGCCATTAAAAGCTTCGAGCGGCGTTGCCAAATAGGATGTAGATTGTTTGCTGATTGGATCTCTGGATAAATAGTTATCGTCAACATACTCACCAATTAATTCAAGATCAAAGTTTCGCAACAGAGGCTCGGAGTTTTTCAAATCGTCCAAATGACCATCCGAATAACAGAATAGAACTTTACCCTTTAGTCTATTCAAAAGGTCAAGAAGCTCGGCATCATGCGTCCTATGAGTTGGTTTAATGATGCGGAAAACATTGCTATCTAAATAATACCTGATCATTTAGCTTACTACTTACAATTTCCTCGTGTTCGCTTCACAAATTTGAGACTGTTTTACAACAGAACCATCATTTGTTACAAGTTTCATTTTATCAATTTTGCCACAGTAGTCCATTGATCAAACCGGTGCAAATCTTATGAAATGAAAATATCTATCTCCATCTTCAACCAAAAAGTTACAAACAAATTTTTACCATGGCCTTTTTATTCTCCGCCCCGTTTTCAAGGATGATCTGGAAACAAGAGACCGCAAGTCTCTAAAAATAAATCGTCCCCATCTTCCCCCGAACTTGTGAACTCCTGATTTCCCGATCTCGCAGCTTTGAACCGGTAATGCAAATACACCGGTTCAAAAAGGAGGGAATATGGAAAGAGGAGAACAAATTTCAGGATTCATTTGCAGTCTGGTATCAGACGTTCGGTTAAGACCGATACACATCGCGCTTTCCACAGCATTGTGCCATGCCTGGATAGCAAGCCAATTTCGGCAACCTTACAGTGTCTCACGCAGCCAGCTCATGCAGGCCTGCCGAATTCATTCTAAAGCAACGTATCATAAGACCCTTCGCGAACTGCAGGCGTTCGGATATGTAGAATACCATCCTTCTTATCATCCGGTGAAGGCGAGTTCGGTTATTCTCAAGCTGACTTAATTAACATCTAAGAATCATAACCACAAATCATGAAAAAGAAAATCCAATTTATTACCCAAGCTAAAGGAGAATCAGGCAAGTCGGTGCTGGCGTTTATGCTTGCTGAGAAACATAAGGATGCAGTCATTCTTGATCTCGATGATGCAACCACGACGACGATGAAGCAGCTTGCTTACCGAGAGCCAATCAGAGTAACGTTTCTCGATTATGAAACTAAACGAATCGACCGAAGCGCCTTCAACAGTCTTTTTGAAAGTGTTGTAGAGGCTGACAGGGAATTATTCATCGCGGACCTGGGAGCGAGCGTGGCGGAGCAACTGCCGAAGTATTTTTCAGTGAATGGAATTGAAGTCATTACTGAAGTGCTTGACCAAAGCGACATTCAGCTACAACTCATCTGCGTGGTGGGCGGAGGGAATATCTTCAAAGCTACCATGGAGTACTTGGTCGAGCTTGTGGATTCAGTCAATGGTCGACTGGAAATAATTGTGGCACACAACGGGTATTATCCTTGTGCTCCCGACCAGAGCGCAGCCCTGAATGGCTATGTCGATTCAAATAGCCTTCCCCTGATAAACTTCGATCTGGTAAAAGATAAAGGGGAAATCGCGATGCGGACGGTTGAGAACGTCCTGAAGGATGGAAAGGGGACGTCTGGACTAAGCCCCTTCACATCCATTTATTTCAGAAAGCCGATTGAAGAACTAAATCTTTAACAAAGACAATGACAGATCGAGTGCAAAAAAATTTGACGGATTATTGTGCCTCCCTTCTTGTAGAGCATGGCTTTGATTACCCGGTCAATGACCCTGTCGTGCCGGCTTTGTACGTCATTCACAAAGACATGCAGCGGAATAATCAGAAGAACCAGGCGATTGCCGAGGCAATACTGGAGGCATCGAAGAAATTCAATCCAAAGCAAATCATTTTTAACAGCGGTAACGCCGCATCGATGTTTCAACGGGGAATAACGATCCGATGGAGCATAACCGCTGGTCTCGCAGTGCTTCTCACCTGGGTGGCTACCTGGTATTGGTCAATGCGCAATGACGCGGACAAAGCGAGGACCATTATCAGTGTTTCCGGGAACATGGGAGTATTGTTACAGGCTGCGAAAAAGGACAATAGCGGTACCTTCTTTATTGATTTCACCGCCTCAAAGGGAGATTCAACCCGATACTTTACAGAGTACCAGAAACTAAATGTAAAAACGGTGCGGGTGTATCTGGGGAAAGAAACACAATAGCTCTCTGCAATGGAAAAGAAGCACATCATAAGATTTTTAAATGAGGGGAGGCGGGGTGCCTACACCTGGCTGGTAGAGATGTATGCCGAATTAGTCACCAAGATGTCTGTAACAATGGCTATGGTACTGATTAAGGAAGATCTGACGAGGGATTCGGAAACAGCCGTTGAACTTCATTATTTCTCCTTCGCCAAAGCAGTCGCCAAATTCAAAAAGAAAACCGGAAAGAATTTCAAGGCAGATGCAGGGAAGAAACATGAGTTCAAAGACGCCAATGAAATAAGGAACGGCCAATCAGTTGCAGGGACGTTCAAATTAGAAGAGCCTAAATCCAAGCATGTACAATGATGTTCAAACATGGCCAAATAACGACTGACCAAATACAGTCAAGTCCAACTTACCGCAGAGCCGACAAATACGGAGCAAGCCATGTTTCCGCTACGCTCCAACGGCTTGTCCAACAGACCACTTCGTTTTGAACAATGGCAAGACCCAGGAAAAACGATATTGACAAGCGAACTGTGCAAATAAACATTCGGCTGACAAAGGATGAAGCCGAGAAGACCAATAACTATTCAACGGCTAGCGGACTTAGTCCAGCCAATTGGATTCGGCAAAAAGTCTTCACCGGAAAATTCCCGGTTCCGAAAGTTTCGCCACTGGAAGGCGACATCTATCGTGAACTAAAAAAAATTGGCGTTAACCTTAATCAGGGCACGCACCGACTCAACCAGGGTGCCGTTCCCAGCGACTATAAACATCTGCAAAATGAACTTCTTGCCCTCCTAAACAGAATCATCAGGATTCTTATCCATGACAGGCAACCAAATCAAGGGTAAGGGCTTTCGGGGAGCATTGCGATACAACCTGGACAAGGTGGAAAGAAACGTGGCCGAGGTCCTCGATCATTCCTTCGTGGATGCATCTGAAAAGTCAATTATGAAGGAGATCCAACTGGTGAGAATACTACGGCCCAATCTTCCAGATATTTCTATCATACTTCAATCAACTTCCCGCCAGCAGAAGATTTGCCAAACAGCTTGATGACTCAGATTGGTCACGATTATTTGGAGGCAAATGGCTTTAGCCAGCATCAGTTCATCATGTTCCGCCACAGGGACGCTGAACACCCGCACCTTCACATCCTCGTAAACCGCATAGGTTATGACGGATCGGTTGTATCCGACAGTAACGATTTCTCAAGGAGTGAAAGGATTCGCGAGCTGGAGAAGAAATACGGGCTTACTGAAGTGGTTTCAAGCCGGCAGGCTAAGGAACGGGCAATGACCAAGAATGAACTGGAGATGGTGAAACGTACTGGCGAGGAGTCAAAAAAATTGAAGTTGCAGATGACTCTACGAAAGACACTCCAGGATCACCCTGGAATGAATCTACATCAGTTTGTTTCAAGGCTTGAGCGACAAGGGATTAATGTGTTGTTCAACCAAGCCAGCACGGGGTACGTAAGTGGCATTTCTTACGGACTGGGTGATTTTGTAATCACCGGCTCAAAACTCGGCAGCGACTTTAAATGGAGATCGATAGCCAATCGATTAGGGTATGAACAGGGGAGGGATCATTCAGCAATTAGTGAGGCAAATATTCGAATTAAGCAGCGAGATTTATCACAAAACTGGAGCCCAAAACCTGAGAAGGGATTCGATCTGTTAAAGACATTGGAAGCCCATCCGGGTGATCGCGCCGGCGAACATGAATCAGATCGTGAGACAATCTTAGGCCGACCGCGGAAGAAAAAGAAAAGAAGAGGCCGCGGAATCTGACACTTCACTAGCCATTGCAAATCTGACCAGGATGAGAGAAAAAAAATCGTAGAACAATCTGCGAGACTCTCAAAACATGGCTAGCCATTCAGGCAATCAAATTCCCTTTCATTAATCCCGGCGCGAATTTTGGCTCAGGCCGGAATATGCTTGCAAGGAATTTCCGGCATAAACGGTTTCCCCCTTCCAGCTATCGCTTCCAGGTACCCCCATTTATTCCGTTCCTCCTTGCGCAAATTCCGGCCTGAGCCAGTGGTGCACCATAATTAATTCAAATGATTATGGAAAGCACAAATGAAAAACGATTGTATGAAGTAGCTGAGATTCAGCTTAGCTACAAGTCAGATGTCAGGCCCTCTCAAAGGCCGAAGATCACAGGCTCGAAAGATGCTTACAGTCTTCTATTGGAGAATTGGGATGACTCCAAAATTGAATTTGTTGAACAATTCAAAGTCCTGCTTTTGAACAGGGCCAACAAGGTTCTTGGAATCTTCGAGGTTTCAAATGGAAGTGCTACTGGAACAGTTGCCGATCCAAAGCTCATCTTCGCAGCCGCGATAAAAGCGAATGCTTGCGGAATTATTCTGGCTCATTATGCAAAGTAAATAGTTATGTAAAGTGATGGCTTATATTGTAGGATATTGATCAATAAACCGCATTTTATCCGCACATCACTTTACATAATAATATCACAACCGTTGGAGCCAGCTGATTAAGCTGTCGCTTTTCAGCCATGCTGGCTCCTGATCTGGAGTAACATTGACGTATGCTTTTTCAAGTGCTTTTCTTTTTTGCATGGAGTCGGCACGAGCATAAATTTCTGTTGTCTGAACCGAGACGTGCCCAAGAATATCACGGATGTAGACAAGGTTTACGCCAGCTTGTAACAGGTGCATTGCTTTAGAATGCCTGAAGGAGTGGCAACATATTTTATCCGGCATCAGCATCTTGTTTTCCGCTTTTGCCATCGCATAGTACTTCTGTACAATGTGATTAATTCCGGCTCGTGTTAACTTTTCTTTTTTGCTGTTAAAGAAAAGCGCGGATGCACCTGCATCCGGTTCATTTAAGCGATTTTCCTGCAAATACGATTTCAAAAGGGCCACCTGAGCATCAAGCATTGGCACCAGTCTGGCCTTGTTACCTTTTCCGATTATTTTGATTGTGGCTGGCTTCCCGAGCCGCAGACTGGAAGGAGTCAGATCAATAATCTCCTGTACCCTGGCACCAGTGTCGTATAATAAGGAGAGAAGCGCAAGATCACGCCTGCCCTTTGATGCAGTCGTATCCGTTTGCTTAAGCAGCAGTTTCATGCCCTCTACCGTTAGGTATTTGATTGCTGCCTGGCTCGTTTTCTTGAACCTGATCGTGAGTATTTTCTGGACTTCATGGAAGTTGCTCAAGTCCTGATGTTGCAGATACCGGTAGAACGAATGTATAGCGGCCAGGCGTGCATTCCGGGTTGTATTGCTGCATTTTCGTTCGCGCTGCAACCAGTTCAGGAACTCAATAATCGTTTCCTTTTTAATCTTATCCAGCGTCAGCTTTTCCGGTTTGATGCGCTTTACCTGTTGAATAAAATTCAGCATCAGTACAAATGCATCGCGATAAGCCGTGATCGTGTTCGCGCTTGCACCCCTTTCATTGAGCAAATGCCCGGATATAAAGTCGGATATATATTTTGAAAAATCAGTCGGCTTCATAGTTTTTATATTTTGGGAATACATCCAAGCAGATAGTGTCAACATCCTTCAGTAACTCCGGGTACATCCTGGCCGTTAAGCGGACATAATGATTTGTTCCCTCGATCGATTGGTGGCCCAGGTAGGTGGATAATACCGGCAGCGATACATAAAGATCAATTCCTGCTTCAGCCATGCTGGCAAGGGAACTGACTGCGAACGTGTGCCTCAGGTCATGCACGCGAGGTAATCTGTTTCTGCTCACATAAGAGATCCTGGCTATCCTAAGACACCTTTTAAACCATGCGCGTACTGCCTGCTGGCTGCATTTTTTTCCACCAACACCGACAAGGAAATAAGGAGACTTCTGAGCTGTAACAGACAGCATGTCACGGTATGTTGCATATTGCGTGCATACAGAAGTCAGGGAATTTGAGATCGGGATTATTCGTTCCTTTCCGTTCTTACTGTCCTTAACGCGTAACCAATTCTCATTTAAATTGACATCCTGCCTCTTAAGAGATAACGCTTCACCTATGCGTAATCCTGTGGCATAGAGTAATCTGATTAATACGGGCATGACGAGCAGGTCTGAGCTTCTGAAGGCTTTTGCAAGCCTCAGGTCATCACACGCATTGAGGATTGATTCAATCTCCTTGGGGGAGTAGATATAGGGGATAAACGTATGCGGTTGATAGCGGGGAAGTTTGGGAATGTAAGAGTCGATACCTAAATCACGCAAGTAGGAAGAGAATGAAGCCAATAAACTAATCCGAGTGTACCGATAAAAATCTGCCTCGTAACATCGCTTCTTACACCACTTGTCTGCAAACTCTTTTGTGATGCCATGTGATGATTCCTCCGTCTCTTCCGCCAATCGGTCAATTTGATACAGGATGACAGCCTGGGTTTTGTATTTGAAGCCCAGCGTTCTTTTCATGTCAACGAACTGCTTAAGATGAAGGCCGTAACAACTGTTATAAAGCTTACTCATAGAACACACCTCCTTTCTGCATATAAAAGCCATCCCTTACGGGTGGAATATCCAGCACGCATTGCTGCATAGACTGAAGATCAATCCGGAGATAGTAACGGGTCGATTCGGAACTTTTATGACCCAACACTTCAGAGATCACGGGAAGAACTGTGCTTTCCTGTAGCATTCTAAATCCAAGGCTATGCCTGAGTGCGTGTGGTCCAAACCTGCGGCCTGTAATCGTAATGCCCGCCCTTCTGAAAGCACGCTGAACAATGTGCGTCACAACATTGCTGGAAGGAAAATGACCAAAGGGTGGCCGTTCGGTCAGAAAGATGAATGCTTCTTCAGATTTAGGTCTGCCACGCTTCAGATAATCAATGATTGCATTACCCACATCAGCCAGCAATGGAAGCGTGAGAGTCTTGCCGGTCTTCAGCTGCACAAGTTCTATGCTGCTGTTTTTCCAGTTCAGATTTTCAAACTTTAACCGGGATATATCGGAGGCTCTCAACCCGAGACGCGCTGCCATCAGAATGACTGCATAGTTCCTCTTTCCTATCGAACCGGATCGGTCAATGGATTTGAGTAGCCGAACAACTTCTTCCTTTGAGTATGTCGAAGGAAGCTTGGGCTGGCTGACCGACCTGTACCTGGGAATCCGTTCGGAGAAGTCGGCAATCAGAAGTTTTTGATCATAGGCGTATTTGATGAAGTTACGCAGCATAGAGATCATCTGATACACTGGATGTCCCTTCCAGGAATCCAAATGCCGAATGAATTGAAGGACAAAAGCTAAGTCGACTTTCGAAAGCGAGTGAACCCCTTGACTCTTACAGTATTTGAAGAACGCGTGAAGATGACGCTGATAACCCCAAGTACGAATAAGCGATAATCGATCATTGACTTCCTTATGATTGATAAAATTTTTAATGGCTCTGCCAAGCTGCCCGCTAAAGGAAAACTTTCTTCGCTCCATTAAGGGTTGTAAATTGATTTCGCCATTCGTTTTAAACTCCGACAATCGAACAACGCTGTTATAAATTTGCTTTTCGTCACGGGACAGGTCACGGATGTCTCGCTTGTTGAACCTTGTATGAAGTACTTTCTTACCAATCGATGGAGTGTAGCGCCTGATCTTTTTAGCAATCATGTATTCTTTAATGATGCGCCAACCTCCTTTGTAGTGACCAATGGTTCGGATTGAAAAACCATGAACTGAACGGAGATATTCAGCGGTATCTGTCGTCAGTCGATTAAAATCTTGCAGTTGTTTTTCCATAATGCAATCGTTTAGGTGAATTTGATTGCACCAAGTAAGGGGACTTACCCTCAATTATTAGGTAAAGTGGTTGTGAACTGAGTAGCTGAGAATGAGCGTTTTGGCCGGATTACTTTACATAACTATTTACTTTACATAATGTGCTTTATGTAAAGCTTTACATAAGGCTCACAATCATCCTTCCGGAAATCTTCAGCCAAGCCAGGCAGATATCGACTTGACTAGGAAAATGAAAGAAGGTGGGAAGCTCCTGGAAATTCAGGTCTTGGATCATGTGATCGTTACCACCGAAGGGTACTTCTCCTTTGCGGATGAAGGCTTAAGTTAATCGGCCTACTTTCTTACTTTAACAACAACCTTTCCTTTCGCGCGTCCGCTTTCTACATAAGCCAATGCTTCGTTGGTTGATTCAAAAGGAAATATTTTGTCCATTACCGGGTGAATAATACCCGAATCGATAAGAGAAGCGATCTGGCTTAATTGATTTCCTTCTGCTCTCATGAAAAGAAATGAAAAGCTTGCCCCAAGGCGTTTTGCTTTTTTCTTTACCCCTGAACTTAAAAGTTTCATGATCAATTGTAAATACCAGGGAACTCCAATTTCCTTAGCAAATTCAGAATCAGGTGGCCCGGAGATAGAGGTGAGTTTTCCACCACGTTTCAGCACTCACAGCGATTTATTGAGCGTCTTTTGGTCTTGACTATTCAATACCACATCATAACCTTGCAATATGGTTTCGAAGTCATCTTTCTTGTAGTCGATGACAACATCGGCACCGAGACTTTTCACCAAGTCAATGTTGGCAGCACTGGTTGTTGTTGCTACGGTAGCTCCCAAGTGCTTTGCCAGTTGAATTGCAAAAGTTCCGACACCTCCTGAGCCTGCCTGAATAAATACTTTTTGCCCTGCCTTCAGATTCGCTTTTTCAATCAGTGCTTGCCACGCGGTCAAGCCAACCAAGGGTATGGAAGCAGCTTCTTCCATCGTGAGGTTTTTTGGTTTGATGGCAACATCGTTTTCATTGATAGCAATAAGCTCCGCAAAAGTACCAATTCGATGGTCTTTCGGTCTTGCATAGACCTCATCGCCAACTTTGAATTTGTTAACCCCTGAACCCACTTTTGTTACAACGCCCGCCACATCATGCCCCAAAGTAAATGGCGGTTTGTAAGGCAGAATTAACTTAAACTCTCCGTCTCTGATTTTAGAATCCAGTTGGTTTACACCGGCAGCGTGAATCTGAACGAGTACATCATTTTCTTTTGCAACCGGCTCTGATATTTCAATAAGGTGTAATTTTTCTTTCTTACCGTAGCGTTTAATAATAAATGCCTTCATGATATATAGTTGATTAATTCCTTGCGGCTCTAGAAATTCCAATGCGCTTTTTACGAAGTCTTCGTGGTACCATTTTTTATTTTTTGAATTTGTTAATGTTTTTAATCACAGAATTTTCAAAAGTCTTATATGAAAAGTACTGTATGGCAGGGAATAAAGATGACCCTTTGCCCACGGGATGATTAAAATTTGGGTTTTCATTTTTAACCAATTTTAAAAGAGTTTCAATAACAGCAGTTGGCTCTTCTGATTTTGCAAATAAATCTTTTGTATAATCTTCCAGTTTTGTGCGATATGCGTTGTAATCACTTATTTTATTTTCCGCAACTATAGAGTTAGTGACTATATTGGTTTTGAAACCCACTGGCTCAACCATAGAAACTTTTATATTAAATTCATTTAGTTCAAAACGCAGCGCTCTGAAATAACCTTCAAGTGCGTGCTTGGAAGCAGCGTAAAAAGCACCGCCTGGAAGACTGATTAACCCCATAATAGAACCGACTGTGATTATTTTACCAAAGCGTTGCTTTCTAAAATAGGGCAGTAACTCATTGGTGAGTTTTACTGTTCCCCAAAAATTAGTTTCCAATTGCTTCTTGCCTTGCTCAATAGAAGTTTCTTCTGCAAGTCCGGATAAATAAAAACCTGCATTGTTTATCAAAACATCTAATTGTTTGATTTCGGTAAAAAGTTGTTTTCCAAAAGATTTGATAGAATTGTCATCAGTAATATCTAATGTCAATATTTTAAATGGCAATGACGACTGATTTTTTTCAGGGTTTCGGCTTGTGCCAATTACATTGTACCCCTTTTTGTGTAGCTCATTTGCGACTAACAAACCAAAGCCCGAAGATGCTCCTGTTACTAAAATTGTTTGTTTCATATTCTGTTGTTTTGTAATTTTACTTGCATATTGCAAGTGCAAATGTATCATTAACTTGCATAATGCAAGTGATATTTAAAATATTTTTATGAATAAGGCCAAAAAGAGGTCAGATTGCCCTGTTAGCTGTTCCCTGGATATTTGGGGGGATAAGTGGTCTCTGCTGATTGTAAGAGACCTGATGTTCGCAAAAGAGTGTACCTACGGTGATTTCCGAAAGTCAGCGGAAGGAATAGCCACCAATATTTTAGCGTCCCGGTTGCAGGCGCTGGAAGAAAATAAGATGATTGAGAAGTTAGATCACCCGGATAGTAAAGCAAAAGTATTATATAGATTGACCCGAAAGGGGATCGACTTACTTCCTATCATGATTGAGATAAATTTATGGGCCGAAAAATATTTCACTATACCGGACGACAGGAAGGCAATGTTGAAAGAAGTAAAAAAAGATAAGGCTGGAGTTATTAAGTCAATGGCTAAAGAGTTGGAAAGACACGGTAATTAGATAGGAAATCCAGGTCTTGGATCATGTGATAGTTACCACCGAAGGGTACCACCCCCTTGCGGATGAGGGCCTAGTGTAAGCCCCTTTTCAACCGTAAGAAACTGTGGTGAAAATGGCGAGACTCATTCATCACCGCCGGCCAAAGGTAGCCGTTGCTCCGGCCTTGTCAAGGGCAAGGCAAGTGTCGATTTGTTGCCTATAATTTTTGGAATCGACACCCTTGACAAGCCCTCCGCAACTTGCTCATTTGCGGCTTGTCGGTGAAGAATGAGGATGTGCATTCATGTTAGGTACAGTTAACAAATCTAAGGAGGATGTTAATTATATTTATCATTAACGGGTTTACAGCATTATTACTTATGACCATTCAGTATTGCTCCGATCTGCACCTTGAATTCCAGGAGAATGTGGACTTCCTGGAAGAAAATCCATTGAAGCCAACAGGTGAAGTACTGCTGCTTGCTGGGGATATCGTGCCCTTTTCACAGATGAAAAAGCATTCGGCGTTTTTTGATTTTGTGTCTGACAATTTCAAGACCATTTTCTGGCTGCCTGGCAATCATGAATACTATCATTTTGAACTTGCAGAGAAATGTGGAGCCCTAAATGAAAAGATTCGCCCTAACATATTTCTCGTTAACAACTGCGCCATTCAACGCTTTACGCCTTCGGATTACAACAAGCTGCATATCGAGTCAAAAGCCTTTCTTCAGTGTGCACTACAAGCTACAGGACCCAGCAAGACAGTTGTCGTAACACATCATGTTCCCACTTTTCAAAATTACCCTAAGGAATACCTAGGAGATATTTTGAACGAGGCGTTTGCTGTGGAACTAGCCGACATGATTGAGACATCGGATGTAGATTATTGGATCTATGGGCACCACCACCAGTCAACCCCCGAATTCAGGATTGGTAGCACTCGATTAATCACGAATCAACTGGGGTATGTGAGCAATGACGAGCACTTGGCGTTCCGACAAGACTTGGTGATTGAGGTGTAACCTCTTATAAAATGGACCAGAGAGAGTCAAGGGTTCAGAAATAATTCAAAACCCAACCGGGTAGAAGGGAATCCATAACCGTCCAAATTCAGTCAATTTCAGGTTACGTTTCGAAAGGTCCTGCTTCCAAAATCAATGAAATCTACGCCCTAAAAGCAGCAATCAACTTATAATCAATTGGTTACATATCATTTCGGAGCTCCGACCGTAATATTTCGGAGCTCTCAGATATATTTAACGGAGCTCTTGTAATTTAATTTATGACAGCTTATGTTTGTCTCACCGGAGCTCTTACAGATTATTGAAGGAGCTCTTAAAAACAGAAAAAATTATGAAAGTCACTTTTCCGGCAATGCGAGGCGTTTTAGGTCAGAAGACCTATTACGCGTGTTTGATGAAGCTAAATGCAATACCCAAAATGTTCACCTTCCGTGATTGGGTAGAGTTCACCCCCGAGGATCGTGAGCAACGGGTGTTGAACAAGAAAAGAATTCCAGAAATCGCAAAGTACATGTTAGACAACGAAGATGGATATCTGTTTGCTTCGATCACGGCATCTTACAAATGCGAAGTACAATTTACAGCTATGGGCGAAGACGGCCTTGGCTCTCTATCAATGGAGTTTGAAGATGCAAACTTTGTTATCAATGACGGTCAACATCGATGTGCAGCTATCGCTCAAGCTGTTAAAGAAAATCCTGCCATAGGCGAGGAAACAATCTCTGTGCTATTGTTTCCCTATGAAAGCAAAGAGCGAGTGCAGCAGATGTTTTCAGATCTTAACCGATTTGTCCAAAAGACCTCCAAATCCCTTGATATACTTTTCGACAAGCGAGATTTGCTGGCGCGTGTGACACTTGATGTAACTGAGATTCCATTATTTAAAGACTACGTGGACAAAGATGCGGTCTCTTTGCCAATCCGGTCATTAAAATTGTTCAGCCTGGCTGCATTGTATGATGCGAACGAGGAATTGTTGAATGGCAAACTTACAGGTGCTGTCGACAAGGATCAAAGTTCTTTGGTTGAAACTGTTACGGAGTATTGGACGGCTGTTTCAAAAGCACTTCCAGAATGGACCAAGGTTAGGAATGGCGAATTAAAGGCTCTTGAATTGAGACAAGAAAGCCTGTCCTCTCATGCAATTGTACTGCGGGCTCTCGGTGCAGTAGGCGCCGACCTAATCGCTGCTGATCCCTCAAACTGGAAAGAGAGGCTATTAGACCTTAAAAAGGTGAATTGGAAAAGAAAGAATCCTGATTGGGAAAATGTCTGCATTATAGCAAACTCCGTGGTTTCGAATCGACAGGCGCGCCTGGCAACCAAGGCGTATATTAAGTCGGTACTTAATCTTGATTTGAGTGATACTGAAACTAGGTCACTTCCCCCTGAGTTAAGGAAAAAGTTGGCCAAATCGAGAGCATAAATCTAAATTTCTAAAATATGGAAAGAATAAAAGGCAAGTCACGGAAAATTCGTGGGCCCATCAAAATGCTTGATAGACTTGATAGGCTACCTGATATTAGCCTAAAGGACCTTTTTGAATTCTTAAGAGCTTCAAGGAAAAAATTGAAGGGCGAGTCAACTAAGACCGAAAACTAATCAACAAAAAATCTTTAATCGTCTATGGAAAAGCTTGATAATAAATCATTGTGTCTTTTATTAATGAAAGCCAATAGTGAAGAAAGAGTTATTGAGATTTTGAAAGAGAATGGTTATTGGGATGACCCTAATTGTTGGAGATATTATGGCGATAAAGAGAACAATTATAGCGCGGCCGGAAATCAAGCTGATGAAGCTGAGGCTGCCCTTGTTGAAAAAATAACCAATGCACGGGATGCAATTTTGATGAATGAGTGCATGCTAAGAGGAATTGATCCAAGGAGTGAGAAGGCCCCTTCAGGTGTAAGAGCGGCTGTAGCCGAGTTTTTCGAGTCCAATCCGAAGAGTGAGTTAGCAGGGCAAATTAGGGAATGGGACAAGGCAAAGAGACGCGAAGTAGCTAAACTTATGTCTGTCTATCTTACAGGTCCCGGCCCAAGAGATAGCTATCCGAGCGTTAACATTGCTGATAAAGGGGAGGGTCAAACACCGCTGAGAATTCCGGAGACAATTCTGTCTTTGGGAGAGTCAATAAAAAGGAACATTCGGTTCGTTCATGGTAAGTGGAACATGGGTGGCACCGCAGCACTAGTCTATTGTGGTAAGAGAAATTTGCAGTTTGTGCTCAGCAGGCGTAACCCAAGTCTCCAAGCGAACTCAACTAATAAAAAAGAATCGGATTCTAACTGGGGTTTTACAGTCGTAAGACGAGAGGATCCCCAAGGGTTGATCACTTCTTCTACATACAAGTATCTGGCACCCGTTGGTATTGAAAACAACCCCGCTAAAGGTGACCTATTAAGCTTTATCAGTGACACAATGCCGATTTTTGCAGAGTACAACAAACCATACTTTGTAGAATCCGAATGGGGAACTCTGATAAAGCTCTATGAATATGAAACATCATATCGACAAAATGTTCAAGGAAATGGCGGCTTATTAAGACCGCTTGATTTGTTGGCTCCAGACCTTGGCCTTCCGTTTAGGTTGCATGAATGCAGATACGAAGGTGACCCCGGCTCATTCGAACATCAGGTAAATGGTTTAAGAGTGCGACTACATGATCAAGCGGACAAAGTCCTTGAGCCAGGCTATCCAACGTATCATAACCCAGAAATAGAAGGTGAAAGAATTTCGATCGCAGTCTATGCTTTTAATGAAGACAAAGCGAAAAACTATAGAGACAATGACAAGGGTTGCGTGTTTGTCCTCAATGGCCAAAGTCAAGGATGGATTGATGATCGACTCTTCACTCGAAATAAGGTAGGCTTAGGTTTCATAAAGAATTCACTGCTCGTAATGGTTGATTGCAGTGAAATGACTTATCGTGGACAAGAAAGACTATTTGTCAACGACCGTGTGCATATGAAAAGAGGAACTGACTTTTTTGACAAGATTGAGTCTGAAATAGTCGATTATCTCGCGAATCATAAAGGACTCGCTGAACTTCAGGAGGAACGTAAACGTAAATTAAGAACTGAGAAGGTCGGAGATGATAAGCCTTTGGAGGCGGTACTAGCAAATGTATTTCGTAGCTCAAGCGCTCTCTCTAGAATATTCCTTCGGGGTGAGAAACTCTCAAACGCATTTAAATCTGAAGGTGTTGCCTCAACCCGTGAGCCATTTATCGGGGTGCAATACCCCACTCATTTCAAGTTCAAAAAGCTTGATTATGGAGAAACACTAAGACGCGAAACACATGTAGGGGCGAGGGCTAGGATAATTTTAGAGACCGATGCAGAGAATGATTATTTTAATCGCAAAACTAACCCAGGAAGCTATGGGCTCTATATGTTCGACCTTCAAGGTGAACCTTACAGGGTAAAGGATGATGAAGCAACCTATGGTCTTAACCTCTTCAATGGCGTTGGCACGCTTAACATTAATTTTAGTCCAAAGTATAAAGAGGGGGACTTGATTTGGCTGATGCTGGAGGTTACTGACCCTTTAAGAATCGTGAACCCGCCATTCCAAAATAAGTTTGCGCTTGATGTCTTGCCAGAAGTAACAAATAATGGTGGGAAGAATCATCAAAGACATAAGAACCCCGACAAAATACCGGGAAAAGATCAAGACAAACCGAGCGGCGTAAAATTTCCCAAGATCGAACTGATCTATGAAAAGGACTGGGGGAAGTTAGAAAACTTTAATAAGTACTCGGCAATGCACGTTGCAAAATCGAAGAGCACAACACCAGATGAGAATATTGAATTCACCTTTTACGTGAACATGGATAATATTTATCTGCAACACGAAATAAAGGCAGATGTTGAAAGCAAAGTTGAATTGGAGGCATACTTCAAATATGGAATGGCTCTTCTGGGAATCTCAGTTATTTATGACGATCAACAAAATAGGTCTGAGAAAGAGAGATTTGAAGACATTGAGGGAAGAATATCTGAGTACTCAAGAGCCATGGGGCCAATTATTATTCCAATGATAAAGGAATTCCACAACCTGGATCTCAAAGATGAATTGATAAAGGAGTTAGCGAGCTAGTTTATGAAAGAGAATTACTTCTTGGCTGCTTGAGGTTCGGCCTTTTTGCTGCGCATACCATTTTCTGTTAGGCACATCTCTCCAAATTCTAGGCTTGCTATTCGTAATTTCTGAATATCCTGCCTCTTGCATCGTCTCGAGGTACTTGGGTAATTGCCACTCAATGTTTGAAAAGGCTAAAATTTGCACTACGGTTGAATTGCTGTCGCAAACTTTTCTTACGGATTCAAATGACGTTTTAATGTTCTGATAATAGTCGATTAGCCCAATTTGCCTTCTTCCACCCATTGCATAATGAGTAAGTCCATGGCCATCTTGACTATTGGCAATCCAAAATGGAGCTGGCGTTTCCCTCTTACCGAGCACTTGCCATCTGTGATAAACTACATGAACTCCTGGGTAAGGGGGCGAAGTGAGGACTAACCTTGGTTTCTTTCCAAAAAGTTTAGAATAGCTATGAATTTTATTTGCCGGACTATTTATCGCGGTTACTGAAGCCACTGGATTCATATCCCAAAATTCCTTAGATCCCTTCTGCATTCGAAAGTAATTGCTAATCAATTTGTCTTTAAACTGAACAACCGTGGGGATTCTCTTTTTGGAATCTAAAGCCCATTGGCCAGTCTTAAGAATTACGCATCTAAAAAAATTGATCTCTGCATCGCTAATTCTAAGCAATGACAGTTCATGCAAAAATTGTTCAATTATTTTTCTGATTGGCCAGACTTCTTTGCCTGTGAGGTTTCTTTGGTATCCTCTTGATATCCACTCTTCCGGCCTTACCACATCCTTTCGACAATTCAGAAGGTTTATCGTTTCATTCATCCAATCATTGAAAAAAGGAAATTTAGCTTCAACCAACGGATTGACTTTAACATTTGTAACAAACGAGGAGAGCGTACTTATATCAAACCCTATTGACTCTCTGTTTAGTAACTTGGCTTCTATTAGAGTTGTTCCGCCACCCATAAAAGGATCTAAGACTAGGTCACCTGGGTCCGTATATTGCGAGATAATTTCCCTGATTAATATTGGAGAGAATCTTGCAGGGTAATTATAAAAGTCGTGTGTGAAGCCTGTAACTCGCTCTCTCGAATTAGCTGCTTTTAAGACGGACGTGGTCGATTTGATCATATTTTCTGTCCCTTATGAAGCGAAAATTTCACCTATCGCGTACTTCTTTTTACTGCGTCCCAACTCGGAGATAGCGTTAGCAACATTATTCTTTGTCAATGGCCTAGTGTGCTTATGGTATTGAGGATCTTTACACAAATAATGTATAGTGGTAGAGTTTAAACCCTTGGCTCTACCTAATTCAGCTTTACTTATCCCCTCTTTATCCAATATTTTTTGTAGTCGAGTCGGCATCCTTTAAAGATATGAAGAAAAAGTATTGATTTTTATTAATTTTAATTAAAATTAATGGATTCTAATAATTTTCTCAGGTTAAAGTTTTAACTTATAAAAAATCAAAAGCTTGTGGCGGACTCTACTATCTTAAAAAATCTTCACTTTGATGTTAGTGCGGCTGTAATAAGGCAGCTTGGCGCCGAACTTATTTCAGATGAAATCACGGCCATCATGGAGCTTATCAAGAACTCTTATGACGCAGATGCTGATTGGGTCAAAATTAACATTACCACTACTCCTACTAATAAGCCTAATCAGTTCTATTCTAACGCCCTAGGCTCCATTGAAATTGAAGACAACGGTTTCGGAATGAACGAGTCAGATATTTTGGAAGGATGGTTAGTCGTTTCCGTTTCAAAAAAGAGATTAGACAAGGAGAAAGGTAAAACGACTCCTGCTGGAAGAACTCCCCTAGGGGACAAGGGAGTTGGACGTCTTAGCGTTCAAAGATTAGGAAATAAATTTGAAATGATCACCGGTAAGAAACGAATGGATTATTTCAACCAAATCGCTTTTGACTGGTCTGATTTTAAGGATGACATCCCACTTTCTCAAGTTAAAATTCATACAAGCCGCATTTCGAAATCTTTTAATAAAAGTGGTACGACTCTTATCATATCTGATTTGATCGATCCTAACAAGTGGAGTGGCGGCCCATGGGATAGATTTCGAGGCCACTTGTCTCAGCTCTTATTTCCATATAAAGAGAATCGCATATTTAATATTTACTTAAACAAAGATGGCGAATCCATAGACATGGACTTGCTAAACGAAAATCTTAAAACTATCGCAGTATCAGAGCACATTTTCATGTTTGATGGAGAGGCCCTGACAATAGACTCTACGGTTTCATTTGATAAGCTAAGCGGGAACACGAAGGATCAGGAGTTTATCGAGGAGCATATTCTAAGTGACAATGGCAAAGATTTCTTCACATTCTTAACTGACAGCATTTCAAATCCAAAACGAGCCATTCCAAAGGCAAAATACCTCGGCAAAAAGGGGCAACTGTTTTCGATACATAAACGAATAGTATTGAACACTATCGATAAACTTTTATATGTCGATGAAAACGAAAACATCATTGAGGAAATGACTTCCGATGTTGAAAGGTATTTTGCGCAACCCGGATCATTCCGTGGTGAAATCAGAGACTATTACTTCAGAGAAACCGAAGCCTTAACAAATGTTTTTGACACTTTGGGGGAATTCAAGAAAATAATTCAAAACCAGGCAGGTATTAGAATTTTTAGGGACGGCTTTGGACTTCGTCCATATGGATTAGATGGGAATGACTGGTTAAAATTAGGCGGATCGCAAACTAGCGGTGCATCCTACTACGGTCTTAGACCAGGCAACGTAATTGGGTTTATTTCGATTGGCGCTAAAAATAACATTGATCTCAAAGAGAAAACAGACCGGGAGGGATTTGTTTCGTCACCTTATTCACAGAATTTTTTCACGCTAACTGACAAAATAAAAGACGAGATAAACGAAACATTGGAGGATGCGCGAAGGAGTTTCAATGAATACAAGACGAAGAAAGTCAGTGAAAAGGAAGGATTCACCGGAATAAAAGATTCGATGAGTCAGCTGCAATCAACATCGAATACTGCTTCAAATTTAGAAAAACAAACAAAGAAATTTAGTTCAGAGATACAGGAAGTCGGGAAAATCCTTCAGCACGAATACATTCGAATTCAAGCTCTAAAGTCAATCGACAAGAAGCTATTTGAGGGATCAAAGAATTTTTTAGATCACATAAATGATCTTCTGAAGAAATCGACCAGTTTATTGGAGCAAATTGAAAAGTTACTTGAGGACGCCATGAGGTTAGATGGCCAAGTAAAATATATCGAACCTTTAGTAAAGGATCTCGAAACTCAGCTGTACGATTTTTCTCAATTGGCCGGACTTGGATTAACAGCAGAGGCCTTATCACATGAGCTATCAAATATCATAGATAGAATCACCCAACAAACTAATAAGGCGGTATCTGACTATAACAAAGAATCAAAAAATTCCGGCCAAATCTTTCTTCTCTATATCGAATATGTTAAAAGCTCAATAAAATCCTTCCGTAAACAATTGAGCCATCTGGCCCCGTCATTGAAATATGTTCGAGAAAATAAAGCGACTTTTTCTATGAATGAGTTCTTAGAAGAGATGGTTAGCTTTTACAAGGAGAGATTTGATGAGAAGATTGATATTAAGTTCAAGAATCTTGGAGAAGATTTCCCTATCACAGCAAATAGGGGAAGAATTACCCAAATCATGGATAATATATTACTTAACTCCGAATATTGGCTAAAGGAGAAGATGAAAATTGAAAAGGGATTTAGGCCAAGTGTTGAAATTGAGGCTAAGGATCCCTTCATCACTGTAAAGGACAATGGATATGGTATCGATCCACTAATTGAGGATAGGATTTTTCAACCTTTTGTTACCTCAAAACCAAGAAACGTAGGTCGTGGCCTCGGGTTATATATAGTGCAACAACTTATGGAAACTATGGGGTGTACAATTGTTCTTCTAACCAAAAGAAACTCCCACGACAGACGATATATATTCCAACTAGATCTTTCCAAGATTATCAATTCCTAGAGTTATGGATGATCCCAAGAAAACATTTCATTTTCTCTTAGAACTATCTGGGATAACAAAAGTGTATTTCATTGATGATTATCTGGATATGGAATTTAATCCCGAAAACGCACTTGCTCTAGCCGTAACTTTAATCGCAGATAATAAAGGCGATCTAATAATTTCAAGCATGGTAGGGGTTGCTAGCCTAAACGGTCACTTAAATATTTCAACCACCCCACATGATGAGATCGTCAATACACTCAGGGTATTTTTTGACAATGGAGCTATAGATGCTGCAGTTAAAAAGGATGCATCGGTCGTAATTTATTCTTTAGGTGATGAAAACTATTTAAAGGAAATCCAAACCATTTCTAAGATTGTGGATCATTTTCCTGTTGCGCAAAGCGTGCATCCGTCCTTATGGGACTCCATAAAAGACGGTGAATTAGAGAAGGATCTGGCCAACGGAAAAATTCTTATCCTGGTTGACAAGGACCTTAGCAAGGCCGAAGGATTTGCAAATAGAAATGGAGTAGAGTTAATTAAGGAGCTAAAGAAAAAATCTTATTTCGGACAGATCAGTTGCATTTTGATTTCGCATGATATTTTGAATGCTAAAGATGAATTATCAGAAAGATCGAAGCTTGTCGGAGGTGATTTAACGGAGAAGGACTTTTTTGCTTTAAGTAAAAAAAGACTGGATGTAGATGATCATTTCTATGACGGAATAAAGAAAGCGCTAATTAACGGCTACTTTGAGTCCATCAAGGAACATACAACCGATCTAATCCAAGAATCCTATAAAGACGCTATCGCTAAAATCAAGGAATTTGACACCTATGACTTTGATGATATTATAGTAAAGAAATCTCTTAAGGAAGGAATCTGGCCTCCAGAAACCATCGTAAGAATTTCGAATATAATTTTTGAAAGAAGTCTAAAGAAGAGAATGGTTTCAACAAATTATGCCTTGAAAGTGAATAAAGAATTCAGGGAGGCGCAGAAATTTTCTTCAATCGATTTTCCAATCATGGATGCAAGCATAGAACCCTATGTTGCAAAATTAATCTTAAGGCATGATGAAACTTATGATCCAGGGGATATCATTAATCCTTTGAGGAAACCATTGGAAAATGGTGACATATTTCAATTGCATGAATCAAAATATATACTTGTCGCGCAAGCATGCGATATTATAGTAAGGGCTAGCGGAAATAAAAAAGGGATAAGAAATGCAAAAACGGCGACACTCCTTAAGATTGATGAAAAAACACTGAAAAAGTATAAACAAAAATTAAAGGATGAAGACCATTATCTGAAAGATAAATTTCCTTTAAATTATTTCAAAAGCGGAAGCACAGCGGCCGAGGTAGGTGTCGCTGATTTCACAAATTTCTTAATTGTCGATATTGACTTTTTGGACCTTTGTGTACTGAATGCCGAAGGTAAATGTAAGTTCGACCTGAATTCCACTGATAATATCAAGGAATATTTATCGCCATCATGGGAGTTTCGATATGACATATTACTTCAAAAACTAAAACAGTTGGATGAAAAACTACAAGGTTTTAAAAAGCAATTGAGGCCAAGGGGGTTGGGAATATACTTAAGAAGAATAAGGAATGTCATCCCAAAGATGATACTCAACAGAATGCAAATGTTAAATTATGGTTCTAACAATCTCCATTTAGAAAAAGAGTTATATCCCAAAATAATTCTCGCGTCTTCTCAACCAATTGAAAGTCCAATTACTTTTGAAAAGGATGTATTCGATTTTGCTTTTACTAGGATTACTAAATACAAGGACAGTGGTGCTACCTACCTACTGGATCGTTATACTAGACACCTGTCACGAATTGCTGAGCCCCTCGATTTTGCAGAGGCACCGAGCCCAGCTGCTGATCAAATGGGGAAACCTGCTACATTAAAAAAAACAAAGAGCTAAATGAGTTAGCCTCGGGCAACTTGATTGTATAAGCACTTATCACTCCCAGACCGCTTCATTTTAGTCGGAACCTCATTAATTGATGCTTAAAAGATCCCTCAATTTCTTTTGGTGTATTCTGATTTCATCTATTATCTTTACCTCATAGGGAATAATCGCAGTTGATTTTATTTGGCAAATTTGCCGAAAGGGTGCCAAGAAAATTAAGGCGACAAAAAGAAATTGAAAGTGAGATAGTTAACTCTGGAGCGATTTTCCCTCCTCCTCTGCTAAATGGTGCCATAGCCAACTGACTAACAGTTGGCTTTGTTTTTATCGGGTGACAAATGCCCACGCTCACACTATTTCATCATCGTCCTCTCTCAAATAGCTGATAACAGTCTG
>Ga0193718_1000036_pt1 | contig 26830 bp, 19 predicted proteins | sample U2a1metaG_FD_144918 | JGI IMG/M metagenome (GOLD analysis project Ga0193718, IMG submission 144918) | Soil microbial communities from a riparian zone of the East river system, Colorado, United States - U2a1 | ecosystem: Environmental > Terrestrial > Soil > Riparian zone | place: USA: East River... | reverse complement strand
TCCATTGCCTTTTACGGCCAAATCAATATCAGAACCGGGCTTGTAATTTCCCTTCGCCCTGGAGCCAAACAAAACAACCTCGTCAACTTTTGTTGTGGAGGCAAAGATGTATTGAATGCGCTGTACAATGTCCTGATTCAACCCGAATTTCATCATCCGAATAATGGATTTTGCTTACCACCTCGCTCAGCGTCAAGGCGCATTTCCAATTCTTTTAGTAAATTGTAATATACTTCAATTATCTTTTCTACAATGTCGTTGACGGCATCTTCGTCATAGGTATGTGTGGTAATTTCTCTCGACTTCTTCATACTCATCCAATCTGTTCCATTTTTGATGTAGCCATCCTGAAAAGCTTGTTGAATAACGGGCGTCGGGCCGGCAATATCAGGGTACCCTTTTTCTCTTAGAAAATCCTGAAGTGTTTTCCAGGCCAACTCATACGTATATTCAAAACGCTTCACCAAACCCTCTTTCTCCAAATCCGAATAGGAGTCAACATCCTCGTTTACAACAGCTGCCGAAAGTTTGGCCAGGGCTTTGCGATAATTTGAAAAGCGTTGTGTCCAGCGTATATCCTTGTCTTCCATTGTTATAATGACAAACTTAAAAGTAATCAATTTAAAACTCAACATTCACAAAAGCATAACCATCCACTGCTTCCTGGCCGTGTTCTCTTGCGGCTATCCAGCGAGGCCCCGCCAGCAGAATCTTCCGTGCTTTTTCATCCAATGCTGCGGATACGCTTTTCACCACTTTAAATTCGGTCAATGTATTGTGGGCTGTAACGCGAAAGGAAAGGCGAACGGTGCCCTTTAATGGGCTGTCCACTTTTTTTACCTCCCTCCCGATGTAGTCGTTCAGTTTCTTGTACCCTCCTTCCGGCAGAGGAGACAAACTACTTTCGTCATAAATAAAATTCCGGCCCTCGCGGCTTTGTGAACGCCCGTTCACCAACCGGCCCTGGAAATAATTCTCTTCATAGTACAATTCTCCGGTTTCACGACGCCCGTACCAATACCCTTGGCGGTTGCCATCCCGGTATTCACCTTCCGTTTCGATTACGCCATTGGCATAGCGTCGAACTTCTTTCCCATTCCCGTTGTGCACCCACTGACGACCGGCATCGTCCCACAAGCTCTTCAGGAAATAGCGCTTGTCGTAATACACTTCACTTTCCATTTTTCCGTTGTCATGAAACGATTCCCATTTTCCGACATGCCGGTCATCTTTGTAGCGGCCGGCCGAAACATACGTTTTATGGTCCGAGTAGTATATAAAAATACCGTCGTGTTCATCGTCCTTGAAGGACCCTTTCATTTGAATATCGCCATTGGCAAAGTAATCGGTTACCTGTCCCTGCCAGCGCCCCAGCGAATCTTTGGTTCCCATCCGGTAATAGGCGCCGGGTGGTCCGGCGAGTTCCTCCCAATCGCCGTTGTACCAGACCCTGACTTCTTCCAACGGCTGTTTCGGTTGTTGTGGCTCGGGTAAATTGGGTTTTTGATGCACCATCATCAGGGGATAATCAAGAGAAAGTGTTGATTTCATCGACTCTTGAACTATTTCCAGGCTGTCCCGATAGATATAGGACTCTCGCTCGATGAGTGTAATCCTGAAGCCGGCCTCCTGTTTTCGCAAAGCGATGTACCGGCCCAATTTAGCGGTGTCGTTGTGCAAGGCTTTTGGCAAATAAGGGTGAGCGCGAAGCAGGGACAAGGCGGTATCCCATTGCGCCCTGCTTTTTTTGAAGCCCTCCACAAAGTCTTGATCGGATAGCGTTTTCCTGGAAAACAAGCTTTGGGTGGAGTCTTCAACAGCCAGAACATGTTGAAAGAATTTAAAGTAGCTGACCTGGTAGCGAGGCAAGTTGAAATACACCGCCACCAGCAGCGGAATGAATGCGATTTCCCATTTTACCGTTCGAAGAGAATCGTTGAACAGTACGGAGCCTACTCCGATCGCCATTCCACAGGCAAGGCCACCCAGGTGGGCGGCTGTATCGGCCTTGAGCGCGCTGGCGAAAAGAAGATTGATACCAAGAAAAATAATAAAGTTCACGATGATGGGGGTCACCGGATGATCGTGTTTCCGGCTGAAGGCAAGTTTGATGATCAGCGAAAACCCAAAGAGACCGAAGATGGCGCCGGACGCCCCCACGCCGATCACAAACAGGCTCCAAAATAAACTGGCTAAACCGGCAGCCAGGCCGGAAAGAAAATAGACCGACAAAATTTTTTTCGTGCCCACTTCTTGTTCAACATCCCGTCCGACCGAGAAGAGGGCAACCATGTTAAAAACCAGGTGGAGGATACTGCCATGCAGAAAGAGGTGAGTGAAAAGACGATACCCTTCCCGATCCAATGTATACGGATTAAATTCAGCGCCCAGCGAAAGGAGATTGAGCGTCCATTCCGGTTCAGAAAAGGTATATACACGAAGGTAAGACAATACAAAAACAGCAACGTTCACCAAAAGGAGGACCACCGTCGCGGGAAATCGTTTTAAAAAGTTCATGGAAAGCGTCAAATGATTGGAAAGATAATTGGATTTAAAATTGAAAATTTGAGATTTAAAATTAAGGGACCCTGTCGGTTGCGGGGTTCATTAATTTTAAATCTCAAATTTTCAATTTTAAGTTGTTTATATTCAAAAAAAATTTGATATGAATGAACAAGTCAAAAAGTACGTCACGGCGCTAGCTACCGTACTCCTGTTGAATGTCGGTACCCTGCCCGCTCAGGAATTACACAGTCGATGGGATGAGCTTACCGCAAGCGAATGGACAGCAGCCCTTAAGAAATCAAATGAGACGTGCATCCTTCCCATCGGCATTCTTGAAAAACACGGTCCCCACGTTCCAATTGGTTCCGACCTGATCCAGGTCCGTGAATGGGCAGCGCGGACGACCAAGAGAGAATACGCTGTTGTTTTTCCGGACTTTTTTTACGGTCAGATCAACGAGGCAAAACACCAACCTGGAATTTTTGCCTTGCCGGAGCGGGTCGTGTGGGACCTGCTCGAAGCTACCTGTGACGAGATCGCCAGAAATGGTTTTAAAAAGATCGTGATCATCAATGGTCATGGCGGCAACCCGCAAATGATCCGCTACTTTATTCAAACGCGGTTGGAGAAATCCAGGAACTATGCCGTGTATTTTTTTGAACCGGGTTCCGATCCAGAGTATGAGAAAAAGGTGGCCGCCCTTAGAAAGTCCGATCCCGCCGGCGACCAGCATGCCGGAGAAAGAGAGACTTCCTCGCTCTTGTATTTGCGGCCCGACCTGGTGAAGATGGACAGCGCCAACAACGAATCCGGCGCGAATCAGAAGCGGCTGGCCATACCCAATGTATATACTGCCATCTGGTGGTACGCCAGTTACCCCAATCATTATGCCGGCGAAGGGGCCAAAGCAACCCGCGAACTGGGACAATTGGTAACCGAACATTTCATCGATTCTTTTACTGCAGCGCTGAAGGCGATCAAGGCCGACACGAAAACCCTTCAACTTCAAAAGGAATTTTTCGACCGGGTAAATCGGTAATCGATGATCGGTAATCGGGTGATCGGTGGCTTATCCTGGCGATCTGGTATGTACAACCGATTACGGATTACCAATTATCCATTACTGAATACCGAAAACCGATTTTACCATGACCCCGGAGCAGAAGGCCATCAAGACAACGTACTGGAGTATCCTCGGGAACACCGGATTGGCGATCCTCAAATGGATTACCGGTTATTTTGGGAATTCATACGCCCTGATAGCGGATGCCATAGAATCTACAACGGACATTTTTTCTTCCTTGCTGGTTTTGCTCGGACTTCATTACGCGAACAAACCCGCGGATAAAAACCACCCCTACGGGCACGGGCGGGCGGAACCCTTGATTACATTTTTGGTAGTAGGTTTCTTAATCGCCTCTGCGACGGTGATTGCCTACGAGAGCATCCAACACATCCGTACTCCTCACGATCTGCCGAAATCGTATACCCTGATTGTCTTGGGGGTGATTATTATTTTCAAGGAACTATTTTATAGAATAGTGGTCGCTAAAAGCAAAGAAACGAAAAGTTCTGCCTTGCGGGCGGATGCATGGCACCACAGGAGCGACGCGGTAACCTCGCTGGCGGCGTTTATCGGAATTTCAATTGCCCTGATCTTTGGAAAGGGATATGAAACGGCCGACGACTGGGCAGCCCTCTTTGCATCAGGATTCATTTTCTATAACAGTTATTTGATTCTCCGGCCTGCCCTTGGTGAATTGATGGACGAGCAATTCTATGACGACATCATCGATAAAATCAGGGCGTCATCCCTTACTGTGGATGGAGTACGGGGCACGGAAAAATGTTATGTCAGAAAGGCAGGACTTAAATTCAATATTGACCTGCATGTCATCGTAGACGCGACAATTACCGTGAAGCAAGGACATGAAATTGCCCATCGGCTTAAAGATAAGTTGAAAATGGACTTACCCGAAATCGCCGATATCCTGATCCACATTGAACCGGATCGATGAACACCAGTTACTTTGTTTTTCATTAAAATATGTACTCGAGTAAATAAAATGTTAACACCCAAATTAGTGATCGGTGATCGGTAATCGGTGATCGGTGGAGGAAGCAAGGTTACAAATAGTGTGGCCATGATCTTAGTTGCTAAGGTCAACTCCACCGATTACCGTTCACCGATTACCGATTACCGAACACCGACTCCTATGCACACCGACGCCAGAAAACTCGAAAATGGTTCCCGTCTCGAAGGGGATATTTGTATAGTGGGTGCCGGTGCTGCCGGCATCAGCATGGCACTGGAATGGATCAATACTCCCTACAAGGTAATTTTGCTGGAAGGAGGAGGGTTCGAATATGATGAACAAGTTCAGGAACTGTACGCCGGTAAAACAACCGGGCAGCGCTATTACCCTCTCCAATCTTCACGATTGCATTATTTTGGAGGTACAACAGGGCACTGGGCGGGTATGTGTTCCACCTTCGAGCCAATCGATTTTACCAAGAGAGATTGGGTGGAGCACAGCGGTTGGCCGATACGGCGGGAAGAGTTGGACCCGTTTTACGCCAGAGCCCATGCAAAAGTGGAGCTGGGTCCCTATGAATATAGTGTGGCGTATTGGAAAAAAACGGATCCGTCGTTAATTCCGCTGCCGTTCGATGAAAACGTTGTGTGGAGCAAGATCTGGCAATTCAGCCCACCGACACGATTTGGAGAAAAGTACAAAGATGCCATTGTCAAGGCCAGGAATATCCAATTGTACACCTACGCTAACGTAACCGATATTCATACCAATGAGAACGTCTCCGCGGTTACCACCGTGACAGTAAAGAATCATGCCGGTAAGCACCATACAGTTAGCGCAAAGCATTTTGTCCTGGCCTGTTGCTCCATTCAGAATGCGAGGTTGTTGTTGGCAGCCAACCGGCAGGCCGCCAAAGGGCTGGGGAATGAGTACGACAAGGTGGGTCGCTATTTTATGGAGCATCTCGAAATCAAGACTGCCGAGTTGTGGCTGCAGAAGGCCTACCCGTTGAAATTATACCGGTGGGATTTTGGCGTCTCCAAAGTATATGCCGAATTGGCTATCAGCGAAAAAAAACAAGCTGAATTGAGAATACTCAACGGGACTTCCGCTTTAAACCCGCTACGCATGGTCAGGAATGCCAAAGCCGCCATCGACGCCTGGGTGTATGAGGATCCCAGGAAAAGTGATGACAGTTTGATGGAAGGATATAGAAAGGCGGCTCAGGCGGAAGCGCAATCACCGGAATCCAACATGGATAATGCCTATGAACTATTTACCAGAATCGAACAAGCACCGAATCCATCTTCCAGGGTAACGATTGATACCGAAAAGGACTCATTGGGCGTACCACGCGCGAAACTAAATTGGGAGCTAACTTCGCTTGAGAAACGAAGCCTGCGAAAAATGCATGAATTGATCGGTCGGCAAGTGGGGTTGGCGGGCATGGGCCGCGTCAAACTACTGGACTATTTACAGGACGAAAATGACACTTCCTGGCCGACGTTTGCGGGCGGAGGATGGCATCATATGGGGACGACGCGAATGAGCGACGATCCCAAAACAGGAGTGGTGGATGCCAACTGCAAAGTTCATGGTCTTTCTAATTTGTTCATCGCAGGTGCTTCCTGCTTTGTAACGGCGGCAGCGCCTAATCCTACGCTTACATTAATAGCACTCACCTTGCGACTTTCGGATCACGTAAAATCAGTAATCGGTGATCAGTGATCGGTGATCGGTGGAGGACGCAAGATTACTAAACGTGTGGCCACGATCTTAGATACTAAGGTCGAATCCACTGATCACCGATTACCGGTTACTGAATTCCTAACCGCCGGATATGAAAAAGATGAGAATAAAGCGCCGTTAAAAGCGTGGAGTACTCAATGTATTCAATGTTGTATTTCAGGCATGTCTCCTTTACAAACTTGCTTATTTTGGGATAGTGTATGTGACTGATGCGGGGAAACAGGTGGTGCTCGATCTGAAAATTGAGCCCACCCAACAACCAGGATATGATCTTGTTATCGGTAGCAAAATTAGCCGTCGTATTCAGTTGGTGGATGGCCCATTCTTCACTGATCCGATGCGATTGTTCATCCGGAACGGGAAATTGAGTGCCCTCTACCATGTGCGCAAGTTGGAATACCACGCTGATCGACAGACCACACACAAATGTGATGATGGTAAAACCAATCAAGGTGGGCAGCCAGCCGACCATAATCACCGGCAGAACAATATAAAATGCTACATACATCACTTTGGTGACCCAAAAAATGAAATGTTCCTTCAACGCCAATTTCCGGGGCTCCGAGTTGACGGCAACCTTTCCGCTAATGTATTTTATGAAATCGTCATAGAAGACCCAGGTGACGTAAGAAATACCGTACAGGAAGACCCAATACATATGCTGAAACCGGTGAAACCAATACCGCGGCTGACCTTCGTGGAGTCGCATAAAGGGCTTCACATCAATATCTGAATCCATCCCTTCGATATTGGTATAGGTATGGTGGTTGATATTGTGTTTTATCTTCCAAAAGTAAGAGTTGCCTCCCAATACATTGAGAGAATAGGCAGAGGCTTTATTTAACCAATTGTGTTTTGAAAAACTTTGGTGCCCCCCCTCATGCATGACATTGAATCCGATTACGGCAAGGTTCATACCCAATATGAAGCACAGCACGATTGCGAGAAGGATACCGGGCGTGAAAAAAACCAACGTCACATAAAGACCGATTGCGGACAGGACCTGTATAATGCCCTTGAGGTATAGCCTTTTTCCACCGGCAGGATCCAGTTTTCTGTTAAGAAAATAGTGATCCACCTTGTCCTTGAGTTCCTTAAAAAAAAGGTTTTGCTTATTATCAAACGTAACTTTCAACATCGCGGCGTCTCCTGACTCTGTTTTATGGTTCTATTCTCTATCTGCCCAACCGACAATCTATCGGATTTGAACCATTCTCATGAATAACAGTAACTGTAATTTCATCGATTAAGGTTATGCAAAGATGACCCTTTCCTGAGTGGGAAAAAAGTGATCGCCCGAATCACATCAAAATGGCACAATGCGACGCACCGTGCCCGCTCCAACTTCAGTCCGTCGATAATTAGCGACAAGGTGAGCATTTGGCCATCCCGATAGGGAACCGCCCAACCAGATTTACACGCTATATCCATATTATTTCTTTGTGTACTTTGTGCCTTCTTTGTGTACTTTGTGCCCGCCCCGGCCTATCGGGGACCTTTTTAGCAATTTCAGTCACCTATTTATGGCAAAAGCCCCATCCCCCCATCAACTTAAACTGATCAGCAACGACAAGCCCCTCGTTTTCGGCGAAGTTGAACAACACCTGACTCAATTGAAACTTGAAATCGCAACCCGTGATTTGAGCCGTCCCTGGGGTGGCTTTTTTGTATTACGGGAAGACCAGGCCGAATTGTTCGGTCAATTGTTTTTCCCCGAAGTAAGGCTTTCGGAACTTTACCTGGGGGGCAAACTTAGCCCCAAGATTCTCGTCGTGCAGCCGGCCAAGAGATTGTCCTGGCAATACCATCACCGCAGGGCGGAAATCTGGCGTGTAATTTCAGGGAAGGTCGGTGTAGTGACCAGTGACACCGACAAAGAGGGCAGGACCACCGAATTAAATGCAGGCGATACGATCCGCCTGGCGCAGGGTCATCGTCACCGGCTTGTCGGGCTCGACAGTTGGGGAGTCGTTGCCGAAATATGGCAGCATACGGACGCCGCGCGTCCTTCCGATGAGGCGGATATCGTGCGCTTGCAGGATGATTTTGGAAGGTGAATTGCCACAAAGGCACAAAGACACTAAGAAATGTTTATTTAACAGCTGGGTGTGTAGTCAATTCAGGAACCATCCACCGATCACCCCGACGTCATTTCATTTTGTCGGGGCAGGCCGATTACTGCTTACCGATTCCCCGACTATTTAATCAACTTCAGATTCTTCATCTCCTGCGCCATCTTCACCGCCGCATACGCATTCACCAAACCACCGGTGATGCTGAGTTGACTGAACTCAACCGTACCCTTGCCACCCGGCTTTTGAACTTTGAGGTTGCCGAATTTCCTTGTTGATTTCTCCAGAATGTTCTTTACCTGCATCGCCGTGAGTTCGGGAAAGTAAGAGAGTAACAGCGCCGCTACTCCTGCGGAGGTGGGACATGCCATGCTGGTGCCATCTTCATTCTTGTAGGTATTGTTGGTGGTCGTGGAATAAATCTGAACGCCGGGGGCAAAGAAGTCAACCGATTTTTTTCCATAGTTGGAAAAACTGGCAACGAAGTTTTCATCCGGTCCCCAGGCGGAGGCCCCGATTTCCAACCAATTTTTGGCCTCTTTGCCGTCGAGGTAGATGCGGTCGGGGAAATTCTTCTGGACATCATTGTCTTCTGCATCATTGCCCGCGGCGTGGACCAACAGCACCCCTTTTTGTTCGGCATACTTTACCGCTTTGTCCACCACTTCTTTTCCGGGTGAAAATGATTTTCCAAAACTCATGTTGATGATCTGTGCCCCATTATCTACTGCGTAGCGGATGGCATTCGCCACATCTTTGTCGCGCTCATCCCCACTCGACGGTAACATGCGCACCGACATGATCCGGACGTTGTCGGCAATTCCTTTTATTCCCAGGCTATTTTTCCGGTCGGCAGCAATTATTCCGGCAACGTGACTGCCGTGCAGGGGATCGGGACCTTTTACATCGTTGTTTCCATAATACTTCTCATACGGGTCTAACGGGTTGTCGCCAACCACTTCCCGGGGGTTGTACTGCTCATTGTAGGTATAGTGTTCGATGACTCCAAAATAGTCCGCCGCTTCTTTTACCTGGCTGACAAAATCACGTAACGAACCTTCCGGGCCGATATTCTTGAAAATATTCAATACAAATCCCTTCGCAAACAAAAGCGTGGGCTCGTTGGTTGTAAATTGTTCGAGGGCCTCCCGGGTAAGGGGGTCTGTCTTCAATAACACCTTCAGGGTGTCAATGCTATTGGAAATGTTTACATAGAGATTATTATAAAACTCGTATTCCTGGGCATTCTTTGACTTTAGTTTTTCGAATTTGTCTTTTATCTTCTGGTAGGATTCAAATTCAGCCCGCTGTTTTTTTGGAACAGAATCTTCCCCCATGGTCCCAAATTTCTGTTTCAGCCGTACGTATTCCCGTGTCAACTCGCCCGTGTCATCCTTGACGTTTCCATTTTTTCCGCCAATAAAATTCCATCCGTGGACATCGTCGATATAGCCGTTTTTGTCATCGTCAATTCCGTTGCCCGCGATTTCGCCGGGGTTAGTCCAGATAACATTCTTAAGATCTTCATGGTCAATGTCAACACCGGTATCAGCAACGGCGACGATAACGGTTCGCGAAGGCTGGTCCTTCAGCAAGGTCTCATAGGTTCGTTCTGCGCTCACACCTTGAACGTGGTCTTGCTCGGGATCGCGCAAGAACCAGTCGTAAGGAACCGCAACGGAAGTGTCCGCCAGTTGCGCTTGCACCGAATTGGCGATGAGCACAAGAAACAGGGCCTTTGCGTATCGAAAAAAGGGAGTATACATGTCAATCAATTTTGTACAATATAGCCGACTTGGTCGTTGGATCGTCTATTTTTTCCGCCGCCGGCATAAAATTCCTGGGCCTTTTTTTGGGGACATGAATCTTACACGCCGGATGAGAACGGTACTTATTCCATGGGCACATCGATGTGCCGCTCGGCATGGTAGGATGACCTGACCAAAGGCCCTGATTCAACATATTTCAAGCCGCGCCGGAGCCCTTCTTCTTTGTACATCGCAAAGGTTTCTGGGTGAATGAACTCGGCGACTTCCAGGTGCATTTTGGTCGGTTGCAAGTATTGCCCCAGGGTCAGGATCATCAATCCATTTTCCAGCAAATCATCCATCGCTTTGAAAACCTCTTCGCGGGTTTCACCGATCCCGAGCATAATCCCTGATTTGGTACGCTTGCCCGCCTGGCGAATTCGTTTGATTTGTTCAAGACTGCGTTCGTATTTTGCTTGCGGCCTTACCATCCGGTACAGGCGTCCTACCGTTTCCATATTGTGCGACACCACTTCCTGGCCGCCATCGATCATCCTGTAAAGCGCATCCCAGTTTCCCTTGGTGTCGGGGATGAGCGTTTCAATTGTCGTGGAAGAACTGAGCTTCTTCGTTTCCACAACAGTCTGATACCAGATCTCCGCTCCACGGTCTTTCAGTTCGTCGCGATTGACGGAGGTGATCACAGCATGCTTTACCCCCATCAGTTGGATCGCCTCTGCTACACGGCGCGGTTCGTCTTCATCGTATTCGGTAGGCCGGCCCGTCGCCACGGCGCAGAATGTACAACTGCGGGTGCAAATATTACCAAGAATCATGAACGTGGCCGTCCCCGCCCCCCAGCATTCGCCCATGTTAGGGCAATTTCCACTTTCACAAATGGTGTGAAGTTTATGGGTGTCAACCAGCTTACGCACATGGGCATATTCAGGACCAACAGGTAATTTCACCCGAAGCCAATCCGGTTTACGCCTTCGGCCGGAAGAGTCTTGCGCAATAACGGGGAGTTCGATCATTTGGTGTAGTCTCTAGTCTTGAGTCCTTTAGCCTTAATACCTTGCCCTCATTACGTAGGACCAAGGGACTAAGGACTCACGACTAGAACACGCTTTACTTTCCAATAAGTTCCTTGTACTGAGCGGCAGACAACAAGCCGGTTGGCTTTCCTTTCACCTCTACTTTTATCATCCATCCGTCTCCGTAGGGGTCTTCATTCACTTTCTCCGGGCTGGCATCCAGGATGGGGTTGACCTCAATAACCTTGCCGTTGATGGGCATGAATAAATCCGATACTGTTTTTACAGCCTCTACCGTGCCAAAGACCGCATGCTCCGCTACTTCCTGGCCTACCGTTGAAATATCGATATAGACGATATCGCCCAGCTCACCCTGAGCAAAATCCGTAATGCCTATCGTTGCCTTTGTTCCTTCGATTTTAACCCATTCATGGTCTTTTGTGTACTGGAGTCCGTCAGGAATGTTCATCTTGATTTGGTTTTGGCCCCAAAAATAAGGAAAAGTCCTGAGTTGGCATCTAATCGGTGATCAGTGATCGGTGATCGGTAGATTCGACCTTGGCATCTAAGATCATCGCCACACTTTTAGTAACCTTGCATCCTCCACCGATCACCGATCACCGACTTTTGCCAAATCAATATCCAAATGTCTAAACTAACTACCATCGTGTCCCACCGATCACCGATCACCGATTACCGATTTACTGGGCCAGATTGAAAATGATCTTCGTCCCCACCTGGGTAGTAGCCCTCCGGTAGGAGTTGGTGACGAGGGGATCATTTACATTGCGATCTACATAGAACTGAATATTGAGTTTTTGACTGACAACATAGTTGATGTTGGGGCGAAGTTGGAAATTGATATTTCCGCTGGTGATGGTGCTGACATCGTCGATCTTGCGTTGAATGATACGATTGTTGGTCACACTCAGCGTCATTCGAAAGGTAAGATCGTTCTTCAATGTGATGATACGACCCTGATCTTTAAATGGCATTTTCATATTGTTTTTGGTAAAACCAACCTCCATCGTCCATTCTTTGTTGTTGAGTTCCGTCACCTGGGCGTTCGAGACGGTCAGGGAAACATCCCGCCTCTTTTTATATTCAAAGCGCATGGTGAGTTTGCCCTTTGTTTTGATATTGACCCCCACCAAAGGAGCAAATTGCTCGGAGAACATAACGGTATTAATTACATAGATAGGGATCCATCCTCCGGATTCGTTCTGCACATGGGCATACTCACTTCTGTTGTAATCTTCCAACCGATGGTTGAGGGTTACGTCCGATTGATATTGAAGCGAGTTGCTATAGTTCATTACCGAATACGAAGACGTGTAGGCGTGGTTTAGGGTAAGGGAAGAGAATATGTCTGCCAACGCAGGAATTTTGTTCAAACCGGCAAAGTCAATACGCCAATTGGGAATGGGGATGTTCGGAAAAGGAGTTAGTGTTACCTGGTCTGCGCTCTTGCCGGTATACGCGGCAATGAAAGCAGGGATCAAAACATCCTGCGACTGGCCTTCATACGTTTGGCCGGTAGCAGCGGCAAACCGGTTTCTGACTGTAGAAATATTCTCATTGAACTGATTGAATACAGTAGAGTTGATGCTCGCATTATTTTTAAATGCAGTACTGATCATGAGTGTGGAGATTTTATAAGAACCCGTCCGGCTGGGACTAAGAGCAGAAAAGTTACCCAAGCCTGTTGTGTCGCGGAAAATGGTTTGAAAGGAGCTGGACGATGTCTTCTTTACATCCAATTGGATTTTTATATCGGGCGTCGGCTCCAGACTGGTGCGCAAGCTCAGGTCTTTCATTTGCGTTTGAGAGAAAGGATTGGTGAGGGAGGTGTTGTTCGTGATCCACCCTTTTTCCGCGGCTTTTTGTGCCAGGTTCGGGTCTTGCCTTCCCAGGATGAATCCCCACCCCGGAGAACTCCAGGCTTTGTCCATTCCAAATAGATAAGGCGAGGGAGTGAAACCAGGCAAAATAGTTCCCTGAGTAATGTTGTACGTTCCATTGATGTTTCGAACAGACATAATCAATCTCAACAGCCCTTTGATCGCTCCCAGTTCCGGTGGTCGTTTGAGCGTATCGGGCCGGTTGGTCTTTTTCTTCGCCAGATCGGCTGCAGTTTGCTTTCGCTTGGGCGTGTTGATTTCCTTCAGGAACCCAATCTTATTGTATAATTTGATCAAATCAATCCTTCCCGTCAGGGCCTGGTCCTGGGTATTTTGAATGATATTGCCCATATTCAAATTGATGGTGTCCGTAGAGCTCGGCAACGGACCGGCCCTCCAGTTATACCCTACATTGTATCGATAATCGGCGCCCAGCCAATTGGTAAGGGGAAACTTATCAAGCGGGAGTGTATAGTTGGCCGTGATGGTCTGTTCAAAATATTTCATTCGTCCAAAGCTTTTCAAATTGCGGATAACGATATCCTGTTTTTCTTTTGTATTGATATCGCCATCCGGTTCGTCTATGATGGCATTCACTTTTGCGTTGTAATCCAGGCTGAGGGATTTGGACAGGTTCCACCGTGCCGTATAATACCGGTTGAAGATGAAATATTTTTGGAAGTTGGGAAGCGCCCCTTGTTGATCTTTTACAGCATTGCGATAAACAATCTTTGAAAAAGATCGCTCCAATTCCCCGCGAACTGAAATATTCGTTGGAAACGGATTAATATTAAAATCCTTGATCAACTGCAAAAAAGGAGAGGAAAGGGGTTTCACATCCTTGAAAGGCTCAAACCCTTTAAATTTGGAATTGTATTGCCACGCGGCCGCGCCCTTCACACTCTTCCTGGTGTTCTCAACAAGGTTGAAGTTGGTTTGCTTGGCATCGCTGTAGGCATAGGAAAACGCAAAGTTTTCAATGTCCCAGATATTGCTTCTGGCTTTCGGATCGATCTTCACTTTGCGTACGTTCGTAAAGTTCAAACTTCGCCGGAACGACAAATCCTGGATGAGTTTCAGGTAGGCCGCTCGTTCGGCATCGGTGTTAAAGGACTTAAGGGCGGCCGCCAGCCGCATGTCCGGGTTCGCCGGGTCGTAGTTCGGATCAATAATGGTGCTTTCATAGCTGGCAAACATGGGTATTTTAAGACCTGAGTTTCTGGGGAGGAGCTTATCGATATTGATGGTGGCAGAGATGTCATAGATCGTAGTGGTGCTGCGAGTGCGTTCCGAAATTTTGGATTGGACACCGCCAAAGCCAAACGTAGTGTGTTTCAACGCCGCGGTTACGTTGCCCAGGTCGGCCAGTTTGGCATTGAGAACGGAATTGACAGCCCATCCCGCCGTTCGGTCAAAATCCGTAAGCCGTAATTCATCGGCCCAAAGGCACACATCTACGGCGCTGGTATTCGCTCCCCTCGGATTTCGCACCCCGATCATCATGAGTTTTACCTGACTCAGGTCGGGACGGCCGTAGATCCGGATTTGGTGTTTTCCCACCACTTTTGGCCCCGCCCTCGGATAGAGTTCCCCCAGTGGAAATCCTTCGCGGTCCCGGGCCGCCTTGAGCGCATAGAGTTCGTCCAAATCAAAATCGATCGAATTCTGGTCCGGCCAAACCGTACCAATAGCATTCCCGTCGCGGTTGTTGTTGGCGAACTCCGGATCATTCGGATTCGTCACCTTCAACGGTAGTTCAATCTCATAGTAATTTTGGTCAAAATCGGTACCCAACCGAAGGAACCCGGAGACATCATTATCTCTTATGGTTGGACCATGAACGCTCATAAACATTTTGATGTGCCTGTAATTGAAAAAATCCATGGACACATTCTTATAGATGGCGCGGGCATCGCCGTCGGGCAAACCGGTGACGCATAATTGTACTGATTGCTCATTGAGCCGGCGCTGAACCACCGAAGTATTATCGCGATCGCGTTTCAGTGGTTCGATATAGGGGGGCTTTACGGCATTACCCTGTCCGTTGTCTTCGACATTTACAGCCGATACGGTCACATTATCCAGGTTGGGTTCGATGGGCTGGCTCAACGACGATTGCTGCAAATTTCCGGCATAGGCCCTCCACCGGTTGCCAACCGAACGGAAATTGGCCATGCGCAAGACAACGGGATGGGCGAACCCGGTCATAAACATTCGGATATACCGGATGGATTTAAATCCAGTGATCGCTCCCACCTGTTCGTCAAAGTCGCGGATGGGGATGCGGAACAAGTACCAGGTAACTTCCGTTTGCTTGGCCGGAGTAATTTTGTCGACGATGAATTTTTTCCCCACTTGCAGATTCGTTGGATTGAGATCGATGTTATAACTGTAGTATTCATCGTCATTGCTCAGCGTGTTGTCCTGGTTGAGGTCTTCGTTATCAGGAATGGTTGTTCCTGATTTGGTATAAGGATCATTGCCAGACAGTACGGGCGAGTTGTTCTCCATGCCGTTAATGTTCTTATAGCGCTCCAGCACTTTAGCATCTTTGGCGTCCAGTTCGTTGCCCAGAAAATACTGAAAATCATCGGCCGAAGGGTCATTCGCGACAGCGGCGCTGGCCGGAGTGGTTGCCAGAAATTTCTGAAACTTGACCTGCTCCTTGGCGTTACTCGCGCCATCAAGCCCCACATCCTGGTTGGCGCGGGACGTAGGACTGGTGTCAAATGCATTGTTGAGGTATTGCTGTGTGGTTACATACCCCCATTTGTTACTGGTAACTTTAGTGACATCCGTAGTGTCTCCATCGGTAGGTAGACCGTTTTCGAAACCATGCAATCCGTCGCGCATAACGTCTTCGGAGATGTTGCCCAGTTGAAAGATAAGTTTTCCCCCTTTATCGTTGTTCGGCTGAGGGGGATGGATGCCGTCATTGATCTTTCCATGGTCTGTTTGGATGAAAGGATCCAATAGCCAAAACTCGATGTATTCGATATTGGCCTTGTCAAAATCCACTTCCGTCCGGATCGCGGTGGTGACTCCACCCCAGTTCGAGGTGGGGTCGGAAAACTGTCCGTCGGGAGTCAGAGCCGGATTATAGTTGTAGGGTCCGCGCTCGGCAGGATAGTAGGCCAGGTTGAGGATGGGCTCATAGAAATTGCCGATGTAAGGATCGCGATAAGGGAAGATCTCCTGTTGACCTACCGGCCTGACGTAGTGGTTGTTATCAATATCATCGGCGGTGAGGTTCTTGGGTTTGTATCGGTTGGATTGGGTATAGAACAAATTGTCGATCGCATACCAGGCCAGTTTGGCACGGCGGTAGCCTGCCTTCAAGTCGTTTTGCAAACCACCCGACAAATCAAATTGATTGGTCAGCGTTTTTGGGACGCTGGCCAGTTTCCAGGCGACCGGGTTGATCAAACTATAAGGAGTAGCGGTGTTCTCAAAATCATCGATGAAGGAGGTTCCCTGACCCTGCACGACATTGGAAGTGCCTGGTAAAAGCTGGGCGAATTCGGCATTAAATGTAATACTGGAAGGTTCTTTTGTTTGAAGAAAGGGAAGGGCATCAACCATCTTTGTAAGAAAGCGGGAGTTTTTTTTCATGTTCAGGTCGAGGCCGTACATCATATTGCGCGCCGGTTCAGTTCCAATCAGATTGCGCGAAATGAGAGGGCGTTCATTGTAATACAGGAACGTGCCCCCGATGTTAACGTCATCATTTAATTTGTAATCCAGTCGCGTGCCCAACAGCGACCGCGTTTGAAAGGCAAAAGGGTCCTGCTGCTCGTAGGTAATGCTGATGTTCTTTCCGGAACTTAAAATCCCTTCGTTCAGGATCGTCACTTTTCCAAAGGTGTAGTCCACGGTGAAGTCGGTGCCCTCGTGGAGCGGGGTGCCGCCGGCATATACCTTTACCGATCCGGGAGAGATATTAAATCCCTGGATGATGATGTCTTTGCCAGACCCTGATTTGAATGAACCCACAATCCAAAACTTATTTTTGGTTGCGACCAATGCCGCCTCTGCCTGCGTTGTGTGATACAGTGTATCATATACATATTTATTGATCAGGAAACTGCGTTGGGAGGCATCCGTCACATTTTTCGTGTTGAATAAATCCCGCAATCCATTATTAAATGGTTCGAGGTAGGGAAAAATGATCATTCCGGTTTCGCTGTTGATGGTGAGTTTATCGACAAAGTCAAAATTTCCATCGGGTTGCGGATCGTTGTACGGATTCAGCCTGTCCAGACCGAATGCTTCGATTAATTGTTTTGAGCGAACGGCAGGAGGGCCTTCCTGTAGCTGAGGGTTATCAATACCGGTGGCGTCATCGCGGTAAATTACCCGCAGCTGAAACCCGTCGCGTGTGAGTTGAGTCACGTTGAGATTGTAGATGTTTTTCATCATCAGGTTCCAGGTCGGTATGATGTTGCCTGCCAGATCTTTTGGACTGATCTTGCGGGGGCGCAACAGTTTCAGGAAAACAACATCTTTCGGAGGTTTGTTCGAATAGTCTTCCGTCAGTTCGCCTACTTTGAAAACTTTACCGTTGTACGTGTACTCATACGCTACAGCGAGGGCTTCATCATTTTGTAATTTGCTCTGAAGGGTGATATACCCCAACTGGTTGTGGAACGTGAATTCCGTCGGGGCCAGTTTTCGCGCACTGGTGATTTTTTCATAGTCTACACTGCTTACAAGCCCCTCCGTTTGAAGCACCAGGTCAATCCCGTCAGAAGCGGCGTTAATGGTCTGTAATTTAGCAAACTGACCGTTTGCCTTGTTGTCATTGGGTGTTGGTGTCAACGTCCCGTAAAGATCCTTCCGGTAAATCTTATCGGATTCCCCCATGTCCATAAAACCCACCACATCGCGAAGTGTCTGCGTATCGTTCTTGCGGTTGAGAAGATAGACTTCCACCCGGGTGATATTGATGCCGGAAGTGATTTGCGGAATGGTCCTCAGCCATTTTTCGTAGTTGTCGCGGAAAAAATGCCCCAGAAAAAAATTGCGGTTTTCATCGTAACTCGAAGCGACAATTTCAAATGGCCTTCCTTGAGCTGCACCACTCGTGCTCCCGTTGACATTGATCGTCGATTGTTTCCCGCGCTGGGTCGCGGCGATCGCCGTCAGGGACAGCTTTCCAAACTGAAGCTGGGCTTTTACACCGAAGAGGTTTTGCGCACCGCTGATCAGACTATTGTTGAGCGGAAGACTGACGTTACCGATTTCAAGTTTTTTCAGGATATCCTCTTTGAAACCGGTGTACTCCACCTTCATATTATTTTGAAAGTCAAAAGAATTGTTGTTATCAAAGTTGGTCGTGACTTTCATTTTCTCTCCGATCTTCCCGACCACACTCAGGTTGATCTGCTGGTCAAACTGAAAGCCGCCGTTTTTTTGCTGGCGGATCGGAATGGCAGGGTTTTGAATTTTTTGAAAGTTGGCGCCAAAGTCGAGGGTGACAAATCCACGGGGGATGAGTTCTACATAGCTGCCTCCGAAGATGCGGTCCATGATCGGGCTGATGAAGATCTTAGGAATCAGATTGCGGCTGCTAACAGCGCTTTCTCCATCGAGTGCCTGACTCCTCCCTTTCCAGTAGTCTTTCAACATCGACTGACTTTGTTGCTGATTAAACTCCTGGAACGACATTGAAGAGGTAGGCCGAAAATTGATTTTGCCAATCTTTTCATAAATGCTATAGTTCATCCCGGTGTCAATCTGCATATCCAGATTGAGGCTCTTGGGATCTTTCAGAAAGAGAGGAGAAAACGGGATCTGGTTGGAAAACGGATCGCCATAGCGGTCGCTGGGCCGGAAAGTAGGACGGTAAGGATTGATGATTTTGTTAGAAACGGTATCGACCGCCTTCTTTGTTGTGTCCGCTTTTTGCTGAGCATAGACGCACGGGGACGCTAAGCATAGAAAGGAAACTATGCTCAGTTCGAGGGTGAACTGTCTTTTCGGTATAGCTACAACCAATCGTATCTCAGGCGTTTTTAAGGGCTTGTTTGACCAGCTCTTCCAATCTAAGGCTATTCCCAGATCTCTTAATGACCGCATCGACGCTTTTTTCCGCCGCGGCCCTCCCGATTCCCAACGTCACCAGGGCGGATAACGCCTCCTGACGCACCGTATTGTGCGAAAAACCGGGAATGTTGGATTCTTCCGGTTCCTTGCGCAATTTATCCTTTAACTCGAGAATGATCCGCTGGGCTGTCTTTCCGCCGATCCCTTTCACCGCTTGAAGGGCCGATGTATCCTCACGGATGATGGCCGACTTTAGCTCGGCGGGAGGTAAATAAGAAAGTACGACCATCGCCGTGCCGGGGCCAACTCCATTGACGGAAATCAGGTTCTGGAACATCGCCTTTTCTGCCTCATTGGAAAATCCATAGAGCACATGTGCATCCTCCCGTACCTGAAGGTAGGTTGCGAGGCGCACGTCTTCGCGGTCCCTTATTTCCGAAAATGTATTCAGCGAAATGTTCACCTGGTAACCCACCCCGTTCACTTCGATGATAACAAACGTGGGCTCTTTTTGAACTAACTTCCCTTTCAAAAAAGCAATCATGAATCCTCTTTCAATGACTTGCTAAGCTATGAAAATTTTTTGTTTCCCGCAGATCTCGTGGAGTTGTTTCCCGCAGATCTCGCGGATTTACGCAGAGCTGACGCGAGCAATAGCAGAGCATCTTCGATACGCTACACAACAATTCTGCGGGAAACAAATTCTGCTGATCCGATCTCGCGGAGTTGTTTCCCGCAGATCCCGCAGATTTTCGCAGATGAATATTTTCGAGGACGCGTCGTGCTCAGGCTTTCTATGAATTGACGAAGCCCTAATGTAGTCAGTGACGAAGGCAGGTCGCCAACCTATGCGGGGCGCTCTAATTCGCAAGCGTGGATTTTTCCAGACTATATCTGCGAAAATCCGCGTGATCTGCGGGAAATAAAACCGCGATCTGCGGGAAACATGCCGTGTTTCAAAAGATCTCCAGGAACGCTACTATGAACGGCGCCGATATCAACAGTCCATCAAAGCGGTCAAGAAACCCCCCATGACCAGGCAGGGTATCCCCGGAATCTTTGGTTTCCATACTTCGTTTCAACAAGGACTCAACAAGATCGCCGAAGGTACCGCCAACAATAATAATTGCGGCGATCGTCAGCCATTGCCACAGGGCCAGCGAATGGAAGTAGTGAGCAATCCCAAAAGCAAAAATCATCGCCAGGAGCGCACCTCCCAGGGCTCCCTCCCAGGACTTTTTTGGAGAGATCCGCTCGAATAACTTTCTGCGCCCGAACCGGGTTCCCGCAAAATAGGCGCCGGTATCACTGGCCCATAAAATAAAGAGACAGCCGAATATAATTTGAAAATTGTAATTCCCATTTTCAAAAACGGCAATATTCAATAACGAAAAGGGAACGGCGATATAAACAATTCCAAGGAAGGTAAAGGCGATGTTCGTAAAGGGCTTGCGTTCAAATTTCTTATACAGCTTGATCAGGTAGATGCACGAGACCAGCGGAAAAATCAAGAAGTAATAGCGGGGAGAAATTGTCCCGCGCTCGATAAAAAAAGACAAACTGAAGATGACCATGCCGCAGAGCGTACCAAATGCCTTTTGTGGGAGTACCCCATCTAGTCCTGATAGCCGGTAAAATTCCCACAAGGAAAGAATACAAATTGTAAAGAAAATGAGAAAATAGGTCAAGTCGCTATAGGCCACACAGAAAATGACGGTGGCGGATCCGACGAGACCGGTGATGATTCGTTGGGTAAGGTTGTTGTATTTTCCTAAAGGTGTAATCAAGCGGCGGTTCGATTTCGCTCAAAACGTATTTTCAGATACGCTAAAAGTACTAAAGTAAGTATTGTTCCACTGACTACCGCCGGCCAGGGTACGGCCTTGGTACTTTCGAGATCAATGTCAATTTTACCCAGCTGATGAAGATAAAGCATGAGCAGCGAAAAGCCATTGTTAATAAAGTGCGCTACAATCGGTACGATTAAGTTTCCCGACCAGGAATATAAGTAGCCAAACAAGGCTCCCAGGACCAGACGGGGAACAAATCCGAAAAATTGCATGTGGAGGGAACTGAAAAGAAAAGCCGAGATCCAAATGGCGACGTGTACGTTACGCGTGGCGCTTTGCAACTGCGGCTGGAGCATTCCACGGAAGACCAGTTCTTCCCCTATCGCGGGAAGAACGGCGACAACAATAAAGGCAAGAAGGAATTCTCCGGTTGACGCAAATGTGGTGAGAAACGTTGTCAGTTCTTCAGCATAGTCCTCGCGCTGCCTTGCCCAGGTCTCCAGATTTTTCAGGAAATCCGGCAGCACGACGTTTGCATTCCATTCAATTAACAAAGAGTTGGGCATCATGAAAAAAAGGACCACCATCGCCGTCAAGGTGAGGGTTAACGGGGAGATCGTCTTTTGTTGCACGAAGTCTGCTATCCGTCGCTTTTCCATGAAGGACCAGTACAACAAGGGGCCTGCCACCAATCCAAATAAGGTTGCACAACCCTGAATAATGAACAGGGGTATCTTTACTTCGGGGTGGAGGAGAGGCTCTGTGATCTTCGATCCGAAATCAACCAGGGTGCCTTCCATAAAGGGAATGGCCATAAGAAATCCGATTAATGGTCCCACAAAGAGGAATCCCGCCAGGGCGGTGATTAAAATAAAGAAAACCGAAGTGGCGGCAGGTCTCTCCCGGGGGATCAAATCAAATTCAGACATGTCGGCAAATTCAGTTATTTTTGCGGGCAAATATGGTAATTCTTTCCTTCGTTCGGAATAACGGCAACAGATCGTGGTAAAAATTGGTAATGTAAACCTCGGGGAGTTTCCCTTGCTGCTGGCGCCCATGGAAGATGTGAGCGACCCGCCTTTCCGCGCCGTTTGCAAGGAAGGGGGCGCCGACCTGATGTACACCGAATTTATTTCTTCTGAGGGCCTGATCCGCGATGCGGCCAAGAGCAGACAGAAGCTGGATATTTTTGAATACGAACGGCCTATGGGGATCCAGTTGTTCGGAGGGAATGTCGATAGCATGCGCGAAGCAACCGTGATCGCCACGCAAGCCAACCCTGATTTGATCGACATCAATTACGGGTGCCCCGTGAAGGCAGTAGCCTGTAGGGGGGCTGGAGCGGCCCTGTTGCAAGACATACCCAAGATGGTTCGAATGACGGAGGAAGTGGTGAAGAGCACGCACTTGCCCGTGACGGTAAAGACCCGCCTCGGGTGGGATGACCATACAAAGAATATTCTTGAGGTGGCCGAACGGCTACAAGATGTCGGCATTCAGGCCTTGACCGTTCATGGACGCACACGTGCACAACTGTACAAAGGACCGGCCGACTGGACATTGATCGGGCAGATCAAAAATAATCCGCGCATAAAGATCCCGATCTTCGGAAACGGCGACATCGATTCCCCTCACAAAGCACAGGAATATAAAAACCGATATGGTGTCGATGGACTTATGATCGGCAGAGCCGCCATTGGCTACCCGTGGATTTTTGATGAGGTCAAGCAGTTTCTTACCACAGGCCAACTCGCAGAAGAGCCCGGCATCCGGGAACGGATTCGCGTCACCAAACAGCATTTCGATTTTTCCATGCGCTGGAAAGGCGATAAGCTGGGCATTTTTGAAATGAGAAGGCATTATGCGAGTTACTTCAAAGGCTTGCCGGATTTTAAACCGTTTCGTGCTCAATTGGTAGAGGCGATGACGGCAGAGGAAGTATATGGCATATTAGATGAAGTAGAGGAACGGTTTTGTGGAGAACCTGTTTTGATCTAATGCCTGTTTTGATCTAATGTCAGCAAGAAAACGTATTTCAAATCCCACCTCTCCTCCCGTCTTTTACGTTTTATTGATCGATGTCCGATAACCGCAATCTCACTCCATTTATTTTGTTGATTGGACTTTCATTGATTTGGGGAACTTCGTTCATCCTGATCAAGCAAGGCCTGAAGATTTTTTCACCCGATGAATTGGGTGCGCTCCGTGTATCGGCCGCATCGTTGTTCTTATTGCCCGTAGCGCTGGTACGACTGAAAGAACTCAGACAAGTTCATTTTGCCAAACTCTTCCTGTCCGGGTTGATGGGCACCTTTTTTCCGGCCTTTCTTTTTGCATTCGCGCAGACGCAACTGAGCAGTTCGATAGCGGGCATTCTTAACAGCCTTTCGCCGGTATGGGTAGTGATCATGGGAGCATTGTTTTTTCACCAGCGTTTTCGCGCGATTGCCATTGTCGGGATCCTGATCAGCTTTGGAGGTACCATTTTATTGACCCTTTCGCGTACCGGCGGCTCGATCGGAGGGTTCAATGCCTATGCGTTGCTAATTGTTCTGGCCTGTGCTTTCTATGGCACCAACCTGAATTGGGTGAAATTCAAAATTGCTGACTTGGGATCACTCACGATCACCAGCGTAGCCCTTTCTTTGATCGGACCCCTGGGGCTGACGTATTTATTTGGATTCACTGAATTTACACGCAAGATGGCCGATGTCCCGGGAGCGTGGAGGGCATTCGGATTTATTGTATTGCTCGCCTTTATGAGTACTGCCGTCGCAACGCTTTTATTTAATAAGCTTCTGAAGATCTCAACACCGTTGTTTGCCAGTTCGGTGACCTACCTCATGCCGATTGTTTCTGTCTTATGGGGTGTTTTAGACAACGAGCATCTTTTCCTGGGACACTTTATTGGAATGGCATGTATCCTGGCGGGAGTCTATTTGGCGAACCTCAGATCAAAGCCCTGAGTTCTTGAGTTGGATTTCAGCCAGCGTCTTAGACCAAGCTAAGATGGCTTGAAGAATCGGGAGGATAAGGACTCACCAATCTTAAATTTTAAATCTTAAATTTATTATCCCAACGCCTCGACTTCCTCAACCTCTTCCGGCATCATTTTCTTAAAGAGATTCTCGATGCCTGCTTTGAGGGTGATGGTGGAGGAGGGGCAGCCGCTGCATGAACCCTGAAGAGTTACGGTTACTTTCTTGTTTTTAAATGAATGGTAGGTAATGGCACCGCCATCCTGTTCCACGGCAGGCCGGATGTATTCGTCAAGAATAGTCTTGATTTTCTTCACGGTTTCCGTTTCTTCTTCCACCGGGGCGGCAGCGGGTGCGTTGCTGTTGAGGATCAACTTTCCGGATTCTAAAAAACCTTGAATATGCTTTTTCAGCAGGTCCTGAATCTCCAGCCATTCCGTGTCTTCCTTTTTCGTCACGGTGACAAAGTTGCTCATATAGAAGACCCTGTCCACAAAAGGATAGGCGAATAACTCTTTTGCCAGAGGAGCCTCTTCCGTACTCGCCGTATCAGGGAAGTCAAAGCTCATGCCTTCCGGCACCAGCATTTCATTGACCACAAACTTCAGGGAGTTGGGGTTAGGATTAGACTCAAGGTAAATATGAATGTTTTTGGGCGCGGCTACCATACTGTTTGCTCGTTTCTTTGACCAACAAAGTTACGGAAATAAAGTTCCTAATGGTAATTTAAGACCGACAACGTATGGGTCCAGCATCGTCTCTCGAAGAGGACGATGCGCTATTGCGTCGTCTGGTCTCCCTGAGGACGATGCGACAACCGAGCGAGAACGTATCGTCCCCTCTGGGAGACGATACTTGACTTTCCCCTCTTGGAGACGATACTTGACTTTCCCCTCTGGGAGACGATACTTGACTTTCCACTCTGGGAGACGATGCTTGACTTTCCCCTCCGGGAGACGATACTCGACTTTCCCTCCGGGAGACGATACTTGACTTTCCCCTCCGGGAGACGATACTTGACAACGGATCCAGCATCGTCTCTCGAAGGACGATGGGCTATTTCGTTGTATGGTCGCCCTCTGAGGACGGTGCGCCATCTAAGAGACGATACTGACTATTTTTCTATATTCACGTCTTTAAATCACTTTGACCAGAAAACTACTCTTCACGCTCATCTTTGCTTCTGCCACCCTGGCCATCCTCCTTGGGCTTACAAGCTATTACGGAGGGGGCGGTATACCGGCAGCAGTGCTTACCGCAAGCCGATGGCTGACTATGGCGTTGCTGGTTTATTTGGCGATACAACGAAAATCGCTCACCACGTGGATAGTAGTAAGTATGTTTCTGGGCTGCGAAATTGGCTACTCCTTTCCCAGGGCTGCCCTCAGGCTGGACGTACTCAGCGGCATTTTTCTGCGGCTGATCAAGACCATCATCGCCCCGCTGATCTTCTCCACACTGGTCGTAGGGATTGCCGCACACTCCAATATTAAGCAAGTCGGACGGATGGGTCTGAAGGCAATTCTTTATTTTGAGATCGTAACATCGGTAGCGCTCTTCATCGGGCTGGCCGCCATCAATATTACCCGAGCCGGCGAGGGTGCTGTGGTCGAAGTACAGCAAGCACAGATCGAGCGCGCCAATACACTTCTATCGCAGAAAGAATCGCACAATGTGGTATTGGATATTTTCCCGGAGAACATTGCCAAAGCGGTTGCCGAAGGTCAGGTACTCCAGGTAGTCATCTTTAGTATTTTGTTTGGCATTGGCCTCGCCAGGTTGAGTGATGAGAAGAAGAAACCCATGCTTCAGTTCGCGGAAGGTCTTTCTGACGTGATGTTTAAATTTACTGACATCGTCATGTATTTCGCTCCCTTTGCCGTGGCCGGGGCGCTGGCTTATGCCGTTGCATCGATGGGCCTTGGCATATTGAAAAACCTGCTCCTGTTGGTACTGACCTTGTACGGTGCGCTCGTTGTTTTTATCGCACTGGTCCTGGTACCGGTCGGGTTGATCATCAAATTAAATTTCAGAAAATTTATCGAGGCCGTTTCTGAACCGGTTGTCATTGCATTTTCCACGGCGACCAGTGAAGCGGCCTTGCCCAAGGCAATGGAGAACCTGGAAAAAATGGGAATCCCCCGAAAGGTCGTGGCTTTTGTTTTGCCCACAGGCTATAGCTTTAACCTCGACGGCAGCACGCTATACCTTTCTCTGGCCTCCGTCTTTGTGGCGCAGATGGCCGGAGTTGATTTAAGTTTTGGCGAGCAAATCGGGATGGTCGTCACCTTGATGCTCACCAGCAAGGGCGTGGCAGGCGTACGCGGCGCTACGTTCCTGATCCTGGTGAGCACCGTCGCCTATATGGGCATTGATCCTCAGAAGGCATTCGTCATCCTCGCTGTAGATGCACTCATGGACATGGGCCGGACGTCCGTTAATGTCCTTGGCAACTGTTTGGCAACGGTCGTGGTGGCGAAGTGGGAAGGGGAGTATAGTGATGCCGGGGTGTCGGACTCGATATCGTGGTGGGAAAGGGTTACTGTGTTTGCACGGGTTCTTTGGAGTAGGGTTTGAGAGGGGTGTTGAAGTGTTGATGTGTTTAAGTGTTTAAGTGTTTAAGTGTTGAAGTGCTGAAGTGCTGAAGTGTTTAAGTGCTGAAGTGTTGATGTGTTGATGTGTTGATGTGTTGAGGTAGGGGTTTCCCAAGTGAGTCTGCACCACTTCAATTTCAAAAAAAATTGGCCAAATATTCTATTGAGTCTTGAATTGGATTTCAACCAGAGATTGAAGATTAAAAACGAGGCAAATATTCTAATGATTCACTGCGCCTCCTTTGCGTCCCTGCGCCTCTGCGGTGAAAATTTATTTAGTCTGGAAGGCATTGGAAATATCCTTCAACGAAACACCCAGGGTTTTCATGGCTATTTCATTCAGCAACGATTCATCCCCCTCCAAATGGAGCGTTATGT
>Ga0193718_1000035_pt1 | contig 27449 bp, 21 predicted proteins | sample U2a1metaG_FD_144918 | JGI IMG/M metagenome (GOLD analysis project Ga0193718, IMG submission 144918) | Soil microbial communities from a riparian zone of the East river system, Colorado, United States - U2a1 | ecosystem: Environmental > Terrestrial > Soil > Riparian zone | place: USA: East River... | reverse complement strand
GGAATCAATTTTTCGCCGCCGTAAACAACACCATCCATGTCAATCAATAGCCCCTGTGCCATACGTACTGTAGATTAAGATTAAATTCGAATATTTTCCCGCAGTCCCGATAGCTATCGGGAGCGCAGAAATACGCAGAACTACAGGTGCAAACTTTCTGCGTAAATCTGCGGGATCTGCGGGAAACAACTTTGCAAGAACGGCTTTTTGCATCGTTTTTCCCAACCCCCGGCACCTTGCAATTCCACTCCGTAGATTCGAGATTTGCAGATCAAGGTTTTCCTTGAACAAATGAAAAAGTTCATTGCGGTTTTTCTGGGTTGCATCGGATTGTTCCTTTTCCTCGTCCTCACCGTGCCCTATTTGTTCCGAAACACGATCAAAGAGAAAGTATTGGAGGCGATCGATAAGAAGATCGATGCCGAATTTTCATTCCGTGATTTCAGCGTTTCTTCCTTCCTGGATTTTCCGCAGATGACCCTCCACCTTCGCGACTTTTGCATTATGGGCAAAGAGGATTTTGCCGGTGATACCCTGGCGTACGCAAAAGTCGTCTCCGTTTCATTTGAATACTACAGCCTCCTTAAAGGAAACGAAATTGATATCAAACGCATTCACCTGAACCAACCGGTGGTCAACCTTAGAACCCTGTCGAATGGCGACGTCAATTATGATATACTCCTCCCCGACTCCACGGCCGCACATTCCCCTGCATTCAACGTCACAATCAACCAGTGGGTGATCGAGAACGGCAGGTTCACCCTGTATGACCGGCCCCAGCGCTCTTACCTGGAATTAAGTGGAATCAATCACTCCGGCGATGGGGACTTTACCCATGCTATTTCGGATTTGAGAATTCGCACCTCGGTCGAAGCGATTAGCTATTCCCTCAACGGTATTAAATACCTGGACCGGAAAAAACTGGCCACGAACCTCGTCATGGAAATGAATCTGAGCGAACATAAATTCACATTCAAGGACCATGTGTTTGAAATCAATCATTTCAAATTCGGATTCGAAGGATATTTGAAATTTCCAAAAAAGGGATACGAAGTCGATTTGCGATTGCTGGTGAACCAGACCGACTTCAAGAACTTTCTCTCCCTTATGCCGGGGTTTTATGTGGAGGATTTCAAGAAGATGAACGTGACGGGAGATTTTACGCTGGATGGACACGTGAAAGGTATATACGACTTTGCCTCCCATCGCATCCCCACTTTTGCGCTCGACCTGAAAGTGAAAAACGGTGGATTTAAGTACGAGCACCTTCCCAAAGCCATGGAGCATATCACGCTCGATTTCATGATGAGAAATGAAACGGGGATTCCGGACGAAACGACATTTGATTTCCGGAACTTCAGTTTTGAAATCAATAAAAGCCCGGTGCAGGGCAACCTGAGAGTGACCGGCATGAAGGACCCGTTCATCAACGGGGAGATCAATGTGGATGTGGAACTGGCTGAACTGGAAAAACTGTATCCCTTGCCCGGCATTACGCTGAAAGGGAAACTCCGGACCGACATCAAAGTGAATGGACGATACGCCAGGGAAAAAAATCAATTCCCATTTGTCGATGCCAGTCTGCACCTGGATAGCGGCTACCTCCGGACGGCCGACTATTCAATCCCCATGGAGCATATTCTGATTGATGCCGAGGTCCTCAACCCGTCCGGCCACCTGGAGGATACGCGGATCGATCTGCATGCCATGACGTACCAGATAGAGGGCGAGTCCTTCAGCATGAGAGGCAGCATCCGCAATCTCACGGATTATGATTATGACCTCACCATAGACGGATTGATCGACTTTGAGAAACTCATGAAAATTTATCCCGTGGAGGGAATAGCACTCACCGGCGCAATGGATGTCCATGTTAAGACCTCCGGAAAGGTATCGGACCTGGAAGCCCGTCGTTTTGATCTCTTGACGTCCAGCGGAAGCATTGAAATCAGAAACATCAATTTTACCGATCGCGAATTATCCAAATCGATCACGTTGACCAATGGGAGTCTGCGCTTTACTCCGGAAAGCATTGCTTTGCAGAATTTAAACGGCAGGATGGGGAGAACTCATTTTGCGATTCAAGGGCACTTGTTTGATTACATGCCTGCCTTGTTAGGAACCGGAAAAGCGATCAAAGGGGACCTGGATCTGAAATGTGATACTCTTGATTTCAATGAACAATTGGTCTCCGGCAATGACGTCCCGGATTCCTCCAGGTCGAGCCTGAAAATTCTGGAAATCCCGAAAGGAATCGATTTCACGTTTGATGCAGCAATCGGTCTTGTGAAGTTTCACCGTGTGAACATGGACGATCTCAGGGGCGAGATCAGGTTAAAGAATGGCATCCTAACGCTCAACGAAACAGGATTCACTTCCCAGGGAGCAAAGTTTACGGTTAATGGCGATTACAATACAAACGACCTGAATCATCCCGGATTCGATATGAAGATTGACATTGACAAATTGGATATCAATAAAGGACTGGAGCTCTTCCAAACTAAGCCCACGGACAAGACAACCGATGGCCTCTTTTCTACCCAGTACCACCTAAAAGGCGAACTCGCTGCAGATTATTCGCTTGTCCTGTCAACCCTGACCGGGAATGGAACAATCATTATCGAAGATGCGCAGGTCAAAGGAATGAAGGTACTCAACCACGTTAGCAAGATCACCAAAAAAGCAGAGTTGAATGATGCCCACGTGCAAGACGTCGTTATGGAGACCGAGATCAAAGGAGGTAAGCTGCTAATCAAGCCGTTTTCTTTTCTTATTGGAAAGTATCGGACGGAGCTGGAAGGCAGCCAGGGATTTGACAACGTCATGGATTACGTACTCCGGATCAGCGTGCCGCCGCTGAATAAGATAAAAATACCCTTTCACATCTCAGGGACACTTGCTAAACCAGTCGTGAAGGTGGGAAAGGGGCATGAGCAGTTTGATTTCAGTACGTTCTGAAAATCGGTAATCGGTGATCAGTGATCGGTGGATTCTACCTTTAGTAACTAAGATCGTCGCCACACTTTTAGTAACCTTGCACCACCATTTACCGATCACCGATCACCGATTACCGACTGGCGCGTCTGAACCCCTGACTCTTCTTCCCAAACGGCTTCCGAACGACCTTCTCCCTTCTGATCTCGGGTTGATACAACAGGGTTTCACCGAATCCGGAGGGCAGAGGAAGTTTGGGAATTTCGGCTCCAATCAATTTTTCAATGCTGAGGAATTTTCGCTGGTCTCGTTCGTTAATAAACGTAATCGCTGTCCCTTTACTTTCCGCCCGCGCCGTCCTTCCTATCCGGTGGATGTAATCTTCGGGGTCCGGAGGCACATCGTAGTTGACCACCAGGCTGATCCCATCCACATCAATGCCCCGGGAGAGGACGTCGGTGCCGATCACAATGGGTAATTGTTTGTTCTTGAACTCGCGGAGGATCTCTTCGCGCTCATCCTGCTCGAGATCGGAATGAATGGCTTTTACATTCAGCCCCATGCGGCGGAGGGTGCTATCCAATTTCTTAACACTTTCTTTGGTCGACGCAAAAATAAGGGCGGTGGAAAAATGACCTCCTTTCATCAGGTGCTGGATCAGTCCAACTTTCTGCTGATCGTATGTCATATATGCTTGCTGAAGGATCCCTTCCGCAGGCTTGGCAATGGAGATGTTGACCTCTATCGGAGCATTCAAAATCCGGTTGGCCAATGTCCGGATCTTTGACGGCATCGTGGCGGAAAATAAAAGCGTCTGCCGTTTTTTTGGCAGATAATTGATGATGCGGATGAGGTCATCATAAAATCCCATATCGAGCATGCGGTCAGCTTCGTCCAACACGAGGTGCTGCAGGTGATCCAGCTTGACGGTACCTGCTGCCAGCAAGGCAATCAGGCGGCCTGGTGTAGCAATGATAATATCGGCGCCCTGATCCAGAGCCTTCCGCTGAAGTTCCCATGTGGCGCCATCTCCTCCGCCGTAGACCGGAATGGAGCTCACCCCGATGAAATAAGCAAAGCCTTCTATTTGCTGGTCGATTTGCTGAGCCAGCTCCCGGGTAGGTGCCAGGACCAGGGTGTTTAAATGGCGGTGATCGGCTCGAATGATCTTATCGAGGATAGGCAGGATGTAGGCCGCTGTCTTGCCCGTACCCGTTTGAGCGCAGGCAATCAAATCCTTATTATCCAAAATAACCGGGATGGCTTGCTCCTGGATGGGAGTTGGCTTACTATATCCCATGGAGTTTAATCCCTCAAGAAGCTGAGGGTCAAAACTGAAATCGTTAAACGTCAAAATGGTCTTCTGTTAGATGCAGATATAAAGAATAAAAAAAACCAGGCTTGGAGCCTGGTTTGAAATCTTTGGGTGATTTAGTTGGTAGCGAGGCGAACATTTACAGCGTTCAAGCCCTTTTTTCCTTCTTTCAACTCAAAGGTGATCTGATCATTTTCGCGAACCTGATCGACAAGTCCGGAAACATGTACAAAATACTCCTTTTCGGTTTCGGTTTCTTTTACAAAACCAAATCCTTTGGTTTCGTTAAAGAACTTTACTGTTCCTTCTTTCATAATTAATTGTTAATAAATAAAATAAAATAATTGTGCAAGGTAGCATAAAAAATCGACACCTGCCTAAATCCGCTGAATTAGCCCGGATCAGGCCGCTTTTTTAACCCGTTCCATCTTAATCTGGCGCTGTTCTGCCAACCGGATAATGTGCAGTTTGTCCAGCAACCGGATGACGAGATACGTCGGATCAATTTCGTGCCACCGGACCCCGCCAAAGTTGGCGCGTGATCCATTCTTGTGGTGGTTGTTGTGATAGCTTTCTCCCATCATTAACACATCCACCGGAAGGAAATTCCGCGATGTATCGCCCACTTCAAAATTGCGATAGCCATATTTATGGGCAAACCAATTAATGATTGCGCCGTGGATCGGACTCATCAGGAATTGAAGGGGCAACAATAACCAAAGCCACCATACATTCGCAAACTGCCAATAGATGGAGAAGTAAAGGGCCGCCCAGGCCAGACGGGAAGGCCACGAACGGGCAAACTTATCAAACGATTCCCATTGCGGAACGCCGTCGGTGAAGCGACTCTCGGGAATCAACTTTTTGTTGGCAATAGCAGAGTAAATCGTTTTCGTCTTCCACATCATGTTCCAGATGGTCTCATCGTATTTCGGTGAATGTGGATCGTTTTCGGTATCGGCAAATGCATGGTGCATGCGGTGCATCGTGCCATAGCCAAAAGGGCTTAAGTAGTTGGGTCCTTGAAATAGCCAGGTAAGAACAAAAAACACCTTTTCGGTGAATCGGTTCATGGTAAATGCCTTATGGGCTGCATAACGATGCAGAAAAAAGGTTTGAAAAAACAAAGACAAATACCATTGAGCAACAAAAAATAACAAAATGACGGTCATGAATAATGTAGGTTTATTTTAAAGAAAATTGTTTTTAGCCCATAAAGGGACGTCTCATCACACTAAAGACAATGTTTTTGGCTTTTCGTGACAAAATGAGGAAGAAAAACTATCCATTAGGCCTTTGCCGGGGAGAGGATGTCCCTTTGGAGTGTTGTAATCAGCCCGGAAGCATTGTCAAGGGAACAGGCCCTCCGGAAGCTTTCAATCCAGGAGCCTGTGTCAGGCAGTTCAATGCTTATTTTTGGTAATTCAAGGGAGCTCAACTTTTTCTTGGCCCGGCAAAATAGTTGCCGGCAATGTTCCTGCTTCTTATCGAGTGCCTTTTGAAGGGACTTATAGTCAAAATCAAAGACTTCTTTCAACAGGTAAACTGCGCGCTCCATCGGCTCCAGCTTATGATGGATCAGGGTGAGTGCCTTGTTCAGGTCCACTTCCAAATCAAGATGTGAAAAGTCCATTTCCTTCATTTTTCCGGTGATCTTCGATAAATCAATGGAATCAAAATACTCTTCCTTCTTCTTGCGCAGGGTGTGGAGGTGATTCAGGCAGTTGTTACGCACAGCCGTAATCAGGTACGCTTTCGTGTTTTGGATCTTTTCCTGTTCCACATTGAGCCATTTCACAAAGGTATCCTGAACAATATCCTCTGCATCCGCCTTGCATTTTAAGAGGTTAAAGGCGATGGCCTGGAGAACGGGCTGATAGAGCGCTATGGTTTGAGCTTGGTTCAAAATTTTAAATTAAACAAAGGTACGGCTTTTTTCACTCATTACCACATTTCTGTAGTGGCAAAGAATGGGCAGACCGGACCATTGTTCGTTAGCTTTTCCATCGCACAGCGTTGCTCTTTTTGCAGATCCGGTCTTATGCTCTCATTAAAATTTACCACAAAGTATGTCGTTCACATAATATGTTCCGTCGCGATGGATAAAGATGTGGATGCGACTGGATGGTCTCTTTTTTCCCGATAGAAGTACGATGTGGTATTCACCGGAAACCAGGCCGTCCTTGATATCCTTAATGAAGCCGGCGTCCAGACGGATGAGCTTGCCTTCGATCGCCTTTTTGTGATATACCGTTGAACCGGATGCGTCGGTGATCCTTACTTTCACCTCTCCTTCGGATAGTTTCAGGAATTTCACGTCAAAAGTAAGGTGGGGCAAGTAGCCCGACTTCCTTTTGCTGTCGGGAAAACCATCCTTGTTGAGGCTAAAATCAATTTTCGGATCCGAGTCGCCGGGTAAGTAAGGCCGGGCCTTAACTTGAACATCAATTTTTACTTCAAACTCGTCGTTGGGTTTGTAGGGAGCTTCCGCACCTTGAATGAAAAGCAACAATCCGATGAAGGCTATCATATTCTCTGTGTTTTAAGGCAGCAGTCATTAGTTATTGGTCATTAGTGGTGGATTGTTAATTCTTGGTGTTCCCCACTAATGACCAATAACCAATAACCAAATGACTCACCCGGCCCACTCGGAAAGTTCCAGCCAGCGGACGGATTTGATCTCAATTTCCTTGCCCAATTCTCCAAGACGTTGGCTGGCGGTAATCGCCCGTTGCCGGTCCAGGGTGGGTTGACTCAACTCCTGAGCCAATGCTTCCTTTTCCTTTTCCAGGACCTCGATCTTCACTCCCAGCTCCTCGAATTCCTTTTTTTCCTTAAAAGACAATTTGCCCTTCGTGGCTCCTGATTCGACGGACACCGGCTCAGGTTCTGTTTTCCTTTTGTCCGGAACCGATTCTGTGTCAGGCTCCCCCTCAGACTGCGACCGGTAGTCGCTGTAGTTGCCATTGAACGGCGTAATCTTGCCTTCTCCTTCGAAGATAAAGAGTTCGTCTACCAGGTGGTCCATAAAGTACCGATCGTGAGAGACTAATACCAGGCAGCCAGTGTACTTCTCAAGAAAATCCTCAAGCACATTCAGCGTATCGATATCAAAGTCATTGGTGGGCTCATCCAAAATCAGAAAATTCGGATTGGTCACCAATATTTTCAGGAGCTGCAGCCTTTTCCTTTCGCCTCCGCTTAATTTTTGAATATAGATGTATTGCTTTTCGGGTGGAAACAAAAACAAATCCAGAAACTTGGAGGCCGTAATCTGGGTTCCATCGGACAGGGTGATCATCTCGGCTATTTCTTTTACCTCCTCGATCACCCGGTTGTTGGGGTTGAGGTCTCCTGTCTCTTGTGTGAAATATCCAATCTTTGTGGTTACGCCTGGAATTCGTTCTCCCTTGTCCGGCTTGATTTGTCCGGTGAGTAAATCCAGAAATGTCGACTTGCCAACGCCATTTTTGCCTACTACTCCAATCCGGTCTTTCTTCTTAAAGACATACGTGAAGTTGTCAACGAGTTTCTTATCCCCGTAACGCTTCGACACACCGTGAAGCTCCAGTATCTTGCCTCCCTGGCGCGATCCCTGGACATCCAGTTCCAGCCGGTCGCGTTTAAGATTTACCGAGGCCTTTTCCTGTAGCTCATAATAGGCGTCTATCCGGTACTTCGCCTTGGTACCCCTTGCCCTGGGTTGGCGTCTCATCCACTCCAACTCCTTCTTCAACAGGCTCCTGGCTTTGGTCACTTCGATTTTCAAAAGTTCTTCACGGCCGGATTTCTTCTCTAAAAAGTAGGCATAATTGCCCTTGTACCGATATAGTTTACCCCGGTCAAGTTCCACGATCTCGTTGGCTACATTGTCGAGGAAATACCGGTCGTGGGTAACCATGATCAAGGTGATGTTCTGCCCCGATAAGTAAGACTCGAGCCACTCGATCGCTTCCAGGTCAAGGTGGTTGGTGGGTTCATCCATGATGATCAGATCGGGTTCCGTGAGCAGCATCTGGGCCATGAAGACCCGCTTGCGTTGACCTCCGGAAAGCTCCTTGAATTTCTGATCGGGATCAGGAATTCCAAGTTTGTCGGTAATCACCTGTACTTTCGCATCGTAATCCCAGGCGTTCAATTCCTCCATGCGCTCGAGCACCTTTTGCATGCGCTCCGAGGAGGTATCGGGATGGTGAATGCAAATTTCATATTCTTTAACAACGGCAGCAATCTCATTCTTTTCGTTGAAAAGAATATCGTTTACGGTCAGGTTGCCGTCAACCGTTGGTTGCTGCGTCAGGTATCCGATCTTTACACCGTCGCGAACACTGACCTGCCCGGAGTCCGAGTTAAGTTCGCCCGTCAGGATCTTAAGCAAGGTTGTTTTGCCGGTACCATTCTCTCCTACGAGGGCCAGTTTTTCGCCCTGGGAGATCCCAATCGAGATTTCTTTAAAGAGCCAACGATCATCAAATGACTTGGAAAGGTTCTCAGCCGATAAATAATTCACAGTAGTTTCTTTTAAAAGCCCGCAAGTTACGAGATCAGATCGGATTTGTTTCCCGCAGATCTCGCAGATTTACGCAGACGTGTGCGCCGTAGCCTTTGCGGAAATTGTTTCCCGCAGATCTCGACGTGTGCGCCGTAGCCTTTGCGAAAATTGTTTCCCGCAGATCTCGCAGATTTACGCAGACTTGTGCGCCGTAGCCTTTGCGGAAATTGTTTCCCGCAGATCTCGCAGATTTACGCAGACTTGTGCGGCGTAGCCTTTGCGGAAATTGTTTCCCGCAGATCTCGCAGATTTACGCAGAACTGCGGAGTAAAATACGAAGTTTACGTCTGCGTAAATCTGCGAGATCTGCGGGAGACCATGCCGAGTATTGCGCACGTAAATCTGTGAGATCTTTATGCCGATTTGCTTTGCTTCAAATGGAAGCAAAGCAAGTTAAAGCATAGCTGAAATAAGAAGGTCGTGGCGATGGTAAAAAATAGAAGCATGACACTCATCGTTAACTTAAATACTAACTTAATCAATAGCTCATAAATATCCTAATACTCAATATGTTATATTTTGAAGCAATTGGAGTAAATTCGCGCCTTCCCGTAAATGAACCAACCCTTACCCGAACATACCTGCAAAAGTTGTGGAAACCTGTTTCACGGGTATTATTGCAACGTCTGCGGTGAGAAAGTACTGACTGCCCGGGACCGTTCCTTCAAGACCTTTTTGAGTAACATCCTGATGGCGATCACTTTTGCGGATAGCAAATTCATTAAAACGCTTTGGTGGGTGATGAAGAAGCCGGGATTCATCTCTAAAGAATCTGCGGAAGGCCGGACGGTGAAGTACGTTCAGCCGATCTCGTTGTTCTTCGTCCTCAACCTGGTCTATTTTCTTTTCCCTGTCATTCAGCTTTTCAATGCTTCCCTCAAAACCCAGCTCAGCGCAGAATACGGCGTGTGGATCAATGAGATCGTTGCTCATGCTATGGTCAAACATAGCATCACGGACATCAATTCATTCAGCATCATCTATAACCAAAAGACCGCCAGCCTGGCGAAGCTAATGGTGATGGTGTTTGTCGTTCTTGGTTCCCTTCCGCTGAATTTCCTGTATCGAAAACGGAATCGCTACTTTTCCGATCATGTGGGATTTATGGTTGAACTGGCCTGCTTCAACCTGTTTGTCAATGCGATCATGTTGACCGTCCTGACTACCGTTCTCGGCCTGGGCCACTACCTCGACGAACTTGTCCTGACGTTTATCTTCGTATCGACCAACTTCTATTTTCTACTCCGTTCAGGAATGGTATTTTACGGAGAACGGGGCTGGAGATTGGTGGTGAAGTCGATTGTGATGCTGCTGTTCCTGAAACTAGCGCTGGAGATTTATAGGGCACTACTTTTCTTTGTTACACTGGCAGTACTCTAGTTGCCAGTTTCTGGTTGCCGGTGGTGATAAATCTTAAGCTGGGACCCAGCTAATTAAATTAGGCGTTTATTGCCCGGCAACTGGTAACCAGCACCCCCCTACTGAACGGTCCTCGATAAGTTTTCAATCAACTCCTCCACATGGCTCCGGTCCTCCAGGGGAGCAAGCCTCCGGTAATTCATCAGCGACAGAATGGCTTCTTCAATTTCTTTGTTCATCGCCAGCGTGAGACCCAGGTTAAAATGGCTGTTGGGAAATTCCGGCTCCAGTTCGATGGACATTTGATAGTGGACTTTTGCTAGTGGAAAATTCCCCAACTCGGCATAGAGATTGGCCAGGTTGTAATGGGCTTCGAAGTGCCTCGGCTCCTCTTTCAGGCAAAGGGTAAAACAATCTATTGCTTTGCTGTACGTCTTCCCCTGCGATTCTAAAATCCCGAGATTGCAATACGAGTCAGCGATACAGTCCCCCATCTCAATCGCTTTTTGGTAAAGTCCCTTTGCTTTGGGATTCCCCAGTTCATCGAGCATCAGGGCCTCTTCGAAGGGAGAAAGTTGATTGAGCTTGACGAGCTTTCCACCGGAAAATAAATTGAGCTGACCGTGCTTCTCGGGCCGGCCTGCCTTCTTTTTTCTGACCGGCTTGAAACCAAACTTTTCCGGGGTAGGAACCGGAAACTTTACGACTTTAGCCATACTGCAAAGGTACGCTTTTATCGCGTTTTCCCGCAAGGGCTGCCTTAGCTGGCTTTTTTTCTAACCGCTTTCTTTTCTTTCTGAACCTTTTTCTCCGCCTTGGCGGTAGGACCCTTCGCCTTCTCCATCGGCTTCTTTTTGGCCTGATCTATACTCGCTTTCAGGGCCGTCATGATATCTATTACTTTAGGTTCTTCTTCCACCACCGACACGATTTCCTTGCCGGCGATCTTGGCATCAATGATGGCCTTCAGGGCATCATAATAATGGTCTTTCATTTCGATGCTTGAAAATTTGACGGTCATGGAATCGACGAGGGTCTTGGCAAGCTTCAATTGCTCCTTATCGGCTTTCACTTCCAGGAGTTGCGGTACTTCCCGGATACTGCGCACTTCATTAGGATACCGAAGCCGGTACATCAGCATACCCCCTTCATGAGGGTTGATCAGTACAGGTGTTTCACGGTCCCTGAGCACCACCTTCCCAACCCCTATTTTGCCACTGTCTTTTAGCGACTGGCACAGTAACCCATAGGTTTTGGCAGCCATTTCGCCATCAGGACCGATGAAATAGGGCGCTTCAAACAGGGTTGGATGAACTTCCTCTGCCTTTACAAACCCTTCGATCTCGATCACCCTGGTGCTCTTGAGCCGCACTTTTTCGAGATCTTCCTGCTCGATGATCACGAATTGCCCCGGCTCATACTGATACCCCTTTACGATCTCCTCGGTCCGAAGTGGTTGCCCGGTGACTTTGTCTTTCTTTTCATAGCTCACTGGGTTGTGTCCTTCCCTCGACAACAGATTGAAACTGATGGACTTTTCGTTGTCAATCGCATTGTAGATCCTGACGGGAATGGTGACTAAGGAAAACTGAATGTGGCCTTTCCAAATCGCTCTCATAAGCAAAAAATATTTTAGTTAGTTTAAAAAATGAGATAGAGAGCACTAAAGTATTGATAATGAGTTATTTTTCAAAGCCAACACCTGATTTTTTTCCCGCAGATCTCGGTTTTATCTCCCGCAGATCTCGCAGATTTACGCAGAAAATTTCCCGCAGATCTCGCAGATTTGCGCAGAAATGCACGAGTGCTAGGAACAAAAAAGGAGCGGCACAAAGGCGCGCATTGCAACAAGCAGCTTTCTTTTCCATAGTTAGAGACACTCCGGTGCACCGCGGAGCAAAATACGAAGTTTACGTCTGCGTAAATCTGCGAGATCTGCGGGAAACAATTCCAAGCAATTCTGCGGGAAATTATCTCCCGCAGATCTCGCAGATTTACGCAGAAGGTAGGGTTGCTAAGAACAAGAAAGGCGGCGTCAAAGGCGCCGTATTGGAGCAAGCTGCTTTCTATTCCATTGCTATAGACACTCCGGTGGACGGCGGAGCAAAATACGACGGATACGTCTGCGGGAATCTGCGAGATCTGCGGGAAAATATTCCGATATTAAGGTAAGTTTCTCCATGAAGGTACCGATCCTCTTCCTGATATTCTCTCTCATGATATCTGCCGGGAGCCTGGCCCAGAGCCGCCGGGAGGCCCGCCACTACTTTTTTGAGGGCGAGCAAGCGATGGAGGAAAACAAATATGCCCTGGCGCTGGCTCATTACAACGAATGCATCCGGCTGGACCCCTACTTTATGGAGGCTTACCATTCCCGTGCCGCAGCCAGGGAAGGACTCGGTGACATCAAAGGTGCGCTTACCGATTATAGCATTTACGTTGACTCCAAACCGGGACAGCCCGATGCTTTGCTCAGCAGGGCGGTATTGCGATACAAGCTGGGTCAATACGTACCGGCAAGGGAGGACTTTGTCCTTCTACTAACCCTTCCGCCGGGAGAAACAAATAAGATAATCTTTCGTCAGGATGCCGGGGGAACGGACAAGATCTTCACTCAACAAGGCTCGAATCATGCCGACATTTTCAATTACCTCGGGTTAATTGAAACGAAGCTGAAAAATTATGGGATCGCTTTCACGTACCTCGACTCGGCACTGACGCTGGACCCGACAGAGCCGCATTATTATGACAACCGTGGGATCATCAAAGAACACGTCATGGACACAACCGGCGCCATTGCCGATTATCAACGCGCCTTGCAGATTGATCCATCCGATGGGCTGGCTATTCACAACCTGGCTGTCATCAAACGATCGAGGGGAGAACAAAATGCATCCGAAAAACTGCTGGACGATGCGATTCTACAAAGTCCATCACTCCCCTACCCTTATGCTGCAAGAGCCTATTACCGGCTCAACCATAAAAACTTCAAGGGAGCGCGCGACGATTATGATAAAGTACTTCAGCTCGACAAAACGGATGAAGAGAGTTGGCTCTACCGGGGTTTGGTCAAAGAAAAGTTGCTGGATGATGACGGCGCTTTCGTTGACTATACCGAGGCTATTACATTAAAAAATGATTATGCCAGGGCCTGGCTCACCCGTGGGAATTTACTCAACAAATTGAACCGCCAGAAAGATGCGATCGAAGATTATTCTGTGGCCATCCTATGGAATCCCTCGTATGGGTTGGCTTTCTATAACCGCGCCATTGCCAGACAAAAGTTGGGTGAAATAAAGGAGGCCTGTGAGGACCTGGGGCAGGCGGAGAAACTTAATGTGAGAGTTCAGGCGGGGTTGAGGGAGAAGGTTTGTAAGTAGAAGTGTTGAAGTGTTGAAGTGCTGAAGTGTTTAAGTGCTGAAGTGCTGAAGTGTTGAAGGGCTGAAGTGTTGAAGGGCTGAAGTGTTGAAGGGCTGAAGTGTTGAAGGGCTGAAGTGTTGAAGTGTTGAGGTGTTGAAGTGCTGAGTGTTGAGGCTGAGTTAGTGGGTTGTTTTGGAGATTGCCCTCTTAGGGCATAACAGTAGAAACAGCGTCGGAGTTGGAGTTTCGCGTAGGACGCGGGCGGCGGAGACACCAAAATGAAACAGCCTGCCCCAAGCCCCTCGTGGTCATCCCCCACCTACGCGAAGCGCTTCGGTGGGCAGGCGGCCGCGCTGTAGCGTTCTATGGAATGATGAACTATCATGAGCCGAAATCTGCGACAAGTTGTAGGTCACTTGGATAGAAAGCAACGTTTGTGATTGACGAATGCCAAGCAAGGGCTTTATTCCATTGAAAAGGTGTAGCAATTAAACTGGGATCCCGGCTCATGCCCCAAGCAGCGTTTCATAGATGACCGGTGCGTGGCGGCCTGCCCACCGAAGCGCTTCGCGTAGGTGGGGGATGACACCGAGCCTCAATCTTTCACAATCGTAAACTCCACCCTCCGATTGAGTTTCCTGCTCTCTTCGGACTCACTGTTCGCTATAGGGTGTTGACCGCCGTACCCTTTTCCTTTGATCCTTTTAGAAGCGATGCCTTTGGAAACCAAATAGACTTTCACTTTATCTACCCGGCTTTGTGATAACTTCAGGTTCTTCCTGGCATCGCCCCGGTTATCCGTATGGCCTGCCAGCTCGATCTCGATCCTGGGATTGGATTTTAATAAATTGACCACCCCGTTCAGTTCGTCGTAGGACTCGCTGAGCAACGTAGTTGTTCCCACGGCGAAAAGTACATTTTTCAGATTGACAATGGCGCCGACTTCGATCGGCTGCAATTTGAAATTCAACTCTACCCGTTGCATTTCAAATGTATGAATGTCGAACTTTTCTAAAATACCAACATACCCCGCCGCTTCCAGCACAATGGTATACACATTGGTGGATGAAATGCGGACGGAATACATTCCTTGTTTGTCGGAAGTCGCGGTATAAACTGAATCGGACACGTCCGGCAAAGCCTTGGCCGACCGAAACTCCAGTTTCGCTTCCACGGGCTGCCCTGTCTTCGAGTTCGTCACGGCTCCGGCGACGATAGCCTGTTTCGCGTCTTTGCCTGTTATGTTTTCGTGTTTTACCTCCACCATCTTCACCGTGGTATCGGGAACAGTGGATTGGATCGAGTCAATATAAAATTTAATGTCGCCGTAGCCATCACTATTCTGCGTACTTGTGAACAAGGCGAGGCGAAGGTCCGGGAAAGTATGATAGAACAATTCTCTTCCTTCCGTGTTGACCCTCGAACCCATGTTGGATGGAGCCGACCAGTTCGTCCACGTTTCATCGAGCCGTTCTGAAATGTAAACATCAAAACTTCCATACCCTTTCCGGCCATTGGATGAAAAGTAAAGGTATTTTTTATCTGCGCTGAGCCAGGGACTTAACTCCTGGAACGAGGAATTTATAATGATACCCAGGTTCCTGGGTTCGCTCCACTGCCCGGCGCTGTTTTTAAGGCTAACGTATAAATCTTCGGCGCCCCGCGAATCATACGCTTCGGCAGCATAAACAAATACGGTTCCATCTGCGCTCACCTGCCCGGATACGGCAAGGGACCGGTTCAAAAAATAGGGAATTGAAATATTCTCCGGAGCCGACCAACCGGAATTCGTTTTGGTTGAAACAGAGATACCTTGCGTCCCGGCACGGCCGGTCTTGTCGTAATGATTGAAAAGAAACAACTCGTCTCCTGAGGCAGAAAGGCCTGCCACTCCATTGTAGCCGCGATTATTTAACAACGCGCCTCCGTGAATGGGGACCGACCATTGTCCGTTCTCCCAACGGGAATACCAGATATCACCCGGGTCCTTTTTACCCGCCGCATTTTGCGGATGGTTGGCAATGGTATACCACAAGGTCTTGCGATCCGGACTCAGCACAGGGTTTTGTTCATCCCATGCCGAATTAACCGGGAGTAGGGAAAGCGCCGTAAAATCCTGGGCTTTTCCAGTAAGGGATAACAGAGCCCCTGCCAAAAAAAGGAAAGAATACTTCATTCCTAAATATAATTGAATGTTACGGTTTACTCACCCATGGATTACCCTGAATTGTAAAACGCCACGGTAACAGGGCGTCACGTCCGGCATAGTCGACTCCGATTCGTTTGTTTGCATTGATTTTTTTGACCGCTCTCCCGGCATCCTCTACCCAAACATCATCACTTCCTAAATACTTTCCATTGAAACTCCGGTCAATGCCCATCGCTTTCGCCAGTTTGCCGGGACCGGATGAAATTCGTTTGAGTGCCTTCGTTTTCATCCTCCGAAGCATGTACGCCTCCCCTGTCAGGGGCTCCAGGGCCCGGATCAGAACTGCATCCGCCACACCTTCCACATTGGTGACGATATTAAATAGATGATGGATGCCATAGCACAGGTACACATAGGCTGAACCACCCGGCCCGAACATCACTTTGTTCCGCTCCGTCATGCCTTTGTATGCATGGGAACCCTTTTCTATTTGAGAATAGGCTTCCGTTTCCACAATGATCCCGGAAGTCACCTTACCCCGTATATTCGTGAACAGTGTTTTTCCAAGGAGCTCCTTAGCGACCTTAACGACATTTCCACGTAAATAAAATGATTCATCTAACATCACATCAGAATTTTCAGAATGAACAGAATTCAATAATGGCCAGAATTACAGAATTAACAGAATTCAGGGATTGTTAATAGTTGTTAATAGTTTTTAGTTAGGGGTAAAGTCCTTTACATTTGGCGAATTTTAAACATACAAACTGATATGAAAAAGTTTTTGGTGATTTTATTGGCGGCGGTAAGTCTGAGCGCCACAGCACAAATTCAGACTCCGGCGGCGAGTTCGGCTGGGTCGGTAACCAGCAAGGTTGGACTGACCGACGTAAAAATAGAGTATTCACGCCCGAAAATGAAGGGGCGTAAGATCTTTGGAGAAGGTGCCGGCTTTCTGGTGCCGTTTGGAAAAATCTGGAGAACGGGCGCGAATAATGGTACCACGATTACCTTTTCCGACGACGTAAAAGTGGAGGGTGCCGCCGTTCCCAAAGGCTCCTACCTGATCTTCACGTGGCCCGGTGCGACAGAATGGACGGTCTCCCTGTACAAAGACCTTGATCTTGGTGGAAATACAGGAGGCTACGATACGGCAAAAGAACAAACCCGCTTCAAAGTAAAAGCAGATAAACATTCAGACAATGTTGAAACCTTTACGATGGCAATCGGTGATATCAGCGAGGACAACAGCAAAGCTAAAGTACAGATTGAATGGGAAAATACGTCCGTGAAATTCGGCGTGACTGTCGACTACGAAACCAAGATCAAGGACGCCCTGGACAATACCTCCATCGTTGCGGCCCATTACTTTCTGGATAACAAGAAGGATCCGAAGCAGGCACTCAAATGGATCAATGAATATTTTGCGGATGGAAAACATGCAGATGAGTTTTGGAACATCAATTTCAAAGCACAAATTCAAAAGGAATTGGGCGACAAGGCAGGGGCCATAGCGTCAGCTCAGAAATCTACTGAGGTTGCCAAAAAGAATAAGGATGGGGATTTTGGCTATATCAAGAGGAATGAAGAGCTGATCAAGTCTTTGTCTTCTTCGAAGTAACACCACGTACGTAAGCTGAAAAGGACCCCGACCACCGTCTCGTCGGGGACCTTTCCCACAATACTAAGCTTCAACGATTCACAGGTAATTCCATTCTCCCTTGTTGGCGAGCTAAATTATCCCCTCCTATTACCCGTGCTGTTCAGAACAGCCTGGAATGCAATGGATAAAATGACGACCACCCCACATCCGATAATATTATACAGCAAGAAAGCCACTTCCGTCCTTTTGAAGATATACAGATAAAGAATCACCATCTCCGCCGCGATCGCCGAGTAAAACACAGCCGTCGACTTGACATACTTGATATAAAAAGCGCTCACAAAAATCCCAAGGAGGGTTCCATAAAACAAGGATCCAATAATATTGACAAACTGGATCAGGTTCTCAGCCTGGTTGGCGATCGACGCAAAAAGCATCCCAAATACAGCCCAGCCTGCAGTAAAGACTTTTGATGCCTTCACATAATGAAGTTCATTTCCGTTGCTATGGATAGATCGTTTATAGATATCCACCGCTGTCGTTGATGCGAGCGAATTCAATTCGGATGCCATGGAGGACATGGCGGCAGAGAAAACAACAGCCAGCAGCAGACCAATGAGCCCGTGAGGCAAGTAATGCATCACAAAATTGATGAAGACATAGTCTTTGTCCAATGTATTCGCCCCGGGTACGGCTTTGGCAATGGTAGCCTTAACCTGATCACGGATCTCCGTTTCTGATTTTTGAATTTCCTTTATCTTTTTCTTGTCCACTTCAATTTGGCTCGCATCGTTCGATTTCACTGCCCGTGCCAAACTTTCCATGTTTTGTTTCTTGGCTTCAAAGGCCTTTCCATAATCGCGTTCCAACCGGTCAATGTCTTTGGCATAAACCGTATTCATAGCCTTTTCTTTTAACGGCAGATTGTGGAAAACAGGAGGCTGATGGAATTGGTAAAAAACAAAGACCAGGATACCGATGTACAGGATGATAAACTGCATTGGAATTTTAAGCAGGCCGTTGAAAATAAGTCCGAGGCGACTTTCCGCAATCGATTTACCGCCCAGGTAGCGGCCCACTTGCGACTGATCGGCGCCAAAATAGCTAAGGAATAAAAACAGTCCTCCGATCAACCCGGACCAGATATTATACCGGTCGGTAAGGTCGAAGGAAAGGTTGACCAGGTTGAGTTTTCCCATCTCCCCTGCCATTGCGAATGCATCGGAAAATGAAATGCCGGCGGGCAGTTTACTGAACGCTACCAGTCCCGCGATGATCATGCCGGCCATGATAATGCTTAATTGGTATTTTTGTGTGATGGTGACAGCGGCCGTTCCACCGGATACCGTATAAATCAAAACCAGGAAACCAATAAAAATAGTTGTTAGGTGGATATTCCAACCCAGGATGGCGGAAAGGATCAAGGAAGGAGCGTAAAGTGTAATCCCTACCGAAATACCACGAAGCATCAGAAAGAAAAAAGCCGCCAATGACCTCACCTTGAGATCAAAACGGGTCTCCAGGTATTCGTAGGCAGTGTAGACTTTCAGCCTATGATATAAAGGCACAGCCGTGATACTCAATATGACCATGGCTAAAGGCAGGCCAAAGTAGAATTGCAGAAACCGCATCCCATCTTCGTATGCCTGGCCGGGAGTGGAAAGAAAGGTGACGGCGCTGGCTTGCGTGGCCATGATCGAAATGCCAACGCTCCACCAGGGAAGAGTTTGGTTACCCAGCAGGTAGGCCTGTATGTTCTTACTGCCCCTCGATTTCCAGGTTCCGTATGCGACGATGGATGCCAGCGTGCCAAACAGAACAACCCAATCCACCGGCCTCATGCGAAGGACCGGGTTATCATGAGATAAATAATGATTTGGGCTACAAGGACTGACATCAGTAGCCAGTACCAGCCTTTCCAGGATTTGAATACAGGGGGTTTTTCTTCCGTTTCCATTTTATCAAATTTAAACCGCAGAGACGCAGACCTGTCTGCCGAAGCCCTGGCGCAGGCAAAGGCGCAAAGGCAAATGGCAATTCCTCCATATCTCTGCGCCTGCTTTGCGCCTCTGCGTCTCTGCGGTGAAAATTGCTTACGTTATTTGGCTTCCGACTTTCCGTTAACGCTTTCTGGTCTCTTATTCTTACCCAGCGAAATCAAGTTGGCGAAAAGCCGGTATGCTCCCGGCACTCCTTCGGGTAATTCCCGGAAGAACGAAAGTCCGGTATAAACATAATAACCGCTTCCGTAATTTGCTACCAGCAAGCTGCCTTCCCGCGCAGGCTCTCCTGCATCGTGGCACGACAGCAACGCATCATAATGCATATCCCACTTATCCGGAAAATACAGGCCTCTCTCTTGCACCCAGCCGTCAAAATCGTTGGTACTGATCTTGTTTGGATAGTTCAACGCAGGATGCTCGGGCTTTAGAATAGTCACTACGCTGTTCTCTTCCGTCACCCTGTCCCGCGAAAGCGACAGCGGGTAGGGTGCAATTTTGCCGGCCTCCATCTCCAATTCGGAGTTGGTATTGTATTGCGTGATCATGGTTCCACCATTCCTGACATAGTCGAGGAGATCGGGCATGAAGTGACGTATCCGTTCATTCGTATTCAGCGCCCGTATGCCGAGGACAACGGCATCAAGTTTTTTCAAATTCTCTGCCACCACTTCTTCCTCTTTCATCTCCCAAACCCGGTACCCCATGTTTTTCAGGGCGGAGGGGATTTCATCTCCCGCACCTTTGATATAGCCAACCCATCCGCCCTCTTTCTTCAGGTCAATTCTCACCACTTTCGCTTCCGCTTTTGGCAACAAGGTTTGGATCGGAATGTGGCTGTAATCGATAAGCTGGAGCGCCTGATCGTACTGTCGGCCTTCTATTACAGCATTGGCTTTTACAGAGGCAGTCAGGTTATCTTTGCCAGGAAACACATTGAACGCTACTATGCTCTCCTCACCGCGTTTGGTCAACTCAAATGGAACAGATGCAGGTTCCGATTTCCAGCCGGGAGGTAACGATAATTTTATTGTTCCGTTCAACCTGTTCCCGGAAGCCGATTTGATAATTACGGCAATTTCTTTGGGGGAGGAGTCCGGAAACAGAAAGACTTTGTCGGAGAGGTTCAGAAATAAGGGTGGCACCACCTCAACTGGGCGGACCAATTCCCCTTTTACCGGGTCTGTCCATTTATAAATCAGCGAAACGGGTATGAGTAATTTCTCGCCGTCGACTGCAAATGAAAACTGAATCGGCACCGCCGGATCATTCTCAGGATTGCCGATAAGCCGGGGGTCAGAAACCGTGAAAAGCCCCGGACCATGCGGCGCTGTCAACCAATATGGACTGGAGTAGCCCTTGCCGGCCTTAATCAGATTCGATCGCTCTAAAACAAACGGCGAATTGTTCTTTAAGGAACTTGTGAACAGCGTATCAAACAAGAGGTCAGGAGCGGCAATGCCAAGCAACTTAACATCGGCATCCGACCGGTTCAAAATCTCATAATGGGTCATCAAGCGCTCGCCAGGGCTCACCCAGAAATGGTCGGCTGTAACCTGTACGAATAGCCCCAGGCAATCCTGAATCAACCGGTTTACGTCGTTCAATTTCCTGGACTTCCAAACGCCTTGTTCAAGGTGAGAAATCTCCTTCCTGATTTGCAGGAGCAACGGAACGCTCGACGCAGGGCTCTCTTCATTAAACTGCCGTATTGCCTTTTCAACTAAGGGCTGAACTTTTTTTCCACCCTTCAGCCGGGACCAGCCGGTGTTGACACCGTCAAGAATATTTTTTTCCGCCTTCTCCCCTTTAGCAAGTTCGAAATACTCCGGAACCACACCTCGTAATGCGGGGACGCCAAAGCCCTGGCTTTTGTGCTGGGTTCTGCTTTCCGCTGCCAATTCGGAATAGGATTCTCCGAGCAAGGGATTGTAGGTGCCCACGTTCATGGTCACCACTCCGGGCGTCGTTTCGTTGACCGTTTTGTTCCACCAACGACCGGTGTTGGTAAACAATCGCTTTACCTGCCAAACTCCATAGTCCGTGACCTGTTCCGGAAATGCCGTTGGATTATTTGTTCTTTCAAATGCTTCTTGCGCCAGAACCGCGGAGGCCGTGTGCTGGCCGTGTCCTGCCCGTTCATCCGGCGGGAACCGGTCGAGGATAACGTCGGGTTGGAATCGACGAATGACTCGCATGACATCGGAAAGGACTTCCTGCTCATTCCAAATTTCAAATGTTTCTTTCGCGCTCTTGGAAAACCCGAAGTCAATGGCCCGTGTAAAGAATTGTTCGCCGCCGTCGATCCTCCGGGCGGATAACAATTCCTGTGTTCTGATGAGTCCAAGCTGATCCCGTATTTCCGGCCCGATAAGATTTTGACCGCCATCCCCCCGGGTGAGGGACAAATATCCGGTGGTCATGAGCTGGTCGTTGACCAGGAAAGCAATGGCCCTGGAGTTCTCATCGTCGGGATGGGCCGCCAGATACAATACAGCACCCAATACGTTTAACTTTTTAAGTTCCAGCTTGATCTTTGCGGCATCCGGTTGCTGACGGAGTTGGGCATGAGAAAGAAAAGGCGTAAGGAATACAAGGAGTGCTGCAATTCTCATTATCGAATACTTTATGCGAATTAACGAGGAAAAGTAAAAGAAGGCTAACCGGCTGAAAAAAAAGGCAGTAGGCAAATGGCAGTAGGCAATGGCAATCTCTTCGTGTCCAGGAACCGTGAAATTCAGTTTCTCTACAGAATCCGGTGGTACATTTCGGGATTAAATCAATAAAATTTATGAAGAAGATCATGCTATTGTCGGTTGCCTGCCTGGTGGCGGGGTTGGCCGATGCGCAAAAATTGAGGTCCAGCGAAGTGCCTGCAGCGGTTACAGCGGCCTTCGCCAAGAACTTTCCTAAAGCCAAGGAGGTAAAGTGGTCTAAGGAAGGAACGTCGGAGTTTGAAGCGGAATTTGAAATTGCAGAGTTGGAACAAGCAGCCAATTTCGACAAGACGGGCAACTTGCTGGAGACGGAAACTGAAATAAAGAAATCGGAACTCCCACAAGCTGTTCAAGCTGCTATCGCCAAAGAATTCGCCGGCTTTACGCTCGATGAGCCTGAGAAAGTAGAAATTCCCGGCAAGGCATTATTGTATGAGATGGAATTGAAGAAAGACAAGGTAAAGTATGAAGTGCAATTCTCTGCCGATGGGAAAGTCGTGAAGAAAGAGGAAATGAAAGCGAAAAAGAAAGAAAAAGAAGACAAGGATTAGGTACAGGTTTTTCATAACTATATTTTTGCACAAGTGGAGCTTTGCACAGCTCCACTTTTGTTCCACTTAAATCCTGGTTTACCACGAAAAAGACAAAGTCAGTCTTGCCATGGTCAATAATCTGAAATGAAAGTACTCTTATTCCTCCTTGGTGCCGCATGCTGCACAGTATCCGTTGTTGCCCAAAACCCGGTCGTTGCCACATCCACCCTTCCTAAGGGAAATGGTCGCATTTTCGGAGTGGTGAAAGATTCCACTGGCGGCGGCCCTGTCGAATTTGCGAATGTGGCCATTGTCGACCCTGTCACACGGAAGCCCGTCAACGGAACGGTGTGTGATGAGAAAGGTAAATTCTCAATTTCGAAAATGGCACATGGCCATTATCTGGTCGTCATTTCCTTCATTGGCTATCAGACAAAAACGTTGGACGTCATTCTTTCTGATAAACAAAATGATGTTGACCTGGGGTCAATAACATTGAATTTGTCGGCCAAATTATTACACGAAATAATTGTTCAGGGTCAAAAGACCCTGGTCGAAGAAAAAGTAGACCGGACTGTGTATCATGCTGAAAATGACCTGACGACAAAAGGGGGTGATGCAACGGATGTACTAAAACGGGTGCCGTTGCTTACGGTGGACATGGACGGCAATGTTTCATTGAAGGGAAGTTCGAGCGTGATCGTGTTAATAAACAATAAACCTTCCACGATCACCTCTAACAGTGTAGCCGATGCATTGAAGCAGATTCCGGCAGACCTGATCAAGAATGTGGAGGTGATTACATCACCTTCGTCCAAATATGATGCGGAGGGCTCTGCCGGCATCATCAACATCGTATTGAAAAAGAACACGCTGGAAGGTGTCTTTCTGAATGCGGATGGAAGTGTTGGGAACAGAGGATCGAATGTCGGTCTCCAAAGTAGTTACCGGAAAGGTAAAATGGGGTTTTCCCTGGCCGGCTTCAATCGCAATACCTATAATGGCATCGGAAAATTTTCCAATCAGCAAACGACCCGGCAGAATGGAGATACCGTTCGGAATATTCAACGTGCCAATACCTATACCAGTGGGGTGACCAACCAATTTACTTTGGGTTGGGATTATGATATCAACAAAATGAATTCGCTGTCCGCTTCTGCCCGGTACGGCCAACGGAATCAGACCTCCTATCAGGATCAATTATTCACAGAGACCTACCCGCTCACCGGTCCCCCTTCCTTTCGCCTGCAAAAGGTAAAAAATACTACCGTAAGCGACAATGTGGATGCGAGCCTAAACTATACAAAGACATTTATAAAAAAAGACCGGGAATTTAATTTCATGGCAATCTATAGCCGAAACAATCCGACCACCGGTTTTGTCACGGATTCTCTTTCTCAGGTTGATGGCACAGTTTTGAGAAGCAATAAAAATGTAAATCGCGGCCACACCCAGGAGGTCACCTTTCAGGCAGACTTCCAGGAACCCATCACAGCAAATCAATTGATTGAGTTTGGCGCAAAAGACATCATGCGGACGGTCAACAGTGAATATGCTTACTCGAAAGCAGTGGGAGCAAATGGTGAATATCAGCTCTCCAGCAGCCCTCAATTATCCAATGGATTTAATTACAATCAGAGTATAACCTCCGGGTACCTATCCTACACCCTCACCACAGCCAATAACTATACCCTCAGGGCGGGCGGTCGCTATGAATACACCAATATCAATGCCCATTTTCAAGGAAAACCCGATATTCCAATCCCCTCCTATGGAGTGCTGGTACCGAGCGTCAATTTCTCCAGGAAGCTGAAGAACGGGAACCTGATAAAAGCTTCCTATAACCGGCGCATTCAACGCCCTTCGCTGCGCGACCTCAACCCTAACCTACAAGCATCAAACCCACTCAATGCTACGATCGGCAATCCTAACCTGAAGCCGGAATATGCAGACAATTATGAGTTAGCATACAAGACGTTTATTAAAAGTACTTCGATCAACCTTTCGACGTTCATACGGAATAACACCAATGACATTCAGCAGGCAAGAATAGTCAGGCATGATACGATTGTCGCCATTTCGCAGAACATCGGGGCGGAAAACAACTACGGGGTTTCGATTTTTGTCAATATACCGTTCTCCAATCACTTCTCCATCAATGGGGGCACGGACATGTATTACAGGATCCTAAAAAACAATTCAAACGACCCCTTTATCAATGCCAGCAATCATGGGCTGGTGAGAAACTATCGGCTATTTGGCAATTACAGCTTTTCGAACGGTTGGGCATTTCAGTTCTTCGGTAATTTTCCGGGAAGATCAATTAATCTGCAAGGGTACAGGACGAATCCCATTTCGTACAGCGTGGGTGTAAGGAAGGATGTGATGCATAAGAATGGGTCCATTGGCCTTGGAGTCGATAATTTTCTCACGCCCTCCTACGAGGTTCATTCTCCGTTGACGTCGGCCTACCTGGCACAATACACAACGAATACCTTGTATCTCTTTGCTATCAAAGTGAATTTCAGTTATAAGATTGGGAGGTTGAGCCAGGATAAGAAAGGTAAGAAGGCAATTGAAGAAGAGGATTCACAGTAGAGACACCTCATTTCGCCGCCGCACACCCCGACCCTAAAGGGGGCCATTGCGCAGGGATTCTCTCTTCATTCGGTACGTTCTTTCTAAATGGGAGTCAGTGCGGCTGGCCCTCCCTTTAGGCCTGCCCACCGAAGCTGTCTCAGCGCAGGTGGGCCTGCCCGCCGAAGCGCCTCGCGTAGGCGGGGAGTCGGAGGGTGCGGGCGGGCACGAGAAACCTGAAACCTAAACCCCTTGACTCTCCGAATTATTGCTTGTAATTTGGGTAATCAAATTATTCCGATGGAGAAAAACCGTAGAACCTTCTTGTCGTCGTTGATTGCCTTGCCCGTCCTAGCCGCAACGGGACTCCGATCAGCAGGTGGATCTCATTCTGAGCCGAATTTTCCTTCCAGCCCCAAGCACCTGAAGACAAGCTTGAATGCATTCTCCTTCAATGCCCCCCTTACCAACGGGAGCATGAGCCTGGAGGATATGCTGACATTCTGTTCCGAAACAGGCTTTGACGGTGTGGACATTACCGGTTATTATTTCAAAGGCTATCCTCTTGTTCCTTCGGACGAGCAACTTTTTAAAATAAAACGCAAAGCCTTTGGTCTCGGTCTGGAGATCAGCGGTACAGGAGTACGGAATGATTTTACCCTGGCCGATAAAATCAAAAGGCAACAGGAAGTGGAGCTTGTAAAGAAATGGATCCAGGTGGCCGCAAAACTGGGCGCCCCGGTCCTCCGGATCTTTGCCGGGGCACCAAAAACGGAAGGATATACAAAAGAACAGGTAACGGAGTGGATGCTAGCTGACATCCAAACCTGCGTGGAGGTGGGAAAACAATATGGCGTCATCCTTGGCCTGCAAAATCACAACGATTTCATTCAAACAGCCGATGAGATCAATCACATTGTAGAAGCCATCCATTCTGAATGGTTAGGGATCATTTTGGACACGGGCAGCTACCGGGTACACGACCCCTACGATGAAATAGCCAAGTCCATTAAACATACCGTGAACTGGCAGATAAAGGAAAGACTTTTTGTGAACGGCGCAGAGGTGGAAACCGATATGAGTAAATTGCTGGGAATTATCAAGGTGTCCGGCTACCAGGGATATTTACCGATTGAAACGCTGGGAGACGGAGACCCTAAATTAAAAATTACCGCATTGCTTGCGAAGGTTAAACAAGCGATGGATTAATCGTGCGATACACCAGAAACAAATTCCTGAAATTAATGGGGCTGTCCGGCGCTGCTGTACTGACTTCTACGGGTTCTTTTGCCAACCGTCCACACGCTGCTGAAAAGACGCTGCTTCACTTAGGTCTTGCCTCATACAGTTTGCGCAAATTCAAACTGGATGACGTGATCAAAATGACGCGGCGCCTCGGGCTGGGTAGCCTTTCCCTGAAGAGCATGCACCTGCCCCTGGAAAGCTCTGCGGAGGATATCAAGGCCATGGCTGGAAAAATAAGAGAGGCAGGACTGAACTTATACGGTGCCGGCGTGATCTATATGAAAACCAGACAAGAAGTAGAAGCGGCTTTCGTCTATGCGAACCTTGCCGGTCTGGAAATGATTGTCGGTGTACCGAATCATGAATTATTGCCGTTGGTAGAAGAGCAGGTGAAGAAATACAACATGAAGCTCGCCATTCATAATCATGGTCCGGGTGATACCCTCTATACCAGCCCGACGGATGTGTATGAGAAAATCAAAACGCTGGATAAACGTATTGGTTTATGCATGGACCTTGGCCACGTCGTACGGATCGGCCAGGACCCTGTGCCGATGATCGAACAATACAAGGACAGACTCTATGACATCCACATGAAGGATGAGGACAAAGCAGCACCTGAGGGAAAACCAATTGAAATAGGACGTGGTGTAATCGACATTCCAAACATCCTGAAGGCATTGAAAAAAATAAACTACCCAGGCCAGGTCGCCTTTGAATATGAAAAAGATGAAGACGACCCCCTGCCTGGTTTGGCTGAATCAGTGGGGTTTGTGAGGGGGGTCTTGAAGGGGATGAAGTGAGAAGTTGAGAAGTGAGAAGTTGAGAAGTAAGAAGTGAGAAGTAAGAAGTGAGAAGTAAGAAGTAAGAAGTGAGAAGTAAGAAGTAAGAAGTAAGAAGTAAGAAGTAAGAAGTAAGAAGGGAGAGAAAAATATAAAATAGACTTACTCCTCCCCTCTCCGTCTCGGAGAGGGGCCGGGGGTGAGGTGATAAGAAGTAAGTAGTAACCGGTGATCGGCAGGCAATAGGCCAATATTATTTGAAACGAAATTGCCTTTCCTTTGCGCCCCTGCGCCTCCGCGGTGAAAATTCTTAGCCAAACTCT
>Ga0193718_1000034_pt1 | contig 27475 bp, 25 predicted proteins | sample U2a1metaG_FD_144918 | JGI IMG/M metagenome (GOLD analysis project Ga0193718, IMG submission 144918) | Soil microbial communities from a riparian zone of the East river system, Colorado, United States - U2a1 | ecosystem: Environmental > Terrestrial > Soil > Riparian zone | place: USA: East River... | reverse complement strand
TTCCAAGCTGCTGATGGGTATTTCCTGAAATCGCAGTTCCTTCTTTTTTCCCTGTTTCAATTTCCGAAGTTCCCACGCTTCGATCTTCTGGTCATAATCCGCATCGTTAACGATAATCCCTGTACTGATCTCGGCCTGGAGAATATGGTATCCCAGATTCAGCAATACCACTTCCAGTACGGACGAGGATGGACGGTATAGGCCCGGCGGATTTTTGATTTTTATTTTCCTGATGCCTTTGGAGCGGAGGCTTTTCTCAATCTGTTCCAGAAATTCGTAGAGTTCCCGGGGTGTTAGTTTCTTTGAATATTCGACGGAACCAAACGGAGCGTTACAGGGACTGGATGCCGCGTGGTTCTGTAAATGAAAATGGACAGATGCCACCCCTTTCTTTCCCTTCTCTTGTACAAAACAATAGGATTGCCACGCACCGGGAGATTGCAGATAGCGGTGTTGGTCGGCATTAAAAAGAAAAGATTCAAAATCGAATTTGAATCCCTTCGGAATTGGTCCTTCAATGAATTTGAGTTCTTTCAATTAATAGGGAATTCCAATTTTCTTATATACAAAGTGCATCAGCCAGGCAGGTCCGATTAGCAAAAACTGAAGATCTTTAAGGAACGACGGTTTCTTGCCCTCCACGTTGTGACCATAAAGCTGACCTATCCAGGCGACAACAAAAATGATCAGGCTCACCAGCCACAACGATAATCCGGATTCGACTATGGTCTTGTCGATAAATAAGCAGGCCAGCCCAAACAGGGCCATGCCAATGGCGAGGGTAATGGAAAGTGAAACGTAATAGGCAATGGCCAGCAGCAAGGCGACCGTGGCCCAGTTGGCATACGGATTCCCCGGACCCAGATAGGACTGAACCAGACCGGATGGGATCGAGGCGATCAGCCCCATGGCACTGAAAAATATCAAGGGGACACAAATCCAGTGGATCGCCTTATTGGTAACGTTTTGATGACTTTCGCCGTACTCCGACAATAATTGATCGATTTTTCGCATATCATTACCAGATTAATTGAAGGCCATAGGAGGTATAAGGACTTAAACGATTGTCTCTGGACAACAGGGGCAAATCATTCTTGATTGCCTGCCACACTAACATTCTGTCAAAAGGATCTTTGTGGAGCTTAGCCAACCTGTGAAAACTACACACTTCAGTAAGGGACAATGGCAGCGATGCATAGTCCATTTCCTGAGTTGTTTTCCATAGGTCCTCCGGCGTACCGGCACCCAGTTCCAATTTGCCCAATCCAAATTTGATGGACAATTCCCACCATGAAACAACGCTAACCAGCACGTGGGCGTTCTCCAGAATTTCTCTCGCCTTGGCAGAAAGGCTGGTTGTCTTTCCCAGCGACCAGAGCAGCACATGGGTGTCGATGAGGTAGCTCATGAATTCAGGAATTCCTCATCAGACATTTCCCAGTCATCATGAAACTTTATGGTCATTTTACCTTCCAGGAGTCCCAATTTCCTTTTCTTCGGCTTTTCTTCCTGATAGGGCACCACCTTAAATATTTTCTTTCTCTTTCTTCCATAGGAAACGACATACTCCTCTCCTTTCAGGATCTTCTCGATAATCTGGGCCAGATTCGACTTAAACTCCCCGACCGTGATCGTTTTCATAGGACAAAATTACTTAATTTCACCCAACTTGTCAAGTTGTCAAGTTCTGGTCTTGACCTTCTCCCAGTTCTTGATCTGCCAGTGCACCTTGCCCGTCGTGAGGTGATTCCCTTGAACGTCATGGATTTTCACTTCGCAAATCACGACCACGGCATCTTCTCTTTTTAACGGCTCATAAATCGCATCGGTAAGCCATTGATCCGGAGCGGAAAATTCCGCCGTCGCATCCATTTTTCCCTGGTAGTGATAATCCATTTCGAGGCGCTGCATAATCAGCCGGTATTTCCTGGCATCCAGTTTCGAAACAAGCAAAAAGCCCGTAGTAAATTCTGAAATCGTAGCGAGTGCACAGGCGTGCAATCCGCGAATGTGGTTGAAATTTTTTCTCCGGTAGGGAATCAGTGTCTTGAGGTGATTGTCACCGATTTCTATCAATCGAAACCCATGTGGTTTATTGAACGGAATCATTCTATCGAGCGACCAGTTCAGGATCCTCCTGTAAAAGGCTGACCCTTTGGCTTTTTGAAGAATTTTGTCCGGATCCATCATACCATTTTGCTGTTGTCGGATGGGAAGGTAGCAGGAAAATGCATTACTTCAGTGGCTATTTTGCCTTATGGTTTTTTGAAATAATGCCTTTACTTGCACCCACGGGGTAGCCATTATGAAGAAGAAAATTGTTGTTCTAGGAGCCGGATTGGTTGGCAAGGCAATGGCGATTGACCTTGCCTCAACGTTTGATGTCACGTCTGTGGACATCCTGGAAGAAGCGCTGAAACAGGTTGAAAAGCATGGCATAAAAACGCAAAAGCTGGATTTCAGTGATTCTCCACTACTGTCTTCCTTCCTTTCCGGCTTTGATCTTGTGATCGGGGCTGTTCCCGGGTTCCTGGGATTTCAAATTGCCAGGACGGTGATCGAGGCCGGAAAAAACATGGTTGATATTTCCTTTTTCCCGGAGGATCCTTTTTTATTAGACGACCTGGCCAAAAAGAAAAATGTTACGATCGTCACCGATTGTGGGGTGGCGCCGGGTATGGGCAACATCATTCTGGCCTACCATAATAGCCGGATGAACATTCATTCCTATGAATGCCTGGTGGGGGGATTGCCCGTCGCGCGGGAATGGCCCTACGAGTACAAATCCGTTTTCTCTCCCATTGATGTTCTTCAGGAATATGTCCGGCCGGCGCGATATGTTCAGCACGGCGCCATCGTTGTCAAAGAAGCACTTTCCGATCCTGAATTGGTTCAGTTTGATGGCGTGGGCACCCTAGAATCATGGAACTCCGACGGTCTTCGGTCATTGATCCACACGATGCCCCACATTCCAAACATGATCGAGAAGACGCTGAGGTATCCGGGCTGTATCGAATACCTTCGCGTGTTGCGGGAAAGTGGTTTTTTCTCCTACGATGAGGTGGAAGTAAAAGGAGTTAAGGTCAGGCCCATTGATTTAACCGCGAAGCTCCTGTTTCCAGCCTGGAAGTTAAAACCAGGAGAACAGGAATTTACCGTCATGCGTATCCGTATTTCCGGAGAAGAAGGAGGCCAACTGAAACGCTACGAATACAACTTGCTCGACCGCACCGACAACGCCTCTGATACCTTGTCTATGGCCCGAACGACCGGGTACACGTGCACGGCAGTAGCCCATTTGGTCGCAGAGGGAAAATTTTCACAGAAGGGAATTTGCCCACCGGAATTCCTGGGCGACCACTTTCAGTTCATCAGGAATTACCTCACTGACCGTCATGTAATTTACACCGTAAAATAATTTCAAGATTTAAAATTCTGAATATTGAAATAGAGTCCCCTAGGGTCCGTAGGGTCCCCTTCGTGAGAGGATACTTGGGTAGTCCAGCATCGTCTCTCGAAGAGAACGATGCGAAACGACGGGGTCGTATCGTCCTCTTCGAGAGACGATACTTGACGTTAACTCTTACGTTCACCTTTGTGATATCGCATCATTTTTCTTTTTCAGAGAACCCAGGTATTCAACTAAATCGACCAATTCCTTTTCCGTCATCAGCGATTGCAAATTAGAGGGCATGAGGGAGGTGGTGAGTTTCGTGCGCGATACGATCCTGGACGGGTCAAGCGTTTGCTGCGTATTCATATACCGGATTTCTACCTTGTCTTCCGTTTCAGAGGTGATCATACCAAAGGCTTCACTCCCGTCTTTCATCTTAAAGCTGTATCCTTCAAATCCAAAACCGATTCCCTGATCCGGAAATAAGATGGACGTGTAAAGGGCCTCTTTGGATAACTTGGATCCGATCTCACTTAAGTTGGGACCAAAATTCACACCCTGACCATTGACCTGGTGACAATTGCTGCATGTGTTGGTGAATACGGCTTTGCCATTTTCAACACTTCCGGACTTATCGACCAATACGGCAACAGGTGGCAACGCATTGCCTTCTTTACTGCCGGGCAGCTTCAAATATTTTGCGCCCTCTTCCTTGACGCCCGAACGCCACGCCGATTGGAAAACACCGGCTGCGGCAACATGCAAATCCAGGGGTATCTTATTTTCCTTCGCTAAAAGAATCAGCCTATCTTCCGATTCCCAGGGGCCGCCAAAGGTGCGGACAGCAAGTTTGCGGTTGTCGAGAGCCTGTGTTGTATCACTTAAAATCCGTTCCATCAGGTTCATCGCCTTCGGGTCATACATATAAGGCCATACTGTTTTCACAATCGCCTGCACCTCGTTGTTCTTGTTTTCATGAATCACTTTTTCAACTAAGTCCAGCCTACCCCAGTCCAGTAATGCTTTCATCGATTCCTTTCCTACCGCACTGTCCGGGACTTGAATGGCTTGTGCGAGCAAATCAGGCGCCCTGCTTTCAACCTTGAACCGGGATACCAGTTCGACAAATTCCAGTTTTCCTTTATATTGATCCAACACCTTGTTGAGCGCAGCGCGAACGGCAGGGGATAGTGCACTTCCGGGATCCATTTGTTTAAGGGCATAAAATACTTTTTCACCTCGCGTTTGGGTCACCAGGTTGGAAAGCACGGCCAGCTTGGATGGATCGGTTTGAAAATCGAAGGCCCGGTAGTAGCGCAGCATATCTTTCTCATTCGACCCTTTGATGATCTCTGCCAGCAACGGCATGGCTGCTTTGCTGCGGCTGCGCCAGACGATATCGTTTCCGGCAGTTGTATTCCACCGGCCTCCCGCTTTTTTCTTCCAGGCTGCAAAACACAGGTCGTCTTTTCCGGCTGCTCCAATTCCCAATGCCTCCAAATACCACCGATCTTTTCCATCGTGCTGAAGGGCCAGGTCAGCCCATCGCTCAGCGGCTTCCTTTGAATTGTTTCCCCGCAGCGCAAGAATCGCTTCGCGGCGTACCTGGGGGGAGGCATGATGGATTAATTTGTCGATTGTGGGAAGGATATCTTTTTGTTTTGTGCGCAAATCGCGCAGCGCAGTAATGACGATATTCGGATTGAAATCGGCAAGTCCTTCCTCTAAATACGTGTTGCCTTTGGGTAATCTGGCAAGCAGCCACAACGCCTGAGCGCGATGAAAAGCATTATCGGATTTCCACAAGGATAATAAAGCGGTCTCTGCTTTTTCTCCCATGGCAGCAATGGCTGTCCACCCCAGAAAGCGAGTAGCGATGTTGGGATTCAGCAAAGCCCTGACAGCACCTTCAACAGAAGTTACATCCACTTTTTCTGAATTGTATTTCATATCCGGTGGAGCAATCCGATAGATTCTACCGCGGTTTAAATCGCCTACCTGGTGCCCGCCCACGCCGGGATCGTACCAATCGGCCACGAAGAGCGATCCGTCAGGTGCCACGGCCACGTCCACCGGACGGAACCATTGGTCCTTTTGTGCTTCCAGAATATTAACGATCGTTGATTTGTACCCTGCTCCCTCGTTTTCGACCGGGTAGGACCGGACTACATTAGGCCCTGCGTCGGCATGAACGATCTGGCCGCGAAAAACTTCGGGCAACAGACTTCCTTCATAAATAGTAATTCCACAGGGAGACCCGGCACCCGTTTGTAATAAATTAGGAACAACACCGGGATCATTCAAATGCCAGTGGCGAAGAGGAATTTCCTTTTCGAGGTTGGTTCGGCGCGTGCCCCAACTGGCGCCGGTCATCTCATCTTTAAACCCGTAATTTCCTCCTTCCATCACATAGTTAATGCGCACACCTTTATTCCCATCATCATCGTTGTCGGATTGCCATAAGTTGCCAAACGGGTCGATCGCCACTTCATAGTTATTTCGGAAATTATGAGCCAGGACCTCCACGTTGGAGCCGTCCAAAGCGCACCGCATCACCATCCCTTCGCGAAACGGTTTTCCGTCGGCGACCACCTTTCTGCCGCGCACGTCGATGACCGTGTCGCCGGCGGGTGTCAATAAGGTTTTTCCGGCATTACCAAAATTGAAATACAACTGACCATCCGGGCCAAAAACAAAAGTGTGCATGCCATGATCATGCTGAAGCCCCTGAATGCCGCTAAAGAATACCTCTTTTTTATCTGGAACGTCGTCCCCATTTTCATCCGTGAAGACAAAAACATTGGGACTGCAGGAGATGATGACTTTGTCTCCCAGCAAGGAAATCCCGAGGGCGGCATTGACATCCGTGCCCTGGTAGAATACTTTGCTTTTATCCGCTTTTCCGTCCCCGTCCGTATCTTCCAGGATCATGATCCGGTCGCCCTCTTTTTTTGTCGGGTTTTTTGGATTCATTTCATTGCGGTAGTTATAGGCCTCGCATACCCACACGCGGCCCCGGGTGTCAATGGCCATGTTGGTGGGGTTGGTAAACATGGGTTCGGAAGCGAAGAGCTGGACCTTCAGTCCCGGATACACTTTTAAATCCGCCAGGGAGGATTCAGGTGAATGTTCACCGGTATCTATCCGGCCACAGGAGGCCACCACAATCAAGGTGAATACAAAAAGCGTTTTGGAAGTAATGGAAGACATAAGCGTGTGGAATTTAGGAAAAGAAAGGTACGATAGATTGGTCAATCATCAAATCAAGGTATGAATTCCGCCAAGGAGAAGGAGTGATCAATGATTGGTAGTCGGAGATCAGTAATCACAGTTCAACAATTACCGATCACCGATTCCTTAGCCCCGCCAGCCAATTTACTCTTCCTATATCCATAACTGAAATAAATTGCCAGTCCCAATGCCATCCACCCAAAGAAAACAAGCCAGCTTCGGGCCGGTATTTCAATCATCAGATAAAGACAAAAGAGCATGCCGAGAATGGGAATGAGCGAAAGCTTTCGAATGAAGGTCATGATGGCGATCCCGAGCGATGCAATAAGAAAAATCAAAAACAGGATTTCCTGGTGCGACTCGTGGCTGATGTTGGCGATGGCAGCTTCAATTCGGTCCCGGTAACCATATAAAAAAACCAGCAGCAAAACCGGGATGATAAACCGGCCATTGATGTAGAGCAGGTTAAATTTTTTGTCGCCTGCTACCTTTTCTTTGCGGGGCAGATTGAGTACGCCGGCACATACCAGCACGAAGGCGAACAGGGTACCGATACTCGTCAGGTCCGTTACAATCCCTATGTCCACAAACAGCGCGGGAATGGCTACAACAAAGCCGGTGACCAATGTAGCGAAGGAAGGAGTATGAAACTTCGGATGGATCTTACTGAACCGTTTCGGCAACAGTCCGTCACGGCTCATGCTCATCCAGATGCGGGGCTGGCCGATCTGGAAAACAATCATTACACTCGTTGCGGCCACCACCGCACTGATGGAAACGATGTAACCGATTTTCCTCAGATTGATCTTTTCAAATACGTAGGCGAGCGGATCGGCAACGTTCCTGAATTCCGAATAATTGACCATTCCCGTGATGACCAGCGTAACAATCACATAAACAACGGTGCAGATGATCAGGGAATAGATCATCCCTCTGGGTAAATCGCGCTGCGGGTTAGCGCATTCTTCTGCTGTCGTAGAGATGGCGTCAAAACCGATATAGGCAAAAAAGATAGCCGACACCCCTTTTAATACTCCGGTAAAATGATTGGGCATAAACGGAACCCAATTGTCGGTATGGATATAAAACACGCCAATGCCTACAATAAAGGCAAGTACCACCAGTTTGAGGCCCACCATGAAGTTGGCGCTCTTTTTACTTTCCCGTATACCGATGTAGGCGAGGATCGTAACGAGGACAACAATTACAGCGGCTGGTACATTCATAATTAACCGGACCCCAGCCACCGCCGGTGCCGTCATCCACGCCAGTTGATCAACAGGCTGACCATCGCGAACGGCTGCGTCGTACAACATCCTGGCCGTCTTCGGATCCGTTGCCAACCAGGCCGGTATGTGAATATTGAACCCTTCCATCAAATTGATAAAATAGCTGCTCCAGGAAATGGAGACCACCACATTGCCGATGGCATATTCCAGGATGAGCGCCCACCCGATCACCCATGCCACGACCTCCCCGATGGTAACATAAGAATAGGTGTAGGCGCTGCCCGCAACGGGCACCCGCGAGGCAAACTCAGCATAACATAACGCAGTGAATCCGCAGGTAACGGCAATGATCATGAACAAGAAGATCACCCCGGGACCGCCATTGTACGCTGCCTGTCCGATGGTAGAGAAAATCCCGGCGCCAATGACGGCGGCAATCCCCATGGCGGTGAGGTCGGTTACACCGAGTATTTTCCTTAATCCATGGCCGCCGTGGCCATCGTCCAACCCCTTCCTGGCGTCTTCGAGAATCTTGGTCAGCGACTTTTTGCGCAGGAAGGAATTGGACATTTGGTGTTGGTTAAGGGGCTTCAAAGTACTAAAAATTGGATTCGGATCAATTAAGTTGAGATTTTCGGATTGGATTCACGATTTTTGCATGTACACGCCCTCTGGTTCATGCACACGGATCATCATTTTAATGCCACCATTACCAGTGAAGAAATCAATGAACTTCCCCTGCGTGCCTTTGAAGGGAAGATCGTGGTGATTGATACCGAGGACCAAGTCAAGAAGGCCTTTGAAGAGATCAACAACCACCGGGCCGTTGGCTTTGATACGGAAACACGGCCGGTATTTGTACGAGGGCACTCACACCCCGTCGCCCTGATGCAGATTGCGCTGCCTCAAAAAGTTTTTTTGATCCGGTTGAAGCACACCGGGGTTCCGCCGGAGATCATTCAGTTTTTGCAGAATGAAAATATCCTGAAAGTGGGGGTAGCGCTGCGCGACGACATCAAAGCACTGCAGCGGATAAAACGGTTTAAGCCAAATGGTGTCTTTGAACTTACCGAACTTACGAAGAAATCCGGGATCGAAGCCGAGGGCCTGAAAAAACTGGCAGCCCTGGTGTTGGGTTTCCGCATTTCAAAAAGCGCCCAAACCAGCAATTGGGATGCAGACCATCTCAATGAAAAGCAGACCCTCTATGCTGCTACTGACGCCTGGGTCTGTCTCGAAGTTTATCGCAAACTTAAATTATCTTCCTGACAGTGAATTAGTGCGTCTTTTTCAAACTCCGCCGCGCCATGAACGCACTGATGATCGTGAGGACGGCCCCCATCAGCATGGCTGCTCCCGCAAAATAAACAGGGGCACCTGGTTTTGTGAAATAGTAAAACAGTCCTGTCATTAACACCGGCCCAATGATCGCCGTCAGGCTAACCAGGCTCGTGAGCGCTCCCTGCAGTTCGCCTTGTTCATTGGCCGGCACGCAAGAAGACATGATACCCTGGAGGGACGGACCTGCAATGCCACCAAAACAATAGGGAATTAAAAAAACAAACATCATCCAACCCTGTGTGGCGAAGGCAAAAAGTAAAAAGCCCACCGCGTAAAGGCCCAGGCCAACATATACGCTCCTTCTTTGTCCGATCTTTGGAATAATGATCCGGATTAAACCTCCTTGTACAATTGCCACCATGAGTCCAACGAATGCCAAGGAGTATCCCACCATATCCGGCCTCCAACCAAACTTTTCCATGGTATAGTACGACCAGGTACTTTGAACAGCATGGGCTGCGATATAAATGAGGACGATGGAGGCAACTAAACCAAGAATAACTTTATACCGGTAAAGGAATTGCAAAGAGCCCAGCGGGTTGGCGCGCTTCCACTCGAACTTCCGTCGATGTTCGGGGGCGAGTGATTCCGGCAAAATAAAAAATCCATAGAGCCAGTTCAGCAAGGTCAGCACGGCCGCGGCAACAAAGGGTGCGCGTGAGCCAAAGTGCTCTCCAAGAATCCCCCCCATCGCCGGACCGATAATAAATCCCAGCCCAAAGGCAACGCCAATGATTCCGAAATTTTGTGCTCTTTTCTCAGGTTCGCTCACGTCGGCGATATAAGCAGCAGCGGTTGTGAAACTCGCACCCATGATCCCTGCAATGACGCGACCTACAAAGAGCCATCCAATCGTAGGAGCAAATGCCAGGAACAGGTAGTCGATTCCAAAACCAAATAAGGAAATCAGTAAGACCGGGCGGCGTCCATATTGATCACTCAAATTTCCAATTAGGGGTGAGCAAAGAAACTGCATAACAGCGAAGGCCGCTAATAACCATCCCCCATAACTGGAAGCCTCGGCAATTCCAACATTCATCAGCTCGCTGAGGAGTTTAGGAATCACCGGAATGATGACACCAAAACCGGTTACATCCACCAGTAATGTAACAAAGATGAAACCCAGGGCTGCTTTGCGTCTGCCGGACATAGTAAATACAATTAAAAGTGTGCAAAATTAGATTAATTTTCGAGTGAAAAAACAGCATTTCTTGCCCTGGGCCAACTCCTTTGAGCCCATCGCCGTAAGGACATAATTTGGTCTGCTAAAACCTCAGGAAACGGTGTAAAGTTTAAAGGGTCTTCTTTCCGTAGGAAGGAAACGCTAACTCAGATTTATTTACCCGGGTTAATAATCTTGGCTGGTGCTGCTTGGGCTTGAATCAATGCAAGGTCACAAAGAGCACAAAGAAGGCACAAAGGACACAACGAAATGCAGCCTTACCGTTTACTGCTTGCTGACAACCGGCAACTGAATATAAGAGGGATAGTTGGCCGACCGGAATACCTTCTGCGTCGCGACCTGAAAATCGGATTCCTGCGCTTCGAAAATATTCGGAACAAACTTTTGCGGGTTGCGGTCGATAATCGGGAACCAGGTGCTTTGCACTTGTACCATAATCGAATGGCCTTTCTTAAAAACATGGTTGATGCCATGCAGGTCAATCGAGTAGGAATTAGGTTCGTCGGGTTTTACCGGTTCCGGCTTTTCAAAACTGTTGCGGAACCGGCCTCGCAATACATCGTTGGCAATCATCAGTTCATAGCCCGCCATTTTGGGGTCATCCGGATAGCGTTGCGGATAAACATCAATCAGTTTCACAATCCAGTCGCTGTCGGTACCTGACGTCGCTGCAAAGAGATGGGCCCACCCATTTCCTGTGACAACAACATCATCGGTAAGGACATCCGTTTTCCAGGTTGCCACATCCGGGCGGTTGTCCACAAAACGCTGGTCCTCCACCAGCCACGTGTACCAGCGGGAGCCGGGTCCATACGTTGTTTCAATTGGCCGGCTTCGATAGGGAACGGGATGAAACGGATCGGACAAATAGGAATCGAATCCTTCCGTTTCGGTTGGCGCGTCAAAAGAAAGTTTGCCATGAGATTGGAAATAGAGATTCTTGCTCGTAGTCAGGTTCACCGGAGGCCAGGCTTCGTAGGATTTCCAAACGTTCGAACCGGTTTGAAATGTAACGGCCTCTGCAAATTTGCCGTCGCCTATACTTTTTAAATAATAAGCGAACCAGGGCGCTTGAATTTCCTTGCGAAATTTTTCGGCAGTAGGCGTTCCAAATTGAATGTTGCCCAGGTTTTCCTTCTTGCCCCCGGCCCAGCCTCCGTGGTTCCACGGACCGATGACGATAAAATTCTTGTGGTCCGTATCCTTTTTCTCTAATACCTCATACGCTTTCTGCGGACCATAAAAGTCTTCCTGGTCCCACCACCCTGCGACGTGCAAGTTGGGAACCGTGGGCGAACTCAACCGGTACGGTATCGATTGCTTTTGCCAAAACTCATCGTAGTTGGGGTGCTTTACGAAATCATTCCAGCTGGGAAGCTTGCTATGAAAATGCATTTTGTTTGCATTGGAAAGTGGCCCCAACCTTAAATACCATTCATAGGTGTCGTACGTATCAAAAGGGAACATCGCATCTTCTTTGGTCGCTTCCTCCATGTAGGAATATTCAAATCCATAACTCAGCCGGAACGCCCCGTTGTGATGGAAGTCGTCGCCCAAAAACATGTCGGATGGGGTAGCTTGCTCGGAGGCCGCTTTTAAGGCGGGGTGCGGATCCAGTGTACCCATCATCGTAGTCCAGCCATCGTAGGATATACCCATCATACCCACTTTTGCGTTGTTGTTCGGAATATTTTTCAAAAGCCACTCAATGGCATCGTAGGTATCCGTGCTTTCGTCGATGGATTTGGGGTCTTTTTTATCGCGCATGAACCGCTGCATTTCAAACGTCCCTTCCGATTTGTAGCGGCCGCGGATATCCTGATAGACAAAGATATATCCCTGCTTCGCCATGTCACTGACATAGGAATTTTTGTTCGGTGAAGGCATGTCACTTACTCCGTAAGGCGTGCGCATAAAAATGATGGGCAACAGCTCTTTGGTTTTCGGCGCGAGAATCAGCGTGTTGAGCCGAATTCCGTCCCGCATCGTAATGAGTACTTCCCGCCGGGAAAATTCCAGGGTATCTGCAGGCTGTGCAACAAGGACAGGACTTGAGATGCATCCCAGCCAAAGAAAAAAAAGAAACCGTCTTTTGAAGGTCATAATGTGATATTTGCCAGCGGAAGATATAAAATTAAGCCGCAGATTCACTGAATTGATCTGCGAAAATCAGCGCTCCCGAGAGCTATCGGGACTGCGCCTGCCAGCAGAAGCGCCTCGCGCAGGCTGGGGAAAAACCTTCACGTGCAACGTCCAGGCGGGTTTTTGCGTCCTAAGGAAAGGGAATTAATAAATATGGGAAAAAATTCACCGGTTAGGAGCAACCCTTTCTTCACCCGGGAGGTCTCTCTCAAAACAAGAAATCCCAAAATCGTATGAAAAATAAATTATCTCTGTATTGTCTGGCCTTTATTTTTGTTTCGGCGGGCGCTTTTGCGCAATCAAAAGAAACGCGAACCGTTGACACCTTTACCAAAATCTCATTTCGCCTCGGTGGCAACCTCTTTCTAAGGCAAGGAAGTCCGCAAAAAGTAGAGCTCGAAGGCAAAAAAGACGTATTGGACAAAATTGAAACCGAAGTCAGCGGCGGTAAACTCATCATTGGCACGAACCGGAGATGGTCCGACTGGAACTGGCACGATAATGATGATATCAAAGTGTACATCACCGTAAAAGATATTGAAGCCATCAGCGTAAGCGGTTCGGGTGACCTGGTTGCCGAAACCAAACTCACGGGAGGCAATTTTGACCTGAACGTCAGTGGTTCCGGTTCGTTTAAGGCTGAAGTAGAAGCTTCCGGCGACATTCGTGCCGACGTCTCCGGTTCGGGAAGCATCGACATCAAGGGAAAATGCAGAAACTTCGAAAGCGATATCAGCGGGTCAGGTGATGTGGCGTTGTCGGCCGCTGTCACGGAACGCGCCGATTTCGGTGTCTCCGGTTCGGGTAAGGTCAGGGCCAGCGGGACAGCTCAAAAGGTAAAGGCATCGCTCAGCGGATCGGGAAAAGTCCTTGCCTCCAACCTCGATACGGATAGTTGTGACATTCACATCTCCGGCTCTGGCGATGTAGAGATTAGCGTCAAGACTACCCTGGACGCGAATATCTCCGGAAGCGGAAGCGTGTCCTACAAGGGCAACCCCAGTCATGTCAACAGCCATTCCTCCGGCAGCGGGTCGCTCCATAAAATGTAATACCTTCATCCTTATATAAAGCAGAGGCGAAGGAATTTTCTTCGCCTCTGCTTTTTTTTAGGGCTTGGTCCTTAGGCCTTAGCGGTTACGAATAGTCCTCACTTCACCAGTGAGTAATCAGTGGTTTAAACTTACCATCAGGGTCTTGACCACCGATCACCGGTCACCGATTACCGATTTGGCTCGTCTCCTGGGCGCCCAGTAAGAATGCCTTTATGAAATCGTCGAGATCGCCGTCGAGCACGTTTTGTGCGTCGTGGCGCTCAACGCCGGTGCGCGCATCTTTTACGAGCTTGTAGGGATGCAATACGTAATTGCGGATTTGCGAGCCAAAATCAATTTTCATTTTCGTGGCCTCGATCTTATCGCGTGCTGCGTTGCGCTTTTCTATCTCTACCTGGTATAGTTTGGACTTCAGCATCTGCATGGCCTTTTCGCGGTTGGCATGCTGTGAGCGTTCGACCTGGCACACAATCACAATTCCGGTTGGTTTGTGGGTCAACTGAACTTTTGTTTCAACTTTATTTACATTCTGCCCTCCTGCCCCGCCGGACCGCGACGTTTGAATCTCCACGTCGGCCGGATTGACCTCGATAGTAATCGAGTCATCGACGACAGGATAAACGAACACAGAGGCAAACGAGGTATGTCTTCGTTGATTTGAATCGAACGGGGAAATGCGCACCAGGCGATGCACACCGATCTCCGACTTAAGCTTTCCGTAAGCAAAGTCACCGTCAATTTCCAATGTAGCGGATTTGATTCCGGCGACTTCTCCGGATTGATAGTTGACCTGGGTCACGGTATAGCCGTTTTTTTCGCCCCACATGATGTACATGCGATTGAGCATGTCGGCCCAGTCCTGGCTTTCCGTGCCACCGGCACCGGGGTTGATTTCGACCATGGCGCTGAGCTGGTCTTCCTCTTTGCTCAACATCTTCTTGAACTCGAGCTCTTCTACCGCGTTGAACACTTTCCGGTATTCCTTCTCCAACTCGTCGTCGCCCACCTCTCCGGCTTCGTGAAATTCGTTGAGCACCTCCAGGTCCTCCACTTTCTTGTGGACCTTATCAAAGGCATCCGTCCAGACTTTTTTGGTCCGGATATTTTTTAAGATGGTTTCAGCTTGTTTGGAATTGTTCCAAAAATCTGCCTGGTGGGAGATGAGTTCTTCGTCTCTTACTTCTTGAATCTTGCGATCGTAGTCAAAGATACCTCCTCAAGGCCGCCACGCGGGTCTTCACGTCTTTCAATTGTTCAGTGGTCATAGGGTGATGGATTGATAGGTTAAAAAAATTAATGGGCAAATGTAAGTGAATCCTCTTGATTAAACTAGTCTTTAGCACAAGCGACTCACTGATCCGATTTATAGAAAGGTGAACCTCGCTCAACGGCAAGCAGTTTACCCGGAAACCGAATCCGTTGCGATCTCCTTCGCGCCAATTTGAGGGCATACCCTGAAGCCACCAGGACGAGCGAAGGCTTCCAAACAGTCGGTTCCAAATCCGGTTTTTGCCCTTGCACAATGATATTATTGAATTGGTCTATAACAAAATAAGCAACACCAGCCGTTATCAGGAACTTGCTTAACAAGGTTAAACCATTGCGCTGAACATGCCCTTTCAGACTGATACGCTCAATCGAAGTAAACGGGATGGTATCATTAAAGGTGATCACGGCGAATTCCGTTGCGCCCAACATTACACCGTGCGTGAAATGGGTCGATTTTTTCAGCTTATAGGCGATATCATCTCCATAACCAAAACGGGCCACAACCTTTTCCTTGTTGAATAATAAGAGCTGGGTTTGGCCCAACGATAGGAAGGTGACGTTCAAAAACAGAATCGCCAGCGTTATCTTTAACTGCATGAAATGAAATCTCATCAAAATAAAAAAAAGAGGTGGACTAAATCATCCACCTTCATGGTTCTGCCCGCGGATCACGCCTTCATCATCCACCCAAAGGGATCGGGTTTCAACCCGCGCTTAATAGCTTCCAACTCACGCAATACCTTGTTGGCAAACTCCCTGGTTCCAATCGGGGGCAAATCATAATTCTGCCCTTCGTGGCCGATCAGTTCGATGTGCGCAATGGTTACGGCTGTCCCCACGCCAAAGGCTTCCTTTACCCTCCCCGCTTTCAACGCCTTCACCAACTCCTCCACCGAAAGCCGGCGCTCCTCTACTTTCATTCCCCAATAACGAGCCAATGTCAGTACACTATCCCGCGTGATGCCGTGTAAGATGGTATCACTCAATGCCGGCGTCACCAGGGTATCATCGATCATAAACATAACGTTCATGGTTCCCGATTCCTCGACGTATTGATGAGTTTTCCCATCGGTCCAGATCAGTTGATGGTAGCCTTGTTCCAGTGCCAGTTTGGAAGGATAAATGGCCCCTCCATAATTACCTCCCGCTTTCGCCGAGCCCGTCCCCCCTTCAATGGCCCGGGAGAAATGGGTTTCAATTTTAACTTTTACCGGTGTAGCGTAGTAGGGTCCTACCGGGCAGTTGATGATCATGAAGGTAAAATTCTGCGAAGGGCGAATGCCGATGAATTCATCGGCCGAGAAAAGAAAGGGGCGTATATACAACGATCCCCCCTCCACGGTAGGAATCCATTTTCGGTCGAGTTCCAACAGCGCATGAATACCCTCCATGAAGACTTCTTCCGGCACCTCCGGCATGCACATCCGCTCGGCGGACTTATTCATCCGGCCTACGTTGGCCAAAGGCCGAAAGACCTGGACTTCGCCGCCGGACCATGGAAATGCTTTTAATCCTTCAAATATGGATTGGCCGTAGTGAATGGTTGGGGAGGCAGGGCTCATCGGCAAATAGCCGTAGGGTAATACTCTCAAATTCTTCCATTCCCCCTCTTTATAGTCGGCCAGAAACATGTGATCCGCAAATATTTTTCCGAAAGGCAGGTCATTAAAATCAACTTCACTGATCTTTGATTTACCAACTCGTTGAACCGATATTTTCTGAGTTTCTACCATAGCAGAAAATGTTATATGCGTAAAACGGCCGCAATTTAACTCTATTATTTATAGGAGCCCTAACAATTGTTAGGGATTTATTTGAATGGCTACATTCTGGGCTTCCAGGGTGTTTCCCCGGCACCCAATTCTTTTGACATTGTCCGGCAAAGCACAAAAAGATAATCGGACAGCCTGTTGAGGTATTTGATCACCAACGGATCTATTTTATCCTGCTGATCGAGTGCGACAGCTAAACGTTCTGCTCGGCGGCAAACGGTCCGTGCGATATGACCAAATGAGACGGAGGGATGTCCACCCGGCAGGACAAAGACGCGCATCGGTGGAAGCCCTGCCTCCAAGCTGTCGATCTCCTTTTCCAGCGCCTGAATATTCTCCTCTTGCAGAGCAGGAATCTTTACTTTATTATTTCCCGGTTCGGTTGCCAGGATCGAGCCGATAGTAAAAAGCCGGTCCTGGATTTCAACCAGAAAATCGTTCCGGTTGCGATTGACATCCTGGTCGCGCAGCAATCCCACGTACGAATTCAGCTCATCAACGGTCCCATACGAATCTATTCTCAGGTCTGCTTTGGAAACACGTTTACCTCCGAATAAAGCGGTCGTGCCTTGATCGCCGGTCTTGGTATAGATTTTCATACACTAAACTTAATGATTACGGAATTGTCTCCCGCAGATCTCGCAGATTTATGCAGCGCTATTTCTCGGATTGTCTCCCGCAGATCTCGCAGATTTACGCAGCGCTATTCTCGGATTGTCTCCCGCAGACCTGTCCGACGAAGCCTTGGCGTAGTCGGATCTCGCAGATTTACGCAGCGCTATTCTCGGATTGTCTCCCGCAGATCTCGCAGATCTACGCTGAATGCTCGGCAAGGATCTTCCACCATCGCTATAGCGCTTCCGAACGCTGACTGACGGCTTAGTGTTGCAGCCGAAGCTTCTGCGTAAATCTGCGCGATCTGCGGGAAACAAACTACGAGACCTGCGGAACAGCTTCGCTCCGATTGACCTTGTCATTTTTGTGGTCCCACTCGATCAAACCATCCTTAAGCCGAATGATCCGGTGGGCATAGTGGGCAATGTCGTCTTCGTGCGTCACCATAATGATCGTGTTACCCTTGTCGTGAAGTTCCTGAAATAATCCCATGATGTCATAGGATGTTTTGGAGTCAAGATTACCGGTGGGTTCATCGGCCAGGATGATGGAAGGGCTATTTACCAAAGCACGGGCGATGGCAACACGTTGTCGCTGCCCCCCGGACAGCTCATTCGGTTTATGGTGCCAGCGATCGGCCAGGCTAACGCTCTCGAGGGAAGCACGGGGAAGAAGATTGAATGTCTGAAACACAAAACCGATTTCTTTATTTCTAACCTCCGCCAATTCATTCTCGGTCATCTCACTTACCATATGGTTATTGAGCATATAGGTTCCCGAAGTAGGCGTATCCAGACAGCCAACGATGTTCATCAGTGTTGATTTGCCGGAACCGGAAGGCCCCATGAACGCCACGTATTCACCTTTGTCAATGACAATGGAGATGGATTGCAACGCGTTCACAATGTTGGTTCCCATCCTGTACATGCGGGAAATCTCGTGGGTTTCAATGATTTTGGGCATTCGTAGGTGATTTACTTCAGAGGATGTGGGGAAGATTGAAAAAGTCTTATAGGCTTGAACTGGTTGCAGATGATTTGGTTACAAATTTGGTCCAAAAATGAGAGAATTCAGCGTCAGGCAAGCAAATTACGCAAAGGCAGCGCTGAACCATAACGCAGTAATGACGTTTTTAAGGTGTAAAAGTTACTGGTTTAAATTCTGAATTGAAACGTATTAGTCTTGCTGGAGAAGTCACCCGTGTTGTACACCCTCTCCGAATAGGACACTTCGTTCTGTTTGTCCACCAGGACAACCGTGGAGCACCGCGTACCGTAGCTGCCGGTTTTAATAAACATGGAGGACAATGCCTGCTCCCACTCCGACCCCACGCCCGTCTCAGGAAGGTCCCCGGCCGGCGCCCGCTGTTCATCGTATAGGGCGTCCAGCAACGCGCCCGGCTGAAGTTTCGGCGCTTTTAGAAGGGACTCGAATTTATCTTTTACCCTTGTCACTTTTGGCCAGGGAGTATCCAACAAATGGTTACTTAATCCATGAAATCCACTTTCAATCTTCACCACACCTTGTCCGTAGTTGGAATAATAAAATAACTCATCCTGGTCACCTGCGATCAGATTGAAGCCATTGTATTCTTTCCCGCGGGGTTCCAGGTCTTTTAAATACCGTTCGGGAGTGACAGGATGAATCAAATAATCGGAAACCAGTTTTCCCCGCGTGGGTGCCTTCGGATTGATGTTCTTCGGATCGCGGTAGTTGGTCACCATCGCAATCTTTCCGGCCTTCGTCATCGCCATCCAGGTACCCATTGCTTCAAGATCACGTCCACCCAGGATGTCGGGATGATCCTCCCAATACGCAACGGGAGCAGTTTTGCGACTGTAAAATTCATCGCGGTTGGCAGCTATGATGAGTTTGTAGGTGGGGTGCGTGTTGAGTGAAAAGAAGATGAGGCACATGGGGTCGGTAATCAGTGATCGGTGATCGGTGGAGTATGCAAGGTTACTAAACGTGTGGCAATGATTTTGATACTAAGGTCGAATCCACCGATAACCGATCACCGATAACCGATCACCTATCCCCTGACTAGTCGTCAAAAAGTTCCAACTGGGAAGGCAACAATTGAAAAGACTTCCGGTGATACGGGGTGATCCCAAGTCCCCTAATACCTTCCCGGTGTTCCAACGTCGCGTACCCCACGTTAGTTTCCCAGCCGTAGCCGGGAAATTGCTCTGCCAGTCTGGTCATGAGATCGTCACGATATGTTTTGGCCAGGACCGACGCAGCGGCAATCGAAAGATACGTAGCATCGCCTTTGATAATACATTCAAACCGGATCGCCCCATAGGGCTTAAAACGGTTGCCGTCGATTAATAAAAGTTCAGGCCTTAGTTTTAAATTGTCGAGGGCATCGTGCATGGCTTTGAACGACGCATTCAGAATGTTGATCTGATCGATCTCATGATTATCCACTTCCGCAATAGCCCAACCGATTGCATCACGAAGGATGTCTATGCGAAGGCTTTCGCGTTCTTCCCGTGTAAGTTGCTTGGAATCATTGAGCTGCTCGTGCCGGTAATTTTTTGGAAGGATAACGGCGGCCGCCACCACCGGCCCGGCAAGGCAGCCCCGGCCTACCTCATCACATCCGGCTTCCACCAGATCCGGGCTAAAAGATGACCGTAGCATATACAAACTTAGCATGGAAATAGACCTTGCAAAAAAGAATTCAATAGTTTTGAATTTCGCGTCGGAATTTGCGAGGAGTTTCCAGCAGATCTCGCGGATTTTCGCAGAACGCATAAGGCACGCTATCATTATGACAAAAAGAGGAAAGAATTTGTGGAAAACGCTGTCGAGGGAGGATATTTATGAAAATCCATGGATCAAACTGGAAGAACACCAGGTGATCAATCCAGGAGGCGGCAAGGGGATTTACGGAAAAGTTCACTTTAAAAACACGGCCATCGGCATTGTTCCGCTGGATGAGAACGGTACTACCTGGCTGGTCGGCCAGCATCGATATACGTTGAACGAGTGGTCGTGGGAGATTCCCGAAGGAGGAGGGCCATTCGAAAAGAGTATTCTGGAATCGGCCAGGCGGGAGTTAAAAGAAGAAACAGGATTGAGCGCAAAAAAGTGGACTCAAATCCTCAAGACGCATCTCTCCAATTCCGTCTCAGACGAAGTGGGGTTTATCTTCCTGGCCGAGGATATTCGCGAAGGGAAGACAAGTCCGGAACCAACCGAAGCCGATATGATCATCCGGAAACTTCCTTTCCGGGAGGCATTGAACATGGTCTTGCAGGGAGAAATAACTGACGGACTGAGTGTGATGGGAATTCTCCTGGTGGCACGCAAGTTGAAACTCTAATCGCTGGTCATTGGTCATTAGTCATTGGTCATTGGTGGGGAGACACAAATTAATAACAAACCACCAATGACTAATCTAATGACTATCTTTTGGAAAAGTATAGAATCATGACTGACTTGGCGAAGCCCGTGCGGCAATCCCAAACGACCATAACCGAATTAATGATCCCTTCCTATGCCAATTTCGGAGGGAAAATCCATGGCGGCATATTGCTCTCATTAATGGACAAAGTGGCCTATGCCTGTTCCGCCAAACACGCCGGCACGTATTGTGTCACCGTTTCTGTCGACCGCGTAGAGTTTTTACAGCCTGTGGACGTGGGGGAATTGGTGTCCCTGATGGCATCGGTCAATTATGTCGGCAGAACCTCCATGATCGTTGGCATCCGGGTGGAGTCACAGAACGTAAGAAAGGGAACCATCAAACACACAAATTCATCCTACTTTACGATGGTGGCGAAAGGGGATGACGATAAACCGGCCCTCGTTCCGGAACTTATTTTAGAAAACAACGAGGACATCAAGCGATTTATCGAGGCCATGGGGATGAAAGCCATTCGCAGCAAAGTGAGAGACGAAATGGACGACGCGAAATCCACAATCGATGTAAGGCGGGCCGGAGACATTCTGAAAAATGAACGGTGCCGGATTGCGCTAAAACAATAAGGCAACGGCAGGTTCACGCAAAGAACGCTAAGGAAATGCGCAAAGACGCTAAGGGTATTGATCATCCAACCGCTCGAAAGCTTTGCGCTCTTTGCGTTCGTACTTTGCGGCCTTTGCGTGAAATTTCAGTGACTAAAGGAGAACGTGACCCATGAAAATTTTGAGAAGGCTTCACACCGCCTATGGCTTTGGCGTCTTTGCCATTTTATTTCTCATTTTATTTCCCTTCCTCCTCATCCCTATTATTTTCCCCGGGCAATTTCAATGGATCGGCATCGTGAATCGATGGTGGGCGAAGCTCCTGTTTATCTTTTGCCTTTTGCCGTACCGCGTTGAGTGCCGCTCCCGGCTCGATCCCAACACGCTATATATTTTTTGTCCCAATCATTTTTCTTACCTCGATATCCCTACCATGGGACTTACTCCCATCAACACTATTTTTGTTGGGAAGAGTGAAATGGAAAAAATTCCACTGTTCGGGTTTATGTACCGTCGACTACACATCACCGTCAACCGGGCAAGCCTGAAAAGCAAATTCAATACCTTGAAGAATTCCTGTGACGCTCTGGACGCCGGAAAAAGTCTGGTAATTTTTCCCGAAGGAGGAATTACAACACGCCACCCTCCCCAGATGGGCCGGTTCAAGGAGGGCGCCTTCCGGATTGCCATAGAGAAACAAATTCCCATTGTTCCTGTCACCATTACCAACAATTGGATAATTTTGCCCGATTCCAGGCACCCGCTGCTTCACCGGGGAACGATTAAGATCATCTTTCACGAGCCCATCGATACCCGCGGGATGGCGCTGGAGGACACCCACCGGCTAAAAGAAGCGGTGCATAACATCATTGATACGGAATTGAAAAAGTATGCAAATTGATAAAGAGACCCTGAATAAGATCGCTCATCTGGCGCGGTTGGAATTTGATGACAAGAACACCGAGAAAATGCTGAAAGACATGAATGGTATCATCGCGTTCGTAGAAAAACTCAACGAAGTGAATACCGATGGCGTAGAACCCCTCACCACCATGAGCCACGAAGTAAATGCGCTCCGCGAAGACGAAGTGACACCACACCTCTCCCATGAACGCGCCCTGAAAAATGCACCCGGGAAAGATTCGGATTATTTTCGCGTGCCGAAAGTATTGGAATAATTTGCTCCCCTGACGCTCATTATTTTTTGCATCTTCGCTGAGCCAAGGGATCAAATACGAGCGCATTATGTACTCCATCGCCTTCTGGAAAATCTGGCCTGCTGTTTATCAACGTCTCCTGGCTGTTGCCATTGGACTATTTATCCTGTCGCAGGGTTTCCTGTGGGTTTCCAATTTTCGTTCCCCGGCGCCCGTGCTTTCGAAACTACATTTTCAGCAACTGGAACCCCTGGAAATTCCGGTACAGCAATTTCAGCAAGGCACCACACCACTTACCATTTCGACCGATGCCTATCTGGTTTTCGAACACATTTTCGGGGGACCCATACAACCGAATAACACCGCTCATTATTTTTTTCTTCTCCTCCTTCTTGCCGGCATCGTCTTCCTCCTTACGGTCCTCACCACATTAACAAGGTTCTGGTTCTTCACGGGGATGGCCCTATTCATTTTACTGGTTGCCAGTTTACGTTTGGATGCCCTGGAGTTGTTTGGATCGACAAACAAAGTACCCGTTGTGGTCGTCCTGGCCGGCTATGGCCTCATCGGATATTATTTTCATGCCCTCCGGCCTTCGACTGCTTTTTTCAAACGATGGGCAACGTTCGCTTTGGTCACGGTAGCAATTGGATCCGGTATTGTCTTCTCCGCCCGGATCCATGAGCCCTTACTTTATCTCGCCGCCAACGGCCTGATCGCGGGTACGATTCTCACCATCGTCTTTATCTTCATGGTGGCGCACGAGATCATTGCTTCTTTCATTTTTGTTGTCACCCGGGGAACAAAACAAAAGAAAAGTTTGCAGCACTTTCTCATTATCACGACCATTTACCTGGTCAACCTCGCCCTCCTCTACGCTGATAAAAAACATCTCGTGAAATGGAATTTCTTCCCTTTCAGTCTATTCTTATTGGTCACTGTTTCCGGTGTGCTGGGGATCTGGGGTTTTCGCCGCCGCGAACCCCAATATGAATCCATCCTTAAAGCAGACCCGTACGGGGCTTATTTTTTTGTGGCCTTGGCCGGAATTGGTTTCGGCACCATGGGCTGTTTCCTGGCCTCGGCCAATGATCCTGGAATTCAACTGTTCCAGGACGCCATTCTTTACAGCCACCTGGGGTACGGACTTATTTTTCTTATCTACATCATCGTCAACTTTCTTTCGTTGTTGGGCGGCAATCTGCAAGTCCATAAAGTATTGTACAAACCGACAGTCATGCCCTATTTCACCTTCCGGTTTGCCGGATTGATAACCACATTTGCTTTTTTTGCTTACTCCAACTGGATGGTATCGGTCAACCAGGCCTATGCCGGCTATTACAACGCCATGGGTGATTTCCATCTTTCACAAGACTCGGTACCACTGGCAGAAGGATATTATCAACGATCTGTTTTTCTCGCTACACGAAATTACCACGCCCATTACGGCCTGGCCCAATTTCTCGGCGCCCGCGGCGAATACGAAAAGGAAAAGCAAGAATATACCCGGCTCGTGGATGGCAGGCCGTTGGATCTAGCCTATCTCAATTTAAGTCAGCTTTATGCAAGCGACAATTCCTTGCCCGCTTCGGCCCTCGTCCTGAGGCAAGGGCTTGCTGATTTTCCCAGGAACGGCCTTTTGCAAAATGCGTTGAGCCTGGTCAATTACCGGATGGGCCTGCGCGACTCTGCCTTGCTGATGGCCAATGCCGCACGAAATTCAGTACAGTCGAAAGGGGAAGCCGAAACCAACCTGGCAGGATTCAATGCAAAATTTCAGTCGCGTTTTCCGGCTGACTCCTTGATGGTTCTTTTGAATGCAAATCACCCCGGCGTCAAAAGCAATATCCTGGCGCTGGCCGCCTTGCAAGGAAAGGCCGTGCCCTTGAACGTCGATCCCGGACCGGACACGGTACTGACCGTGTATTCCGCCACCGCACTGAACAATTACCTCATCAACAGTCTTACCCTTGTGGACACCGCCCTGGTTTCCAAAACGATACAGCTGGCAAGAAAACCTTCCAATTCCTACTTTAAGAATTTTCTCTTGTCGGCAGCAGCACATGCCTGTTACCGGAACGGACAAACCGCGCTCGCCTTTAAGCTCATGCACGAAATCGCTTTCCTGGGTCAGCAGTCAAAATATTACAACACGTTGGGTTTATGGGCAATGGAACAAGGGGCTGAAGAAAATGCAGTTCATTTCCTGGACGAAGCGATACGCCTGAACGGGACTACCTCCTATTTCAACCGGGCTGTTGCCTTGACAGAGGCAGGTGATTTTAATGAAGCATTATCGGCATGGGACAGTTTGCGTCTATCCGGAGATTCTGAAACTCAAAAACGTGCCGCAAACATGATCCTGCTGTTAAAGGCGACCCCACAGCAGGCCCTTTCCTTCGGCAACGAAGTGAAGTTTGAATTCTCCCGCCACCGTTTTTCCGCTGCCCAGGGGGAGGATTTCGAAAAATTCATTAACACGATTACCGATCCGGGACTTCGGGCGCGCGCAGTTGTTGACCGCACGAAGCGATTGGAGGAAATGGATGATACCGGGCTGGCGTTGGTCGCTTTTGCATTGGTAAAAGGCCTGAAGCTTTCGGATAAAAATAGTTACGAAGAAATCCTGCACCTCACCTTACGGTTTCTTGCAAGGCAACAGCAATGGTCATTATTGGAACAACAGCTTCATTCGGACATTCAATTTGAAGATGGCTACTGGCAGGATAAGCTGTATTTCGATGCGTTACTTAGCGAACAAGCCGGCAAAAAAGAAGAAGCGGCTAAAAAATTTGCATGGCTGGCAACCGCCAATCCTTTTTTTGAGGATGCTGTGGTGGCCGCTGTCCGGTTCTTTAATAAGAATGGTGATGATAAGGTAAAAACGTACTCCCTCCTCATGAACGCGCTGGATCAGAATCCCAATTCAATAAAATTGCTCAAAGCCTATATTGTTCAGTCGGCCTACGTGGGTTTTGAAGAATCTTCACAGGATGCACTGGATAAGTTAAAGACCTTGCTTCATCCGGCGGCCTTTCTGCGATTCATCGATGAGAATCCGGAAATCTTCGAGGTTACCCGGAATTAGGTAGCCCAAAAATCTATTCTTACTTTTGGCGACATTTTCCTTATACATGGATAAAAAGGTACCCCTCAACGATTTGCACGAAAAACTCGGGGCCAGGATGGTTCCTTTCGCCGGGTACAACATGCCGGTGCGTTATTCTTCCGATATCGAGGAGCACAACACCGTCCGCCATGGGGTCGGGGTGTTCGATGTCTCACACATGGGCGAGTTCAGCATTCAGGGTCCGCGTGCCCTCGAACTGATCCAGCGGGTAACCACCAACGATGCAAGCAAACTGGCAGACGGTCAGGCCCAATATTCGTGCCTTCCCAATGAGTCCGGTGGAATCGTTGATGATCTCCTGGTGTACAAGATGAAAGACAATGATTACCTGGTGGTCGTTAATGCTTCCAATATTGAAAAAGACTGGAACTGGATTTCCAGGTATAACACGAAGGGTGCGGAGATGAAAAATCTTTCCGACGATATTTGCCTCTTTGCCGTCCAGGGTCCGAAAGCCACGGGAGTGTTACAAAAATTAACTCAGGTTAATCTTTCATTAATCCCGTATTACCATTTTCATATTGGCGAATTTGCGGGAACCCCGAACGTGATCATGAGCAACACCGGCTACACGGGAGCCGGTGGTTTTGAAATCTACGTTCACAAGGAGTCGGCCGAAAAAATATGGAATGCCATCTTCGATTCTGGGAAAGAAGTTGGCATTAAACCAATCGGATTGGGTGCCCGCGACACGCTGCGTCTCGAGATGGGCTTTTGTCTCTATGGTAATGATATTGATGATACGACATCGCCGTTGGAAGCCGGATTGGGATGGATCACCAAATTCACCAAAGACTTTACGAACTCAGCCGCTCTCAAAAAGCAGAAAGAAAACGGTGTCGGTCGCAAACTCGTTGGGTTTAAGATGGTTGAAAGAGGTATTCCGCGCCACGGCTATCAGATCAAGGATGCGTTAGGAAAGGTCATCGGTCACGTTACATCCGGAACGATCTCGCCTGTGTTGGGCGTTGGAATCGGATTAGGCTATGTAACGATAGAGAACGCCCCTGCTGACACTCCCATTTTTATTTCCGTGAGGGAAAAGGATTTAAAGGCGCAGGTGCATACGTTGCCGTTAATTGGTAAGCAGTAATCGGCCTGCCCCGACGAAATGAAATGACATCGGGGGGATCGGTGGATTATTGCAAAATTAGATTGTTATTACACTGGGCTATAGGAGTTCACCATCAACTTACAACATGAGAACTATTGATGTTTGTGTCAGTCCGGAATTGATGCATTTGTATGAGTTGCGCGATCGTACCGTTGTGGTCGTGGACATCCTCCGGGCTACTTCCTGCATGGTAACGGCATTTGCCCATGGAGCAGCGAGCATCACCCCCTTTTCCAGCACGGAGGAATGTCGCCGGATGAAGCAAAAGGGGTTTATCACATCAGGCGAACGCAACGGTGAAAAAGTGGCGGGGTTTGATAAAGGCAACTCCCCTTTTGAATACATGGGTGATCAGGTAAAAAACCAAAAAATTGCTTTCACGACAACCAACGGTACACAGGCCATCGAAAAGTCGAAAGGCGCAAAAATGGTAATCATTGGCTCGTTTCTCAATGTGACTGCCGTAACCCGGCACTTATTGATGAGTGAAAACAATGTTCTGGTGGTCTGCGCAGGATGGAAAGGAAAAGTTAACCTGGAAGACACGTTGTTTGCCGGCGCTATCGTCGAGAACTTAAGGAACCACATCGAGCCCGATTGCGATGCCCCGCTCGCGGCACAACACCTCTATAACCTGGCGAAGCATGACATGCTAAAATTTCTCAGCAATTCATCTCACGTGAAAAGGCTGAACCGCCTCAACATCCACAAGGACATTGAATTTTGTTTGACGCCTGACCAATACCCGGTGTTGCCGGTGTTGACGGGGGATGTGCTCACAGCGCGGTAAGGTCTCCCGCAGATCGCGCGGATTTACGCAGCGCTATTCCCGGATGGTCTCCCGCAGACCTGTCCGACGAAGCCTTGG
>Ga0193718_1000033_pt1 | contig 28449 bp, 24 predicted proteins | sample U2a1metaG_FD_144918 | JGI IMG/M metagenome (GOLD analysis project Ga0193718, IMG submission 144918) | Soil microbial communities from a riparian zone of the East river system, Colorado, United States - U2a1 | ecosystem: Environmental > Terrestrial > Soil > Riparian zone | place: USA: East River... | reverse complement strand
CTGGGGCGCCAATGCCACCTGGAGTAAAAATAAAAATAAAGAGCTGGTGGTGGTCAATAGCGAGAACACGCCTGTGACGTATCACGATACCGACATTATTTTGTCTCCGCGATGGATTGCGGGAAGCCAATGGGCATGGTCCCCGGTAAAAGGCTTGGAACTCGCCCTCCTCAGCAAATACGTAGGTCAGCAATACCTCGACAATACCCAAAGTGAAAGCGTGAAGCTGAATTCCTATTTCATCAATGATGTGCGTCTTTCCTATACGTTTACTCCTTCATTTATAAAAGCGATTGAGCTTGGTTTTTTGTTTAATAATATTTTCAATACAATGTATTCGTCCAATGGGGCCGTTTATGGGGGCGTCCCCTACTATTATCCACAAGCGGGGAGGAATTTTCTGGCGAGGGTGACGTTGAAATTTTGATGCAGGTCATTGACAGATTCAGAATGCACGAACGAATCGCACAAACAAATGAAATGTCATCCCGGGCAAGCACACGATTGACTACGAGGTGATAAGTGATATTTGACCCGGGATCCCGTGGTAGCCGCACGGGTGCATTTCATAGCGCCTTCCCCACCTTGATTGCATCGGGGTCCCGGGTCAAATTCCATTCATCACTTCGTTGGTAATTTTGGTGCTTGCCCGGGATGACATTTCATAGGTAGGGCGTTCCCTGCTTCTTACTTCTTGATTCTTGCTTGTTGATTCTGGAAATTGCATCATGTCCGGCCAACTCACCCAACCCTTCTCCCTTACCGCCTTATTGCGGCTGACACGGTTTTGGAATCTGGTGATCATTGGCTTTTCTCAGTATGTTGCCGCAGGGGCGCTGATCGATCCAAAAAGCGTATTTGGTTACCGGCTTTTTTTTCTTTCCGCCTCCACGATTCTCATCGCCGCTGCGGGATACGTGATCAACGATTACTATGATATTAAGATTGATCTGATCAATAAGCCCGGGCGGGTAGTCATCGGCAAAAGCATCACGCGCCGGTATGCGCTCTTTTTTCATACGCTCTTGTCATTGGCTGGAGTAGGTATCGGCATTTTGCTTAGTTGGAAAATTGGCCTGGTCAATTTTATTTCGGGCTTCCTGTTGTGGTGGTATTCCAATTCGCTCAAGCGTCAGCCCTTCATTGGAAACTTTACTGTTGCGTTGCTCACCGGGCTTTCAATTGAATTGGTCAATGTCTTCTTTGAGGTCAATAATCACCTCGTGACGATCTATGCTATTTTTGCTTTTTTCATCACCTTGGTGCGCGAGATCATCAAGGACATGGAGGACCTGAAAGGCGACCATACGTTTGGCTGCAGAACCTTGCCCATTATCTGGGGCCTTCGCAAAACCAAGGTGCTCCTCTATGGATTGTTGCTGGTATTTTGTGCGTCAGTGGTGGCCCTCAATTATTTTCTCGTGGGGCTTCCCATGCGCTACTTCGGCGTTTTCTTATTCCTGCCCATGGCCTGGCTTTTGGTAAAGCTGATCCGGGCTGATACGATCCGGGATTTTCATTGGCTTAGTTTGTTTTGCAAGGCTATTATGCTGATGGGGATAATGAGTATGGCGTTTGTTTGAGTGAGTTTCCCGCAGATCTCGCGGATCTCGCTGAAAATTCAACCTTAGCGAGACGTGTGCGCGGAGCAAGATAAATGAAATTTGACCCGGAACCCCCGCCTGCCCCGAGCCCCTCGGGGAGGAAGCCAAGGTGGAGAAGGAGCTATGAAATGGGTTCGTGCTGCAGCCGCGGGTACCGAAGCTATTAAATGCGGTCGTGCGACCCCGGGGTACCGGGTCAAAGTTCGCTTATCTTTCATAGGCTAGCCCGTGCGTGCCCGGTATGACACTCCATTTTATTGAATTTCTTCTGTTCCTTTGCACCATTATGATCACCTCCAGGATCGCTGTTTTTGCTTCAGGTAGCGGTACCAACGCCGAAGCGATCTTTACGTATTTCCAGAATCACCCTTCTATCGAAGTTGTCCTGTTGCTGAGCAACAATCCAAACGCCTTTGTGCTGGAGCGCGCAAAGAAGTTCAGTGTTCCTTCCAGGGTTTTCACCAAAGGGCAATTCCGCGACAGCGATGAAGTCTTGAATTGGCTCCGGGAATACAAGGTTACCCACGTCGCCTTGGCCGGATTTCTTTGGCTCATTCCGAAAAACCTGCTTCAGGTATTTCCTGATCGGATTATCAATATTCACCCTGCTTTGTTGCCGAAGTTTGGGGGGAAAGGAATGTATGGAACGAAAGTCCATGAACAAGTTAAATTAACGGGGGAAAAAGAAACAGGCATCACCGTTCACATGGTAAACGATCAGTACGATACAGGGAAAATTGTATTTCAGGCGAAATGTCCGTTAGATCCTGATGATACTCCTGAACAGATTGCGACCAAAGTACATCAACTTGAGCACGCTCATTATGCTCGTGTGATTGAAGAGTGGATCCTAAACGGTAACTGGTAGTCAGTAAGCTGAGTCTTAATCCGCAAAGTTTTACCCTACCGATCACCGATTACCGATTACCGCACGATCAACTCATAATCAGTCGTCTTAGGGAACCCTGCAAAAATCTCCTGTACCAACCCCGGAGGAACCACCAATTTGCGCTTGATCAAATCAAGCCAGGCACCATCAATGTTGACAATGGCAGCCAGTGATCCGTCTTCTTTGATAAATTGATGGCGCAAACTCCAGCGGGAAAAATCAGCAGTGGATTTTACCAATACCACGTCCACCGTTATCTTATCGTCCAAACGAATTTCGCGTTTGAAGATTGCTTCCTCGCGAAACAGGATGGGCCCGATTTCGAATTCTTCCAGTTTTTTTAGTGTCAAGCCGCTATCGCTTAAAATCATAATGCGCATGGCAGCGGCGTACTCGTAATATGCCGAATGGCGAAGGTGCCGATTGGCATCCATATCCGACCATCGTATTTGGATCGCGCGGGAGTAGGTGTTCATAATTGAAAACAATTTAATGACACTTTGCAATGGGGAATGTTTTGAATCAGCTAATACACACAAACCGATTACTGATTACCGATTCACGGTGTATTCACTTCGTTAAACCCTTCCGCCTGATCCGCCCAGCTCATCGGATACTTTGGATCGATGAACTCCAGCGCATCGGTGGTCGGCCAAAGCGGATGGAACGTATCGATCATGACGGCAAGTTCATGCGTTTCCTTTGCTCCGATACTTTTCTCTACCGTGCCCGGATGAGGACCATGCGGAATTCCTCCGGGGTGCAACGTGAACGAGCCGCGTTCAATTCCCCGGCGACTCATGAAATTTCCTTCCGCATAATAGAGTACTTCGTCGGAGTCGATGTTGCTGTGGTTGTAGGGCGCCGGTATGGCCAGTGGATGATAATCAAACAGTCGCGGTACAAATGAACAGATAACGAAATTGCGTCCCTGGAAAGTCTGATGCGTGGGCGGTGGCTGATGGACCCGTCCCGTGATGGGTTCAAAATCGTGGATGGAAAAAGCATAAGGCCACAAAAAACCATCCCATCCTACCAGGTCCAGCGGACTATGATCATAACGATAAGGGTGAAGGTAACCTTGTTTTTTGATCTTGATCAGGAACTCCCCTTTGCTGGTGTCGGTAACCAGTTCGTGCGGAGGCCGGATGTCGCGTTCGCAATACGGCGAGTGCTCCAGCAATTGCCCGAGTTGATTGCGATAGCGTTTAACGGTCTCTACGGGAGAGGCGGCCTCGATGATCAGCACCCGAAGGGGACCTGGCTCAAACTCGATTTTATAGATTACCGTGCGCGGGATCACGATGTAATCACCTTGCCGGACATCCAGCTTGCCAAACTGGGAAGTCAGAGTTCCCTTACCATCGTGAATAAACAAGACTTCATCGCCTTCTGCGTTTTTATAGAAGTAGTCCATTGTGCGTTTCCGCGGGGAACAGATGGAAATCGAACAATCATTATTCATCAGCAACACTTTTCGCGCACTTAAATAATCGTCTCCGGTTGCTGTCACGTTTGACGTATTCAAATGAATATGTTTTAATGTATAGTCGTTTATTTTCTTTGGGCCGAACGCAATGGGATCGTCTGCTGCTTTGATCCGGGTAGGGGGGTGGATGTGGTATAAATTCGAATAAATCCCTGAAAAGCCTTCTGAGCTGACCAATTCTTCTTTGTACAAACTTCCGTCGGGTTGACGAAATTGGGTGTGGCGCTTAGGAGGGATTTTTCCAAGACGGTGGTAGTACATGGGGTTACGCCTTATGTTGTGACGTAAAGTTATTAAAAGTAGACCTATTTAAACACTGGGGTTGTGTTGAGGTGTTGATGTGCGGATGTGTTGATGTTGGTGGTACTAAACGACCAGGTGTGGGCCCCCTTACTTCAACACATTAACACTTCAACACCTCCACACAGATTCCGTGTTAAAAATTGTGAGGGTTAATAACTATCTTTGCAACCGTGCCAATATGAAACTGAGATGGGTATGACAGCAACTATTACAAAAGGCTTGGAGGCCATCGGGCTCGAAGAAAAGTATGGTGCGCACAACTACCATCCTCTTCCTGTAGTATTAAGCAAAGGGGAAGGCGTTTACCTGTGGGACGTGGAGGGCAAACGGTATTACGATTTTCTTTCCGCATACAGCGCCGTGAATCAGGGACATTGCCATCCGAGGATTGTACGGGCATTGACCGAACAAGCCAAAGAACTTACACTCACCTCAAGAGCCTTTTACAACGATAAACTAGGGCTGGCTGAAAAATACGTGTGTGAATTGTTCGGGTATCAGAAAGCCCTCTTTATGAATAGTGGTGCCGAAGCCAACGAGACGGCGATCAAATTGGCCCGCAAGTGGGGCTATACAAAAAAGGGTATCCCCGATAATCAGGCTATCATTGTTGCAGTAAAAAATAATTTTCACGGTCGTACCACGACCATCATTTCTGCCTCCTCTGACCCTTCGGCCCGAAATGGATTCGGGCCCTATATGCCGGGCTTTGAAATTGTTGAGTACGACAATATCCCTGCCCTTGAAAAAGCATTGGCCAATCCTCATGTTTGTGGACTGTGGATTGAACCCATACAGGGAGAAGCAGGAGTTTATGTTCCTGCGGAGGGATACCTGAAGGCCGCCGAACAGCTATGCCGCCGGCATTCCGTGTTATTGATGATGGATGAGATCCAAACCGGGATCGCCCGCACAGGAAAAATGCTCGCCTCGGAGTATGAAAACGTCCGTGCCGACGTATTGATCCTGGGTAAAGCATTATCGGGGGGAGTACTCCCTATTTCCCTGGTGCTGGCCGATGACGATATTATGCTCGTCATCAAACCCGGTGAGCATGGCTCTACCTTTGGCGGGAATCCGCTGGCGGCAGCCGTCGTGATCGAAGCATTGGAAGTGGTCAAAGATGAAAAGCTGGCAGCCAATGCTGCACGTCTTGGAATTCTTTTCCGTGACCGCATGCAAACGATCATGAAGAAGGGAAAATTGATCACCACGGTCCGGGGCAAAGGCCTATTGAATGCCATTGTGATCAACGACTCACCCGAAAGCGATACGGCCTGGAACCTTTGCTTAACATTTGCAAGGCACGGACTTTTAGCGAAACCTACTCACGGAAATATTATTCGTCTTGCTCCGCCGCTGGTGATCAATGAAGAACAACTTCACGAGTGTGGTGATATCATTGAAAAAAGTGTCATGGAGTTTAAGAAATAATGGGATTAGCAACTTTATTGAGCCTGGTCCTGCTCCAGGGCCCGTTTCTTACCGAAGGGTATTGTTATCCGTTGTCGGTCCTTCCCGGAGATTCAGTAACGGTGTATTTGAGTTTCGACCAAAAGGAGAATAATTATCCGGTAAAGTTGTTTGATCTCGGTGGCAAGGAAGTGGCGCGATATAGGGCGAACATTTTTCCCCAGGAAACCGCTGTGGAAAAGCCATGGGAAAATGGTTTTGGATATAAGGCCACACTGAAAATTGTTACCCCCCGGCTGAAAAGTGGTGTCTACGTTTGGGAAAACAAGGTCCCGCTTATCATCCGTTCCCCCAACCCCAAAATAGTGGTGGTATATACCTCGAATACCGAAAATGCCTATTGCAATGCGGGAGGGAAAGGCCTTTACGATTTCAATTCGTCCGATAAAGTATCAGCACAAAAGGTTTCTTTTCTGCGGCCGATCAGCCTGCCCAAGCATTCCGAAGCCTTTTTGCGGTGGTTCCAGCATCAAAGTTTTAAAGATGTCGGGTATATTACGGATGCCGATTTGGATAATTATTCTAGTTGGAGAAAGGCTGAATTGCTTCTCATCGTCGGTCATAGCGAATACTGGACGCTGGAGGCAAGAAAGAATTTTGACCGGTTTGTAGAGGAAGGAAAAAACGCAATCGTGCTCTCGGGTAATACGATGTGGTGGCAAGTCCGGTACAGCAAAAAAAAGGACCAGTTGATTTGTCACAAGTTGAAGGAGGACCCCGTCAAATCGAAGCGATTGAAGACGACCAACTGGACCGACCCCGACCTGGAATACCCCATTATCAATTCCATCGGGGCTGATTTTCCAAGGGCGGGATATGGAAGAAAAGTGGACAAGGGATGGGATGGTTACAAAATTGTAACGGCATCACCTTTACTCGAGGGAACCAATCTGAAAAAAGGGGACATTCTTAAGCTGGCCAGCGACGAGAATGATGGCGCTCCCCTTGCGGGATTTGACAATAAAGGATTTCCCATGCTGGACTATGCAGCGCTGGGGTTTAACAAAATAGAAATAGTTGGGTTCGACCATGTTTTCCGGATCAACGAGAGCGTGGCGACGTGGATTGTTTTTAAGCGGACCAAATCCTCCGGTATCATTATCAATGCGGCCTCCACAGACTGGTGTTCATCGGAAGGGATGGGAGATGAAAATGTGAAGAAGATCACCCTGAATATGATCAACAAATTGTTGAAGAAGGGGAATGTGTTTTCAAGTGAGGTATCAATCCAAAATCCTCGGTTAGTCGGTAATCGGTGATCAGTTGAGTGTACCTGGTAACTTTGTATTAACTACCGATCACCGATCACCGATTACTGATTTTAGTCATTTGCGTCGTAATCTGCTAACGGGTTGAAGTACTCCATATCATCAAAACGGGTACTGCCATTCAAGCCGGTTCCTAAATACGGTATACCCCCAAGAACAAAGGTGACAGCTTGAGAGCGGGGAGCACGCTCATAGGGAGTCATTTTAGTCCAGGTCAATCCGACGGGGTCGTACTGATATACTGCATTCGAAGTGGATCCGGAGATTCCGGTGGCAATATACCCCATGCCATTCAAGCCGAACCCAACGGCATCGTAGCGGCTCACGGCAATTTTAAAATTGGCGTACTGAGCGTCAGTAGCCAGCGGAGTCACATTCGTCCAGGCATCGTTCTCCGGTGCCGTCGGATCGAATTTCCAGGTGTCTAGTACGTAACTGTTATTATTGTACCCCGACATAAGGTAAAATTTGCCATCAATGGGGACGATCGTAGCTTGTTGACGCTTTGTGCCAGGATAGGTTGCAATTTGTTTCCAGCTATCATCGGCGGGATTGTAACGCCAAAAATCACCGTGATATATTCCGTCATAGCCTGTTCCAACATATCCATACTGGGTATCGGCAAATCCGACGGCATTGTATCGGGCCCCACCGCCAAAATCACTAAGCTGTCTCCACTGATTGGCCGCGGGGTCGTATTCCCAAAAATCCTTCAACTGAATATAAGCAACACTGTCCTGGGCACGGTTATAGCCTGTCCCCACGTACCCTTTTCCATTAATGCTGAACGATACCGCTCTCTCCCGTGGTATTCCCGGAAAAGGGGCGATGACCGTCCAACCGCTCCCGGCCGGATTAAATGCCCAGCAACTTATAGGGTATTGGAGCAGGACTCCATTTGCGAGGCCTCCATAATAGCCCAGCCCTACATAGGATATGTCTCCAATGGTGAAACAGAAAGCCCCGGATGACGGCACACCCTGATAGTCCGCGGTATGCACCCAGTTGCCGAGCGGGACCGGGACCGTGGACTTATTACACGACGGGAACATAAACAAAGAGCCCAGACACACTAGTCCTGCAATACAACGTATGATTTTCATGCTTCCAAAAGTTTAATTCGGTTGAGTAGGTAAAGTAAGATAATAAAGATTGAGCTTCATGCCATACTGGTTCCGTTGATCGCCCAGATAGAGACGGTTTACGGTAGACCGGTATTGCGAATCATCCAGCAAAATTAGCAATGCGAACTGTGAATTTATAATATTCGGGATTTGGGAATTAACAAATGAGGTAACATCGACCTGATAAACCGTATTGCGCCCGTATTCAACATCTCTAATCAGCCGGACTGTAAAAGGGGTTCCTGATAAAAGATTATTCTGTCCGTCTACAATATACATCACTAGTACAGGCGGCAACGGATCGGTAATATAGGACGTTCTTATCGGCCTGAATTCCAGCACGGACCGGGTACTTAAGAAACTCTGGTCGTTAAAGCGCAGGGTATTCAGGTAAGGCATCTCGACCCGCATGGCCAGGCCTGTGCCACATTGAAAGTAACCTTCATGATCGGTTGCGAACGAACTCACCATTTCATTGGCCTTCTTAAGGGTATTGAGCGGGGTTGCATTTCTAAAGGAATGGACATGACTGAAATAGGGGTTGCCCCCAATCGTAAAACTAACATGTTTCACTGAGACCGGTGTGGTGGACCGGTCCTTGTAATACAATCGCATTTCTGATGGCTTGGATGCACCGGAGGATTGAAAGCCGATGACGGCACGACTGTTTACGGTATCGGGAATGAGGGCCAGGCCTTTGAAAAATCGCACAAAGTCAAGATTGGTGAGAAGACGAGGATCGCTGGTTTGAGCCATGGTCATCAATTGGCGACCCAAATCATCCGACAAGGCAATTTCAAGGCTGTCGCCGGTATGTTTAGGACGAGGTAAAAAAGTAAGTGAGCCCAGCGGGGGTGCACTGCGGTCGACGCTGAATTTACTGGTGTTAAAATAGAAACCGGTATAGGCAACAAGTCCTTTGGTAAGCTGGTAAACTGAAATGGTTTGCGACCTGGTCGTGTCATAGAATGAATAACCGTCCTTCTTCAGACTCAATCGAAGGCCTACATATTCTGTCGTGCTTTCGTCAAGAACAACGGGACCGGAAATGCCCACCTGAAAAATGGCTTGTGACGTTATGGTCCCAAGTTTTTCATCCTGATGATAGCCTACCAGGAGACGCTTGGTGTTGGAGGTGACCATGCTGTCTTTCAACACCGTTGAAACTTTCAGGGTCATTGAGTCCAGGTAGGAGATGTCAAACGTGTTGGTGTTAGCAAAAAAACCCGCTCCGATTTCGGAAACACTGGTCGTGCATTCGCTCAATCCTGCCAGTAAAAGAAGGAAGAAGATTATTGTTTTTCCGCGCATAAATTCCAACACACTATAAACACGAAGCAAGATTGACGGGCTTAAAAAATTAATCCGCAAAAGTAGAGATTTTAGGAACAAAAAGCACAATTTGCCCGCGGAAAGGTAAATCAAACCCCAAATTGATTGTTGCGGGTGAATTTACCGGTAAAACGTTGGAAGGAGCATGGCATTGTCCGGGTACATCTATATATTTTCCAGTTTACATCAGTCCAGGTCATTCGTTAAAAGGTTGGGGAACAACCTCTTTTGGCGCATGCTTGGGGTTCTCTTTTTTTCTATTTTATCCGTTGCCGGAGCGAGTGCACAAAATGTCAATGGCTCTGTATACTCTTATTTTGGGATTGGCCCGCTGCAAGTAAGGTCTTCCGCCTATAATCGCGCCCTGGGCTATACGGGTGTAGGTATCCGGGATGATTACAACATCAGCGCCATCAATCCGGCTGCATACAATGCCATTGTCAAACCATTCACCGCCTTGTTTGAGTTGGGTGCCTACTATGAGTCGACAAAGCACCAATCCATCGATGCATCATCTTCTTCCCGTTCCGGGGGTCTCAATAGCATCAACTTTTTGTTTAAACCCAGTTCGAAACTGGGAATCGGACTGGGGGCTTCTCCCTTAACCAGTATAAACTATAAAGCCACTGCGGCGCGCACATTTGTGAACCTAACCCCGGCATCCATTTCTTACGAAGGATCGGGAGGAATCAACCAGTATTACGTTGGTTTAGCGTTTGAAGTATTCAAGAATTTTTCACTTGGGGCCAACGCGTCATATTTTTTAGGTACGATTAAAAAGACAGAAAACGTGGCCGCTACTGCGGTGACCGATCAATTGATCGTAGCCAACCGAACGTCGGCGCACAATTTAGGCGGCGATGTTGGCGCTCAGTATTCTTTCCTTATTAAGAAAAAGACCAAAGTAACCCTGGGTGCAACGTGGGACCCTGGAGCTTTCCTGAGCGGGGCGCAACAAACATCCATCGTCAATTCCAATCTGGATACACTAAAGGAAACCCCTAAGGTCAATGCGAGTTATCGCATGCCCGCAACCTACGGGGGTGGACTGGGAATCAAGTACGGCCGCTCAATCGTTGCGGCGGATGTCCATCGGGTCGATTGGAAAAAGGCCGTCATCAACGATAATCAAACGTATCAGAATACCTGGAAGTATTCCGTTGGCTATGAGTACCGCGGCGACCTTACGGCGTTAAAATACCTGAACGCCATTTCGTTCCGCGCCGGAGCGTTTGTTCAGGATTACCCGTTGGTGCTTCAAAATACACCTTTTAAGACCTGGGGATACACATTGGGAATAAGTTTGCCATTGGATGGCTATCGCGCTTCCATTAATGTAAACTATGCCTTCACTCAGGTGGGCACAACGAAGGCGGGCTTGATCCAGGAAAATTCCAACAGGCTCGTCCTGGATTTCATCATCCGGGATATCTGGGGGGTGAAGCGGAAGTTGGATTAGGTGAGGACTGGTTTTGTAATAAATACATTTAGAGGACTAGCATGCAATAACCGGTGATCGGTAATCGGTGATCGGTGGATTCGACCTTAGTATCTAAGATCATTGTCACACTTTTAGTAACCTTGCATCCTCGACCGATTACTGATCACCGATTACCGATCACCGATTACCTGACCCAAGCTATGACTATCTTCAAGGCCACAATTTTTCTCATCACCGTTACCTTTCTGACCCAGGCGTCGGGACAGAAGATCACTTTTTACAAAACATTTGGTGGAATGGGGTTTGAAATGGATACGGTAACGCTCAGTATGCACGACGTTATGGAGAGGATGAAAGTGAATCCAGTCGCATACGATGAAATCAAAAGAGCCAGATCCAATTACAGCGCTGCAGGAGTACTTGGATTTACCGGGGCGTTGCTGGTGGCGGTGCCCTTGGTGACCGTCGTGGCGGGAGGTCATCCGGAATGGCGTCTGGCCGTGGCAGGAGGGGCTCTTATTCTGGTGTCCATCCCGCTCAACTGGGCCTTTCAACGACATGCTGTCAATGCGTTGGAGGAATATAATAAACAATTTGAGTCATCGCGGATCAGGACAAATCTCTACTTTACGGGGACAGGAGCAAAATTGGTTTTACAGTTCTAGATTGGTGACTGGTGGAGGGTGGTCCGTATTCGGTAAATTTTTGTCTTGTACAAGGCGATTTGTGTTGAAGTGTTGATGTGTTGAAGTAAGTGGTTCTGCGACCTCGGTTTGGTACTCACCACCATTAACACATCCGCACACCAACACATCAACACAACTCTATATGTTATATGTACCAAAGTGCTTATGCGTATTCAAATCCTCTTTCTCCCATTTAGGATTATTCCAGACCTTCAACTCATCCCCAAATAGCTCTTCCTCGGAGACCAGATTTCCTTTGATAGCCGGCGCAGCGATACCCGTACCAAACGAACGCGGGGCATAAAATATACGGGCCTCATCCCAATGTCCGGAAGAAATAAAAAGGTCCAGCGTGAGGGCTCCCCCCTCAACGATGACCGATTGAATATTCTGTTTGTATAAATCGTGTATCATCTGATTGATAAAATCATCTTCATCCAAACGAATTAAACGTATCGTTCCACGTTCTACGTGCTTCAGAACGTTGTAGCAGATTGTCTTTTGAGGACCCTCCCAGAGGGACAATTTTTTAGGTAGCCGGAGAAAGCGGTCAATCACAAGTCGAACCGGATCACGGCCGGACCATTCTCTGACGGTGAGCAGCGGATGATCCTGAGCGGCCGTCCGGGTACCGACCAGGACGGCATCTTCCTCACTCCGCCAGCGGTGGACCAACTGCCTTGAAAATTCGTTGCTGATCCACTTTGAATCAAAATTTTTGTGCGCCAAAAATCCATCGGCTGACTGCGCCCACTTCAGAATGATATACGGACGTTGTTTCCCCATGAAGGTGAAGAACCGTTTGTTTAATGCATAGCCCTCCTTCTCCAGAACGCCCAGTACCACTTCCACTCCCGCCGCCCTTAATTTTCTGATCCCATCGCCCGCCACCAAGGGGTTGGTATCGCCATTGGCAACCACTACTTTCTTTACCGGAAATCCAATGAGCAAATCGGCACAGGGCGGAGTCTTGCCAAAATGAGAACAAGGTTCGAGATTGACATACACGGTGGAATCTTTCAAAAGACTTTTATCGGCAACCGAAGCGATGGCATTAACTTCGGCATGTGCTTCACCCCACCGCTGATGCCAGCCTTCTCCAATAATACGTTCATCATGAACAATTACGCAGCCCACCCGGGGATTGGGACTCACGCTGCCTGCGCCCAACCCGGCCAATTCGAAAGCGCGATGCATAAAAAGTTCGTCCGGTATCATGAAGAATTCCTATCATTGCAAAGATCAAGTTCGCGATGGCCAAATCCAAAGAACTCTTCCGTGAACTGGTAAATAAAATCCAGTTAGCCGAAAGCAAAGAGGAGATTGAAAGCATAGTTTATTTCCTGCTCGAAAGTCAATTGGGATTGACCCGAACCGATGTCCTGACAAAAAAGGAGCTGGAAAACGCGGACGCACCTGATTGGGGGGAGATCATTTCGCGGATCAACCGGCAGGAACCTATTCAATACATCGTAGGGGAAGCCGTCTTCTATGGGAGAAAATTTAAAGTAGATCCATCGGTACTCATCCCCCGGCCTGAAACGGAGCTGATCATCGACGAAATACGGAAGGACCATTCGCATGAAAAAAAAGGACTGGCCGTCCTGGATGTGGGGACCGGCAGCGGTTGCATCGCGATCACATTGGCGAAAGAATTACCGAAAGCAAAAATCTACGCTACCGACGTCAGCGCGGGAGCCTTGATGACCGCCGTTGAAAATGCAAAACGCAATCGTGCCGCTGTGGAATTCATCCGACACAACATTCTTTCAGATGAATTTCAACTGAAGGGCATTGACATCGTAGTAAGCAATCCTCCCTATGTGACCGTGGCTGAAAAAACGAGTATGAAAAAGAATGTCACAGACTATGAACCACCGGAGGCGTTGTTTGTTCCGGACGACGATCCGTTCATTTTCTATTCGGCGATTGCCCGGGTAGGGAAGAAGATCCTGCGGCCCGGAGGGAAAGTGATCGTTGAAATTAACGAGAGATTTGGAATGGAGGTATCGGAGGTTTTTTTAAAGGAAGGCTTTTCTTCGGTTTTGGTTATGAAAGATTTTGCAGGTAAAGACCGGGTGGTTTCAGCCGTGTTGGCTCCTTCAATTTAGGGTGTTCGCCCCCGCGCACCCGCTAACTCCCCACCGGCGCGAGGCGCTCTGACTACGCTGAGGCAGCTTCGTCAGACACAGTTCGGTGGGCAGGCCTAAAGGGAGAACCTTCCGCACTGGTTCTATGTAAATCTGCGAGATCCGACTTCGCCAAGGCTTCGTCGGACACGTCTGCGGGAAAACTTCACTGAGTCAACGCCATGCGCAGGAAATTCGGGATGATTGTTTTGTAAGTCAATTTGATCTTGTCCGGCTCATTGATCATCCCCAGCATCTGCTGGTATTTTCTTTCACCGTGTTTGTCGATGATCATTTTTTTCTTGTCGTCGCGCAACAAGTACATATACAGGCTGTCGGAATCGGCTTCCGGATGAAACTGCATGCCGATGATGGCTTCATTAAAACGAATCGCCATAACGGCTCTTTCCAGTGCGATGAAGGGCCTGTCTTTTTCAATACAAAGAATATTTCCACCACCGGACCAGATCTTTCCTTCGTCGGGTTGAATGATCTGGTAATCGCGGGAGTCAACCGCATAGAAAGGGTCTTCCAGGCCCGCAAACAAGGGCTCTTTTAGGCCCACTTTTGTCTTATGAACAGGAAGAGCGCCGAAGGACGTGCTTTTGCGCTTGGATACCTTCGCGTAACTATAATACCGGCAAAAGATCTGGAAGGAATGGCAAATGAGGAAAACATGCTTGCGTTGAAATGGATTGTTTCGGTTGTGCTCGAGAATTCCTTTCATCAGTCCGAAATAGTTCTGCTCCCATTCGGAGCCCTGGCTTACGATAGGGCTGCCTGGCCCGCCGGAGGAGATGTAGGCGTCAAAACTCAGGTCTGCGATTTCGTTTTTCAATCGCACGTCAAACACCTGGTGTTCTACCGGTATGGGCGCCTCGGCTTTGAATTGTGCTACAAGCTGAAGAATGCAGCGCATTCCTTCGTTTACTTCGCCTTCGTAGAGGTCGAGAATAGCAATACGCATAGGGCGGGGTGGTGGTTTATCGTGCAATTTGATGGATTGCGAGTCGATCTCCAAGAGAATGAATAAACTAAGTGCCGACCAGGGTTTGTTCCGTGATGTAATCAACCACGCTTTCCAGGTTTCCGGTTTGCTTAAAGACCGCCAACTGACGGTCGGCGCCGGTTCCATTTGCCAGAATGTTCCTCACATAGTCCATCGCATGCCGGCTGCCCAGGTCATCCACCACATCATCAATGAAGTCAAGCAACTCCACGATCAATTCACGGGTATTGACTTCCTCTTGCTTGCCGAAATCAACGAGTTTACCATCCAAACCATACCGGGAGGCCCTCCATTTGTTTTCATTGATCAAGGCGCGATTGTACAGGATGAAGCTCATATTCTTCAGACGCAGGCGATAGAGCTTCGCGACCAAAGCCTGGAAGATAGCCGTGATGGCAATCGTTTCTTCGATCAACAGGGGTACATCGCAGATCCGGAATTCGATCGTATCATAAAAAGGGTGCACGCGGACATCCCACCAGATTTTTTTGGCAGTATCGATGCACTTCGTTCTGATCAGCAGGTTGACATAGTTTTTGAAATCATCCCAATCATTGAAATAATCGGGCACTCCCGTGCGGGGAAATTTATCAAACACTTTTGTCCGGAACGATTTAAAGCCGGTATTGCGTCCTTCCCAGAAAGGAGAATTAGCAGACAGTGCAAAAACGTGAGGCAGAAAATAGCGCACGGTGTTCATGATGTGGATGGCCATGTTCTTGTCGGAAATGCCGACATGAACGTGTAATCCAAAAATCAGATTGGAGCGCGCGGCCTCCTGCATTTCGTTTACAATTTCATCGTAACGGGGATTGGGTGTAATGAGTTGTTGGCTCCAATGTGAAAAAGGGTGCGTACCCGCTGCACCGATCTTCAGGCCAAGGCCCCCTGCTACCTCGCTCACCACCTTGCGCAAGTTGGCAATGTTACGATGCGCTTCCTCCACGGTGGCACAGATCTCGGACTCCACCTCCACCACAGCCTGGTGCATCTCCGCCTTGACATGATCTTTCAGGATCCCGGATGCGACCTCTACAATTTTTTGGTTATGCGACTTCAGCTCCCTTGTTTTAGGGTCGACCACCATGTACTCTTCTTCTACTCCCAATGTAAATTTTTCCATTTTTTCCCGCAGATCTCGTGGATTTCGCTGACTAGATTCCTATTTTTTTCATGGGGTTGACATGAGGTGGGCCTTGACCGGTGCCGGTTTATCCTTTTTCGGTCCGATTTCACGAATTATGATCTCCTGAAATTTCCCGGGCTCGGTAAGGATAAGGTTATGACCCGAATCGGCGAACCAAAATAACTGTTTTTTATCGGCCTTCAATACACGAAAGTAATCTTGGGCAAGTTTAAAATGAGTTTGGTAATCCTTTCCGCCGATGAAAAAGTATATCGGACATTTTATTTCCCGGACCGTTGCAATAAAATTGATTTGAGACGCTTCGTTAAAGACCGATAACCATTTTTTAGCCCAACTTCCCACATAGGCTTTGGTGGGAGGCTTCGTTCCCATTGCCCGTGCAAGCCAGCTCCGGTGGTAATACAACTGATCGGAATTCCGGAAGGGGAGGATGATTGTAGACAATTCCGCGACGGCCCGGGGGTTATTTTTTTCCTTTGTCTTGAGCCATTGCAGTGAAAGGCGTTCACTTTCCACTTGGTAAATCATGGGGCTTACGGCAAGGTAAGCTTCCAGAAGTTCAGGATGATGAGCGGCTACGGTCAGCCCCAAAAACCCACCCCAGGAGTGGCCCATGAGGTAGATTTTGGTTTTAGAAAAACGGGAACATAAGTACTGGATCATCTCAATCGCATCGCGTTCCATCAACTCTACGGATAACGGTTGATTGGTTCGATTTAATTGCGCCGTCGTGCCACTTTCACGCTGGTCCCACTGTACCACCACAAAGTGTTTTTGCAGTTCGCCGGTAAACCGGTTCGCATACCCCATCGCTGAATTCCCCGGACCACCGTGAAGGAAAAGCAAAACGGGATCCGTGGAGTTTTCTGCCTTTATGCTTATCCACTGCTTTATTCCTCCAATGACTACCGCTTCACCGGCGTGGATGCCGGATGATTCCGATCCGGGCAAAAGGAAGGCAATCAGGAGTATAAGCATATCAGAATTTACAGAATTATCGGAATTTACAGAATTAAGGATTTGTTTCTCGCAGATTTTCGCAGATCAGGTCTTGAGTTTACAGTCAGCGTTGGGGGCTTAGGCATAAACCGCTACTTTTGCAGGTTGTTTCCCGCAGATCGCGCAGAGTTTCGCAGAATAGGTCCGCGAAAATCTGCGCGATCTGCGGGAAACTGCGGGAAACAATTTTTTAAAATGGGCATTTAAAATCTATCTCTTATGCATTCCATTGACACGGTTATTTTTGATCTCGGCGGCGTACTGATCGACTGGAATCCCAGGTATCTTTACCGCAAGATTTTCAAAACCGAAGAGGAGATCACGTGGTTTCTTGAAAACATCTGCACGAGCGAATGGAACGACCAGCAAGATGCAGGCCGGTCTTTTGAAGAGGCTACAAAAGAATTGGCGTTGAAATTTCCAGACCATCGGGAAGCCATTCTCGCCTGGTACGACCGCTGGCAGGAGACAATGGGTGGCCCCGTTCACGAAACGGTGGCGATCCTAAGAGCCATCAGGGATACAAAGAAATACAAGCTTTATGCGCTGACCAACTGGTCGGCTGAAACATTTCCCTGGGCACTACAGAATTTCGAATTTCTTCATTGGTTTGAGGGAATCGTTGTCTCCGGAATTGAAAAAACCAGAAAACCCTTTCCGGAACTTTATCATCGATTATTCAGCCGCTATCAGGTCGAACCGGCGCGAGCCATTTTTATTGATGATAATATCCATAATGTGGAGGGCGCAAATCGGGTAGGTCTACCGACGATCCATTTTCAGTCGCCTTCACAACTCCAGGAAGAACTGAAAAAACGCAAAATCATTTAAAATTTTAAGATTTAAAATTGGTTGAATCGATAATAGTAAGAGTTCCCCCTATTTTAAATCTTAAATTTTAAGTCTACAACCTCTTCGCCACGTCGTCCCAATTGACCACCTTCCACCAGTTGGCAACATACTCATTTCGCTTGTTTTGGTATTTGAGATAGTAAGCGTGCTCCCACACATCCAGGCCGAGCACCGGCACGCCTTTCAGATCCGATGTGTCCATCAGGGGGTTGTCCTGGTTGGGAGTAGAACCGATTTTTAGTTTTCCTCCTTCGCTCACTACCCATGCCCATCCGGAGCCAAAGCGCGTCATGGCGGCTTGGGTAAATTGCTCCTTGAATTTTTCAAACGATCCAAAGGCACCGTTGATCGCCTCGGCCACGCTGCCCGACGGCGCACCGCCGCCATTGGACTTCATGACCTGCCAGAAAAAGTTGTGGTTCCACACGCCGCCGCTGTTATTGCGTGCCTTTGCTGAAAGTTTGGAAGCGTTAGCAAAAAATTCTTTTTCGGTAGTATAGGCGATATTCTCAGCAGCGATGGCATCATTCACATTTTTGACATAAGCAGCATGGTGCTTGGTGTAGTGAATTTCCATTGTCATGGCGTCTATGCTGGGCTCCAGCGCACCATAGGAGTAAGGCAACGGGATTTGAGCAAATTGATAGGCACTAAGGCTAAGACGGTCTTTCGCCAAAACAGTCTTGCTATCCAGGATCATCGATGATCCTACAGCGGTAAGCGCAGTAGCTTTCAGCGTACCTGAGACAAAATCGCGGCGGCTTATTTTTTTCATAATGGTTGAGGTTGATTTAAGAAATGAAGCTCCCCGTTTCTGTCACATGCATCCCCTTGCATAATGAAGTAATTTGGCCGGGAATGACCAGAAACGGGCAGTTAAATTTACTTAAAAAATAATTAGCTTGCATCTACCGTTCCTGTAATACAAACTTGGGAATGACTTTAAACACCAATGGTATGAGCGAGATTTTATACGACCATATACCCTCGTTGGATTTAGCTGATTTTACAGGGGGCGATCCCGTTAAAAAACAAAAATTTGTGAACGACCTTGGCGCTGCATATCAAACGATCGGATTTGTTGCCATCCGTAACCATTACCTCACGGACGATCTGTCAGGCAGATTATACGCGGTGATCAAAAAATTCTTTGCCCTGCCGGATCATGTAAAACAGAAACATGAAAACCGGGGAGGGGCGGGTCAACGCGGATATGTTGGCAAGGGAAAGGAACACGCCAAAGGCCGCAACACCGGGGACCTAAAGGAATTTTACCACGTGGGTCAGGAAGTGTTGGATAACGATCCTATAAAAAAAGAATATCCTGACAACATCTGGCCGGAGGAGTTACCCGAATTCAGGGATATTGCCCTTGATGTGTATCGACGGCTGGAAAAAACAGGAGTGCAGATGTTAAAAGCCATCGCCCTTTACCTCGGTCTGCCTGAAACCTATTTCGATGCGAAGGTAAAATATGGCAATAGCATCCTTCGACCGATTCATTATTTTCCCATTGAAAACCCAGCGACCGTTCCGGCGGATGCCGTACGGGCAGCGGAGCACGGAGACATCAATCTCATTACCCTGCTGATGGGTGCAAGTGCCGATGGGCTGCAAGTCCTTCGTCGTGATGGCAAATGGATTCCCATAACAGCCTTGCCCGATCAATTGGTGGTGAATGTGGGAGACATGCTGGAACGGCTAACCAATAAAAAATTGAAATCCACCATCCACCGGGTCGTTAATCCGCCAATGCAATTGATGAACATGCCCAGGTATTCCATTCCCTTCTTCATGCATCCTCGTTCGGAAATGAGTTTAGCTGCTCTGCCGGGTTGTGTCGATGCAAGCCATGCCAAACGATGGGACGATATCACCGCGGGCGAATTTCTCGACCAGCGTTTGAAAGAAATCGGACTTAAAAAGTAAGCGAAGGATTGGTCCGGCGCGTCCGATATTACATCTTCCTTAAAGAGGTCGCGATGCTATCCCTTACCTCTTTTGGAGGTCCCCAGGGGCACCTCGCCCGCTTTCACGAGGTGCTTGTCACAAAACGAGGGTTCATTACAGAAAGTGAGCTCATGGAGACCAATGCGCTCTGCCAGGTATTGCCGGGCCCCACTTCAACACAAACTATTACGGGTATCGGTTACCGCCTGGGAGGCCCCAACCTGGCCTACCTTACGCTGCTGATTTGGGTATTCCCGTCCATGCTGATCATGACTACGGCCGCAATTCTGCTCACGCATTACGATACAAAGCAGGTGGTTCAATTTACCCGGTTTATTCAGCCTATGGCGGTGGGCTTTGTAAGTTATGCAGCGTATCAAATAAGTCTTAAGACCGTCAAGACCAAAGGAATGATTGTACTGATGGTGCTGGCGGCCATAGTTTCCTATTTCATTAAAACGCCATTCGTATTTCCGGTCACCTTGATGATTGCCGGCTGCATCACCGCCCTCAATTACAAAGCCCATCCCCGGGAGGAGAAGAAAAAGTTCGAAGTACACTGGGCGAATTTTCTGTTGTGGGCAGGCGTTCTGATTTTCGCCGCCGTGTTGGGGAGTTTCACAAAAACAATTCCGTCCTTTTTACCGATTCGTCTTTTTGAAAACTTTTACCGCAACGGAAGCCTGATCTTTGGTGGTGGTCAGGTTCTTACACCGATGTTGTATACGGAATTTGTTCAGTTTGCAAAACCATTTCCGGGGGAATTGGCCCGGCGCTACCTTAGTCCTGAGGAATTTCTATCCGGATATGCAATTACACAATCCCTTCCCGGCCCCCTGTTTTCCTTCAGTTCCTATATTGGGGCACTGGCTATGCATAGCCGGGGGTTTGGCACAGGGGGACAGATCGTAGGCGCTATTATGGCAGGAGCAGGGATCTTTTTACCAGGAACATTCCTGAATTTCTTTATGATACGGATATGGGATAGTCTGAAGAAGTTCAGACCCATCCGCGCTTCCATGGAGGGAATACTTGCCGCGAATGCCGGGTTAATGGCAGCCGCTGCCATTCTGCTCTTTCAACCGCTGGAAAATACGATTACCAATTTCGGGATTACCATTTGCACCTTTTGCCTTCTCGCCTTTACGCGCGTGCCGGCATGGGCCATTATCGTGCTCGGACTTCTTCTGGGTGTAGTTATTGCGTGAAAAAACGCAAGACTCTTATTTCCGGCTTCCGTAGAAAAGCGTGAAATAAAGCGTGGGAAAAATGGACCTGTTGAAGCTTGTCGGCATTAAAATAATTTTATTGAGGTAAGCATCGACCAGGAACCCTACCTCAAACCCGGTGACCTGGCTTTTACTGGTCCCTAATTCAAAGTTGGCGCCTACTTTGGCATTGGCACCCAATTCAATTTTGGAGCTGCCTATTCCCTGAAAGAGGTTCCCGGTGCCCAGAATGTTGTCAAATATGTCGTTCGGATTATTGGGGTCATATTGCTCATTCACCGTAACGTAAAAATTGTCGGGGGCAACCTTACGTTCGATGTAATAGGGTGCAAGAATCCCAATGGAGGGCCCCACGGCAGTAACCAATTTTATTTCTACCCCCTGCTGAGGTGCCTTTTTAAATAGAATCAAATCCCGTCCATATTGGAAACGCAGGGCATAGAGATAGTTACTTTTGCCATAAATGAATGGATTGCCCGTTGCCGCCGCGTTTTTCCGCACTTCTTGCGGGTGTTTCACGTTCATGATCTCGAGCCCATACGTCCCCAGCAAATTGTCATTTATCTTCCGTGCCTTTTTGAACACAAAACCTCCAATGAGCCCCCCTGAGGTATTTTTGTTGATTCCCCAGGTAAATTCGGAATTGTAGTCATAGCTATCCTTGGTTTGCGCCAAAACTGAATCAGCCAGCCCGGAACAAATAAGGAAAATGAAGGTTAATTTACTGATCCCACTCATATTGAGGAATTCTACAATAAATTTATGCTTTTATTCACTGAAGTAAACGCAAATGTAAATAATAAGGTTGATCCCATGACCACTATCACCACACACTATTCCGGGTCCTTGCGGACTCAAGCCGTGCACCTGAAGTCAGGAAACACTATTATAACCGATGCCCCCCTGGATAACAATGGCCGGGGAGAAGCTTTTAGTCCCACCGATCTGGTCTGCAGCGCCCTCAGCAGTTGTATGATGACGGTGATGGGTATCCTTGCGGAACGGGAAGGTGTCGAATTGACCGGCTTGGCGTCTGAGGTAGTTAAGATCATGGATAACAACCCCAGGAAGATCAAAGAAATTCAAATCACGTTCTCTCATCCCCGCCTGGTAGCGACTGACATACAAAAAGAAAAACTAAAACGGGCAGCGTTGACTTGCCCCGTAGCACTTAGTTTGTCCGAATCAATTAAGCAGACCGTTCAGTTTGATTTCTAAGTAGGGGGTTGAGGTTAAATCTTAATTTTTTAATCATAGAGTGCCTTCCATAGTTCCTTCTCCTTTCGGTCGTATCGCGGTTTGTGTTCTTTTACCTTAACGATCTCGGGTTGGGTGTCGTTTTTCTTAAATAGTTTGGCCCAGAATAATTTCAGGTTCATCAAGATCGTTCGATCTTCCTTTACATTATCGCGGGATCCGTGGGCAAACTGAGCGTCGGGATGGAGCCGGCGGTCATTGTATTTTTTCATTTTTGTATTGCCCTGGAAATCATTGACACGGGCATAGGCCTTTCCGGGCGCTAACACCTTTAGGGCATTGCCACTACTGCTGGGGTTATGACGGTACTCCCCGGAGCGTCGGGCGTGACCGGAAAATGCAACTACGCGTCCTAATGCCCGCGGGGGTTTAATTCCTTTCAGTGCCGCTTCATTGCTGTTGGGGTTGCGCTTGTAGCTCCAGTACATTTTCATTGCGTGTGCATATTCACTGGCTTTCACCGTCCCTGATTTGGGTCTGGCGACGGGCAATGCTCCGTCTGCAGACGCAGGACTCTTTTTGGTTTTTTCCTGCTTGCGCTTTACCTGAAGGCCACTTACCAAATACGTGTTGGGACTGGGTTTCTTCTTTTTTAAGGATTCTTTGAAGGCTTTCGGATTTTGGACATAAATTCTCCTGGCGCGCGTTTTACCGGAATACTGGTCAGCCTTGGCTTGTGAAGGGCTCGGGAACAGGGGAGCCAGAGAGTGGCCTTCGTTGTTGAAAACTTTCCCGCTAATACTGCCTCCTCCATGCACGGGCTTTTTTGCTTTCATATCTCCGGAATAGCCAAATCCTTGCCGGCTAAATCCGGGATTCAACTCCCACCGTCGGACATTTCCTCGAAATCGGGCAGCCTTTGTAAACCCGGATGAACCAGGTCGTCCGACGATAGGCTGGCGGTCATTGTTCCAGACTTTGCCGCTTACACTTCCGCCCCCCTTAGGTGGCCTTCTTGACTTGATATCGCCGGAATAGCCAAAACCTTGCCTTCCAAAGCCCGGAGATAATTCACCTCGCCTGAAAGTTCCTTGATAGCGGGCCGCCCTGTTAAATCCACTGCCCCCCGGTCGCACCGGAATCGGCTGCCGGCCATTGTTCCAAAGCTTTCCGCTCACACTTCCTCCACCCTTTGGCGGTCTCCTTCCTTTAGTGCTTCCCCTAAAGTCTGCACCCGCCCTGCTGAACCCGGGAGTAAGTTCTCCTATCCGAAATCTGCCCCGGTATTTCCCAATACCATTTGCGCCTATACCGGGGGCGCGCGGAGGCACTGGACTGTTCCCAATATTTTTCTTCGCCGACTTATACCCGCTGCCATGCAACCTTGTGCCGGCGCGCTCCCCTTTGTTCAAAAAGGAATAGCGCGGTTGTTGAAAAAGGAGACCTGCCCTTTCATGCCGTCTCGGCGGTCTTCTTCTTATCCCCTGCCCCGAAACATCTCCCAGCCAGGGCCGCTCACTTCTTTTCGAAGCCGAAACGAATCCGCCACTCACTTTGGCAGAACTGGCACGATCTCTACCCGGTCTGCGCCCTACTAATTTAAGCGTGTCGGTAGTACCGACTCCAATGCCGGCAGAATGGAAATTGCGATTTCGCAAGGGTCTTCCCGTAAGGTCTTTAGTAATGGGTCGCTCTCCTTTTGAAACCTTACCCCAGTAAACATTTTTTCTGCCGCGGGTAATGAAAGGACGGGAAGCAGTGGCATACCCTCCTGTGGCCCGGGATGCACGTTCCCGATTGAGTTTGCTTTTATAGATGGGCCTGCCCCTCGCCGTCCGCGTATAAACCTTTGACTTTTTTCTTAAGGATGATTTATTATTTACATAAGGCCCCACTTGTGGATAAACATTATAGCGAGCCCTTTGTGCCGAGGATGACCTGATCCTCAGTGGAGAACCATCGCGCGTTCCTCTCCAGGCACGTTGGCCCTGCCCCGGGGGCCTGTTAAAGATTGGTCCCCTGGCCTGAGCCGGCCTGTCTCCTCTGCTTTTTTTCTTTCGATCTCTATAAGGATCCCGGGCCTGGTATATAACCCGGTTAGCGGAAGATTCATTTTTTGTGCGGATCCTCCTTCGGCCGGAGATATCCCGTGTGTTGGCGCGGTCTCCTCCCTTTGACCTGGAGATTATTTTGGGAAGGCGAAAAAAGGGTCCTCTTGGATTGGCAGCAGGAGCCTTGTCCCCCTTTGTGTTTTGGGCCAATGAAGTCTCAGCAAAAAACAAAGCAAATCCCAGGAATGCCAGAGGCATCCATGGGCGCTTCAGATTGGGGGCAATATGAAGAGAAGGGGTGTTCAAAACAGCTAAGCTACTAAAAAAAGTAATCAGTAATCGGTGATCGGTAATCGGTGGAGGATGCTAGGGTACTAACGGTTTAGCCACGATCTTAGACACTGGCGCCGAATCCACTGATCACCGATCACCATCCCTCAGTAGGTTAACAATTCTTTGATCTTGGCCTTCAGCCTTGTCTGTGGCAAGAAATTACTCTCCAGTGAAGGAGCAAAAGGTATAGCGGTGTCCAGGCTGGCGACGCGCATCACGGGTGCATCGAGAAAGGTGAAGCAATGCTCGCCGATCCAGGCAGCGATCTCTCCTCCGATACCTCCGGTCAGTGTGTCCTCGTGAAGGACGATTACCCTGTTGGTCTTCTTCACGGTTTCGGCCACTGCTTCCTCATCCCATGGTAGTAATGTCCTCAAATCCAAAATGTCCGCTTTTATATCGGGCATAGAAGCCATCGTCTCTACAGCCCAGAGCACGCCCAGTCCATAAGTAATAATGGATAGGTCCGTACCTTTTTCAACGAGCCTTGCCTTTCCGATTTCTATTGTATAATAATCATCCGGGATGGCCTCTTTCAGGGAACGGTACAAAAGTTTGTGTTCGAAAAACAAGTATGGATTTGGATCTTCCAGTGCTGCGTTGAGCAATCCTTTAGCATCAAAGGGATTGGAAGGATACACGACTTTCAGTCCGGGTGTGTGAAAAAACCAGGCTTCGTTACTCTGACTGTGAAAAGGACCTGCTGCCGTGCCGGCGCCGGTTGGCATCCTGATTACCACATCGGCGGACTGGCCCCAGCGCCAGTGAGTTTTGGCCAAATTATTGACGATCTGGTTAAACCCTTCTGTCACGAAATCGGCAAACTGCATTTCCACCATTGACTTTATTCCTTTGATGGAAAGGCCTAACCCGGTACCGACAATGGCGGCTTCACACAGCGGTGTATTGCGAACGCGGTCCTTTCCAAATTTTTCGATGAAGCCTTCGGTGATCTTAAAAACACCTCCATACCCGGCAATGTCCTGGCCCATCAGAACGAGCTCAGGATACTTTTCCATACTTTGACATAAGGCATCGCTGATCGCATCGATGAAACGCTTTTCTGATTTTTTCTCCCGTTGCGGGTTGATCACGTGCTGTTTGAACGGGGCATAAACATCTTCCAACTCCTGGTTTCTCACGGAATCGGGATACGGTTGCTTAAACGCTTCCTCCAGGCCTGATTCAATTTCGTTTTTGATTTTCTTGCGCAGTACTTCGATCCCTTTTTTATCGATTACGCCTTCCAGGACCAGGTAGTTCTCATAATTTTCCAGCGGGTCTTTTTGGGCCCATTCTTCCAGCTGCTCTTTGGGAACGTATTTCGTTCCTGATGCCTCCTCGTGACCGCGCATCCGGAAGGTGATGCATTCCAGCAAAATGGGTCTCGGCGTTGAGCGCAAGGTTTCAGCCCAGGTTTGTACGGTATCGTAGACTTCCAGGATATTGTTGCCATCGACCTTTACGCCTTCGATACCGTAACCGATCGCCTTGTCAATAAAATTTTTGCAGCGGAATTGCTCGTTACTGGGCGTGGATAATCCATAGCCGTTGTTTTCAATGACAAAAATGACAGGGAGGTCCCATACCGCTGCAACATTTACCGCCTCATGAAAATCACCCTGACTGGTACCTCCGTCGCCGTTGAAGACGACGGTAATTTTTTTTTCCCGCTTCAGCTTTGTGGCTAGCGCGATGCCATCGGCCACCCCATTCTGCGGGCCAAGGTGGGAGATCATGCCAACGATATGATGTTCGTTTGTGCCAAAATGAAAAGAGCGATCGCGGCCTTTCGTATACCCCAGGGAAGTCCCTTGCCACTGGGCAAAGAGGCGATGCAACGGAATCTTGCGCCCGGTGAATACGCCCAGGTTGCGGTGCATCGGGAGAATGTAATCATCGGGTTCCAGGGCCTGGGTAATCCCCACGGAAATGGCTTCCTGCCCAATACCGCTAAACCACTTGCTGATTTTATTCTGTCGCAACAAGATCAACATCTTCTCTTCGATCATTCGAGGCAGAAGCAATTGCTCGTACAGATTCCGGAGTTCGGCGTCAGTGAGTTTTTTACGATTGAATATCATAGTTGTGTTGATGTGTTGATGTGCCGATGTGTTGATGTCGGGGTACCAGATGGCTCGGCGTGGGACCGTTACCTCAACGCATTAACACCTCAACACTTCAACACTTCAGCACAGAAAGAGAGTGTTGATGTGCGGAGGTGTTGATGTTGGTAGTACCCCGGCAAGGGACCCCTAACGTCAACACATTAACACCTCAACACCTTAGCACAGATAGTGTGTTGATGTGGGGATGCATTGATGGTGGCAGTACCCGGCTACTATAGGGACCCCCTAACTTCAACACTTCAACACATTAACACTTCAACACCTTTCACGAACCATCTCCAGATCCGGCTTCGATTCATCGGTCAGTTTCACTTTACCGCGTTCGTTGCGCACCGTGCGGGCGTAAAGAGAAATATTTTTATCAAACAGGAACCGCAGGAAAAGTTTTGTCCAGGATCGGTGTGAGAGCAACGTGTCGTAGAAGGCAGGTGCTTCCGTTTTCAACTGCGGGAGCTTGTTCCACGGCACCGAAGGGAAATCGTGGTGTTCGTTGTGGTAGCCCACATTGAAGGCGAGGGTGTTCAGCGGCCCGTAATAACTGTATGTTTCCTGATTTTCATCCAGCGTAAGGTAATGTTCCTGCACCCACCGTGCGCCCAGGGGATGGAGGCCCACTGAAAAAAAGAAACTGATCAGCATAAAGAAGAACGCCTTTGGTCCAAAGAATATCCAAAAGGCTGCATTGAACGAGAGTTGAATGATCCAATTGGCGATGATCCAACCGTCCACCGGCCTGATTTCTTTTAAGCGAAACGTACGCGCAATCTGGAAAAAAGGAAAAAGCAAAAGCCAGAATGCTTTTCCGACAGCAGAGTTATTGATCAGCCTCGCTTCCCAATAGTCCGGGAGGTCGGCGTCCAACTCGTGAACGCCCTGAAACGAATGGTGCTTAATGTGGTATCGCGCAAACGAAATCGCCGTAGGCACGGTGTGCGGCAGATTGGCAAGAATGGAAGCCAGGTAATTCATCGCCTTGCTCTTAAAAAGCAAGTGGTGAGAGCACTCATGAATCATGACAAACAGCGCATGATTGAAGAACGCGCCGACCCCATAGGCTACCAACAGGATAACCCACCATGGGCTATCCTTCACGAAATAGGACAACGCAATCATTCCCCCCACTAAGCCAACAATGGCAAATAGCGTCAATGGGTTTTTACCCATCAGCTTCTTTACTTCCGGATATTGCTTCAGGATTTGCAACGTACGGATGCGATGCGGCTCAGGACTGGCAGAATGATGAAACGATGCGGTTGGCATGATAGCGGCAAGTAAGAAAGGATAATTGATAATTTAACATCAATCAATCAGCAAGTTACAAAATGAGTATTGAATTTCAAGGAGGTTGAGGGAAGCGTCTTTTCTTTCTTACTTTTGGACATGATTTCTCTTCACTCGTTTACGTTAGACAACGGCCTGCGTGTATTGGTCCACGAAGACCGCGCCGTCCAGATCGCCGTCATGAATATTTTGTACGACGTAGGCTCGCGCGACGAACGACCTGACAAAACCGGTTTTGCCCACCTGTTTGAACACTTGATGTTTGGCGGCTCCATAAACATTCCAAGTTACGATGAGCCGTTGCAGAATGTGGGGGGAGAGAACAATGCTTTTACCAGTACCGATATAACCAACTACTATCTCACCGTGCCGTCTGCGAATATCGAGACTGGATTTTGGCTGGAAAGCGACCGGATGATGGGACTTTCTTTTGACCCAAAGGTACTGGAGGTACAACGCAAAGTAGTGGTGGAAGAATTCAAACAGCGATACCTCAGTCAACCCTACGGTGATGTTTGGCTTAAACTCCGGCCG
>Ga0193718_1000032_pt1 | contig 28546 bp, 21 predicted proteins | sample U2a1metaG_FD_144918 | JGI IMG/M metagenome (GOLD analysis project Ga0193718, IMG submission 144918) | Soil microbial communities from a riparian zone of the East river system, Colorado, United States - U2a1 | ecosystem: Environmental > Terrestrial > Soil > Riparian zone | place: USA: East River... | reverse complement strand
CTATTTATACAAATGAGTGTTTTGAATTTGAGCTCGCCGTGGTTCGCCGTGCCCGCCGTGACCTTGCAACGCAAAAGGCCACAACGAACCTGCCTACCGGCAGGCAGGCACGGCGGACCACGGCGTACACTGCGAGAGTATCTTGTAGTCGAAAATATAGCCTTAGGTTGTAAGTCACACTCGGATACATTTATGCTTTCTTTTCGATAAATTTGGAAGCTGACTAAATTTTAAAACTTCGAAAAATGCCTAATTCATTAAACCGTCGTAAATTTTTGCAAACAGGGGCTTTGGCCGGCGCAGCTGGTTTTTGGTCCCCCTCCTTGCAGGCGCAACGTATTGATATCGCATCAGGCGATATTGGTAAATCAAAATGGGACCTCGATAGTCCGGCCCTCTGTGTTGACCTTGACAGGATGGCTCAAAACATCAAAGCGGTACAGGCTAGTCTACAGGGAACAGGAGTAGGCACCCGGCCCCATGTTAAAACGCATAAGTGTCCTGAAATTGCAAAGATGCAAGTTGCCGCTGGGGCGGTCGGGATTTGTGCTGCCAAACTTTCTGAGTCGGAAATCATGCTGAATAATGGCATCAGCAATGTTTTAATGACGGGCGTGAATGTTACCGTTCCGAAAATTCAAAAAGCAATGGCCCTTAGAAAAAAATACAAAGGATTCGTTCAGGCTATTGATAATCCTCAGAATGCCGACGACCTCCAGGATGCAGCGAAGGCCGCCGGTATCATTGCGGATGTTGTGATGGATATTGATGTGATCAAAAGATCGGGCGTTATTCCGGGGGCTCCGGCCCTTGCGTTGGCACAACGGATTGACAAAATGCCGAACCTCAAATTCCGGGGTATTCTTGCTTATGATGGAGGGGTTCAGCATGTAAAAGGATTTCAGCAGCGCAAGGCGAAGGCATTGGAAAACTATGAACCGGTAGTAAAGACCTATGAAATGTTGAAGGCGGCCGGATTGAATTTGGAAATATTCAGTGGTGGAGGTACAGGCACCTATACTATCATGACCCAAATTCCGGGATTTACGGATCTTCAGGTAGGCAGCTATGTGTTTATGGACTGTCAGTATATTGAAATAGGCGGAGAAAAAAATGAAACGGAGTATGACGATTTCGCCCCTTCGCTTACCGTTATGACCACGATCATCAATGCCAATTATCCCGGCCGCCTGATAACGGACTCGGGTTCGAAAGCGTTTACCTTAAATAAGCCGAATGGCCGCGTTATTGGTGAACCCGGCTTTGACTATACTGCCGGTTCGGATGAGTATGGAACGATTACATTTGAGAAGTCTTCCAAGTCCTACAAAGTCGGGGATAAACTGGAAGTGATCATTCCTCACTGTGATCCCGCCGTTGATCTCTACGATTTCATGTACGGTATTCGTAAGGATAAGGTTGAATCGATTTTGCCGATCCTGGCCAGAGGGAAATCGCAATAAAGTGCTGAAGTATTGAAGTGCGGAAGTGTTGAAGTTTCAGGTCCCCACAATTCCTTAACACTTCAATACTCTAAACTAAGGCTGTTTATCAAGGACATGCCGGATGAGCAGGGGCTTATATCACCACCGAAATTAAATCAGTAATTCATTACCTGGGGTTCAGGCAATACGGAAACATGTTTCATCTGGCCTGTCTGGTATTCCTCGTAAATTGAATGTCAGCAATAATGACAGGGGTGTAGTTGAGAACGGGTGATGAAATTCCTCCGAAAGAGCCGCTGTAAACCCTTATTTCCAATCCGTCATTGGCGATTTTAGGAACATTTTCAAAATGCAGGTTTTGCACTCTGGGAGTTGTCCACCGCACGCTTTTTGGTAGCGTCAACCATAATTGCAGTATGCGAAGCCTTGTCCGGGGTGCTATGCTTTCGGTATGGATGATGCCCTTTCCGGCCGTCATCATTTGAAAATCACCTGCGCTGAGCCCCTCTGAGGAATCGCTTAATTTTCCCTCCAGGACTAATGTAACTGTTTCGAACCCGGCATGGGGATGAGGTCCGCCAACCGGCTCGCCGTCGGGTACATCCAGCATGTCATCCATTAATACTATGAATGGATCCGTTTCCGGGAAATTGTCTTTTATCACAGCGCGGGCCACGTGCCCGGGACCAAGAAATCCCCCGTGGGGCGAAGGTGTTTGTACGATGACTAATTTTCTGTTTTGCATAACTCTTTACGAAGACCCAAGTCTTGTCTTTTATATCCTTGATTTTATATATATCCTTGATTTTATACTTTCCAACAGTATTAACATAGCCGGATTTCCCAAAGTTCATTGTGATCCTATTTGGTGATTTGAATGCAGTAATTCCGACGGCGAGCCCGAAAATATTGATCAATGAAAGAATTTTATTACCTTAACCTGCAACAATGAGGGCTGCCATAAAATACATCTTATTATTTCTTCTCTTTACAATCCTCTTTGTCCTCCCCGCCATTATTTTCCCTTTTCCCCTGGCACAGAAAAGCCAAAGCGATGTTGAGCCACTGATGCTTTTTGTGGTTTTATTGATTGACTTCATTGGCGTTGTCTATTTAATTAAGCGAATTGACCTCAGTGGAGTGAAACTTTTTCTGGCAGTTGTGGTGGTCTTCTGGGGTCTTCTCACTTTTATGACGCAGATAGAAACCTGGTATTTCCGGGAGGCCATGCCCGCTATTACGGACGAGGTGTTGCTGAAGTTATTTCTTAATCCTTTTATCACGGCGGTTACTTTTGTTCCGGCAGGTATTTGGATCCTGGGTAAGTGGAAACAAACCAATGGCTCTCAAGATCATCATCTGAACCTGAAATCAATGTGGAAAGAGATTTTGGCTCTCTCGGTAACGTACGTGTTTATCTATTTTTTATTCGGGCACTATGTAGCCTGGCAATTCGCCGAAGTGCGCACCTTTTATTCCGGAACACCGGAACTTCCTGGATTCATTGAACAATTTCAGCACACCCTTCTCATTCATAATTCCATTCTGCCTTTTCAGCTTTTCCGTGGTCTTTTATGGATCCTCTTTGGGTTGCCTGTAATACTTTACCTGAAGGGTAACAACACGGAGAAAATAGTCGCTTGTGTTTTTATGTATTCCGTTCTAACGTCAATACCACTTATTATTGAAAACCCATTCATGCCAGCCGGAGTGCGGATGGCGCATTTGTTAGAGGTCTCCACTTCCAATGCTCTGTTTGGGCTATTAATAGGATTGGTTTTGGCCAGGCATAAATTGGCAAAAAATTAGGCTATCTCTTCTTTAGCGAAATTTTGGATCTGGAAAGCCTGATTTTTTTATTGGAAACTCGTAAATTACTGCCATCAGATCGTTCATGAACAAATCACTTATGAATTGGGAAAAAAGCAAGACTTGCCCATTGGATCTGATCGAGATAAAACAGATTGCGCTGTTGTAGATTAATGCGATATGAAATGAAAAAGAAATTCATCAACCGAAGGGACTTTATGCTCCAATCCTCCTCCCTTATGTCCGCCTCCCTTATAACTCTCCCGGATTTTGGCGATGCTTCTGCCGGAAAGTATAAAATGGGCCTGCAGCTCTTCACCGTTCGCGAGCCCCTGGCGAAGGATGTGATGGGCACTGTAAAAAAGATCGCTTCCATCGGTTATGAAGATTGTGAAACGTATGGCTACGATCCGGACCAGGGGAAGTATTATGGACTAAAAGCCGCGGCGTTCAAGCAACTTCTTGCGGACAATAAAATGATAACCACCAGCGGTCACTACGATTTCACCAAGTTGTTCGATAAGCCCGCGGACGCCATGGTGAGATATGTTGACCAGTGTATAGAAGGGGCACATGCGCTGGGCCAGCGTTACATTACCTGGCCGTGGTTGGATCCTGCTTTCAGAACCCTTGAGAACTTCAAGGTGCTTGCAGGAAGACTGAACACCATCGGTGAACAGGTCAACAAAGCCGGACTCGGTTTTGCCTATCACAATCATGATTTTGAATTTGTTGATTATGGCGGTCAGAACGGTTATAATATAATCATGCGGGAGACAGATCCTTCACTCGTCAAACTTCAGTTGGACCTTTACTGGGTAATGCATTCATCGAAGCTGACTCCATCCGAGTTGATCAGCCGGCAACCCGGACGCTTCGTGATGTGGCATATTAAAGATATGGATAAAGTAACTCGCGACTATTCGGAATTGGGTAACGGTTCTATTGACTTTACCGTCATCCTGCCCGAAGCCTCCCGCGCAGGCCTTCAATACTACTACATAGAGCAGGGCGGCAATTTTGCGAGGAATCCGATACAAAGTATTACCGATAGTGCGGCCTACTTCAAGAAGAACCTGGAAAGGTATCTTGGATAACACACTTGAAGTGTGTTATGGCCTCTTTTGCATAAAATCTTTACTTCCCTACGAAATGCACTGCCTTCGTAGGGCGGAACGGCTAATGGTCAATTTCTTTCCATTCTTTTGTAAAGAAAAATGGTAGTGATGATTTTTTGCAGGCGAAGGAAGGCGGTTTCGCATTTCACTACGTAATCAAAGGCTCTATGATGCATACAGCATATCGCCACCTCAATTTTATTCTGGGAGGACAGCATCACAACGGGAATATCAGGATTGATCGTTTTTATTTTGTCCAATACTTCTATTCCGTTCATTGCATTTTTGTTATTCCCGTCAAGGTGATAGTCTAAAATGACCACGTCCGGGTTGTGTGATAAATTTTCAATGCAAAGTTCTCCTGTTGCAAATTTGTTAATCACAAAATCAGCATGCCGGAGGAATTCAATCTCTAATGATTTTAAAAACAGGGCATCGTCATCTACCAGAAAAAGCCTTATTTTATCTTCTTTTTGCATAGGTGCTTTGTCAATTCGTTTTAAGAAAGACTCCAACGAAGGTGAAGATATTCAGGCGGTAGAACGTTACACATTGATCGAAAAATTCTACACATTTCACGTGTTTTCGGCCAGCTCAAAAACGGTTAAGGAAACTGAGGGGAAAGCAAAAGAGGCTGGCCAATTTGGCAGCCTCTCGGGCGATTTTAATTCATTGAATTTATTACGGCTGTGTAACGGTATTCATTTGAAGCGTTACAGCAGTTTGTGCCAACATCCTTCCGTTTATTGATGCACCAGTCTGCAAATTTATGCCTGTCTGGCCCAAGATGTTTCCTTCAAAATGACTTGTCGTTCCAAAGGTTACGGCGCCCGCAGCTTGCCAGAAAATATTCTTAGCTTGTGCACCTCCGATCAACGTAATTTTTACAGCGGAACTCATAATGAGGGTCCCTGCAACTTGAAATATAAAGATATCCTCGGGACCGCCCGAAATGGTAACATCCGTAGGGATGACAACGGCACTTGTCCATTTGTACAGGCCAGGGGTAAGCGTTTGGCCTCCAATGTCCCCGGCGCCCAAATTCAGGAAATTCGGGTTAGAACGTCCGGCGACATCGGTATATGCGGATTGCATATCGCCTACCGCTGTGGTTAACATGCTGGGGCTCGTCACCCTGCAGGCAAGAGGACCGGCAGCATCAACCGTGTATATTGTCCCTGCCACCTCTGTACAACTTAACAGCAGGGCTGCGCCGGTAATTGGACTTGTTCCAACATCCCCGGTGATAGCAGATTGATAGACATCGGTAATTCCTGATTTTGACAGAATCGCAAAATTGCCCGCAACTCCGAGATTTACCTCCCCAAGATTGACCAATGGGTTTACCAACGCCTCAAGCAGTAGCTGATGAGCGGCTGAATTATCTGCTAGAGACATTCCGGAAGGTGACGGAGTATTATTTAGATCACTGCACGCAGCCATGAGAACAACCGATACAATTGCAAGGGTTGGTAATAGTTTTTCCATTTTCATTTTCTTGTTTTTAAGTTGTGAATTAGTTTTCACGATCAAAAGTGCTGACCTTTTAACACCTGGGTGTTACACAACGTTAGAAATAAGTTACATGATTTACCTATTCGAGGAATCGAAAGACGAGGCCCGCCGGCGGGGATTACATCCTCTCCATATACCAACTTAACTCCTTTTCCATTTTTTTGTAGCGGAAAAGGGTAGTAATGATTTTTTGTAAGCGTACAAAGGCGGTTTCGCTTTTCACTACATAATCAAAAGCCCGGTGATGCATACAGCTTATCGCAACTTCAATTTTATCCTGAGAGGATAGCATCACAATGGGGATATCCGGGTTGAACGCTTTTATTTTATCTAATGTCTCTATGCCATTCATCGCTTTTGTATTAATGCCGTCAAGATGATAATCTAAAATGATTACATCTGGATGGTGTGACAAATTATCAACGCAAAGTTCACCCGTTACAAATGTTTCAATGGCAAAATCGGCATGCTGCAGGAATTCGATTTCCAGGGATTTTAAAAAAACGGCATCGTCATCTACCAGGAAAAGTTTTATTTTTTCATTTTTCATCAGTTGGCATTGTTAATCGCGGTGAACTCTTCTTCTAATTCTTTACATGCCTGCATACAAACGTTTTCAAGCTGTAGCACCAACTCAGGTATTTCCTCGGTCTGTTGCTGGGTGCTTGCAAATTCCTGAATTCTTTTGGCCATGCCTTCAAATTCCGGATTCATACCCATTACTGAAAATGAGGGAATCATTTTATGCACTGCCGCGTACAATGAGCGCCAATCTTTATCCTGCCAGCTCTGCTTCATGGCGCCAATTAATGGCGGGGTTTGTTTTAAATACACAGAAAACATTTCCATCATTAATGTGGAATCGCCTTTTGTAAGACGGAGAATATAAGCCAGGTCGATGCATTTCAACTTTTGACTTTGACCGTTTCCATTTACTTCATGGTCATTATATTTAATAACCATAGGTTTCTTTACCAACCCAACTATTTTGCTGTACAATAGTCTTTCATCAACGGGCTTTGCAATGTAATCATTCATGCCAGCAGCTTTGCATTTTGCCAAGTCAACTGTGGTTACATCGGCCGTTAAAGCGATGATGGGAATTTTAGAATTCATTTTGTTGCGAATGTATTCCGTGGCCTCAAACCCATTCATTTCGGGCATCTGTAAGTCCATCAAAATAATATCGTACGATTTGGTTTCCAGTTTTTCGATCGCGATCTTTCCATTGGCGGCAATATCGCGTTCAAATCCAAATTCATCCAGCAGTGTTTTCATCAGTAATTGATTGAGTGGTATGTCTTCGACCACCAATACTTTTATGTTTTTAATTTCCGCATCCAACTCCACTATTCCTGTTTCTGATTCCGCCTCCGCTTTTGTTTTGTGAAAACTTAGTATGAAACTAAATGTAGAGCCCTCATCAATCTTACTTTGTACCCGAATGCTTCCACCCTGCCCTTCCACTAATTGTTTAACAATGGCAAGCCCTAATCCTGTGCCGCCATACAACCTTGCTGTGCCGCTGGATGCCTGCTGAAAGTTTTCGAAAATAGTTTCTATTTTATCTTTGGCTATTCCAATTCCGGTATCCATAACGGCAAATTCAATGGTTGCCTTCTCTTCATCTTCATCCAACAGCTGAACGCGTACAGTAATTTTGCCTTTTGTTGTAAACTTTACCGCATTACTCACAAGATTTAAAATAATTTGGTGCAAACGCACCGGGTCGCCAACCAACACCTCGGGAATGTTGTTGTCGTATGTTTTAATCAGCATTAAATTCTTTTCCTGAATTTTTGTCTCAAATAAATGAAGCATGGTGGATATGGATAAGGCCATTTTGAACGGTGTTTGCTCAAATGTCATTTTTCCCGCATCTACTTTTGCCAAATCGAGTATGTCGTTAATGAGCACGATCAATGCATCACCACTCATTTTTATGGCTGTTAAATATTCCTTTTGTTTAGCTGACAAATTAGTTTTTAGTACCACTTTTGTAAATCCGATAATTGCATTCATGGGAGTGCGAATTTCATGACTCATGTTTGACAGAAATTGCTGTTTTGCTTTTACTGCATCTTCGGCTGTCCGCGTGGCACTTTCAGCTTTACTTTTAGCTTCTTCAGCAATGCCTGTTGCCAACTCGGCAAACACTTTGGCCTCTGTTAATTCGGTTGCAATTATTTTTTGGTCAGTAACATCTCTTGCAACAATCACAACGCCCAGGACATTTCCTCTATCATCTTTATAGACCGATCCGTTGAATAAGACATCGGTAAGCTTGCCGTCCTTGTGTCGAAGCGTAAGCGGAGAATCGGCAACCGATCCTTTTGCAAATACTTCCTGATAAACTTCGCGCGCTTTTTGTGGTTCGGTAAAATAATCGAAAAAGTCGGTGCCAGTGAGTTTTTCACGCGTTATGCCCGTAATATTCACCGTTGCTTGATTCATATCCGTGATCTTACCTTCGGTGCTTATGGTAACTAATGGATCGAGACTGGCTTCAATGAGACTAAGGGAATATTTGGAAAGCAGTTTTTGAGCTGTAACGTCTCTGGCGACAATCACAACGCCCAGTACATTTCCCCGATCATCTTTATAGACCGATCCGTTGAATAATACATCGGTCAGCTTGCCATCCTTGTGGCGAAGCGTAAGCGGAGAATCGGCAACGGATCCTTTTGCAAATACTTCCTGATAAACTTCACGGGCCTTTTGCGGTTCAGTAAAATAATCGAAGAAGTCGGTGCCGGTGAGTTTTTCACGTGTTATGCCTGTAATATTCGCCAATGCCTCATTCATATCCGTAATCTTACCTTCGGTACTGATAGTAACCAATGGGTCAAGACTCGCTTCAATGAGACTAAGAGAGTATTTTGAAAGTAATTTTTGGGCTGTAACATCCCTTGCAACAATCACAACACCGAGGACATTTCCTCTATCATCCTTATAAACCGATCCATTGAATAGTACATCGGTCAGCTTGCCATTTTTATGGCGAAGCGTAAGCGGAGAATCAGCAACCGATCCTTTCGCGAATACTTCCTGATAGACTTCACGCGCCTTTTGTGGTTCGGTAAAATAATCGAAAAAATCGGTGCCGGTAAGTTTTTCACGTGTTATGCCCGTAATATTCACCGTTGCCTGATTCATGTCAGTGATCTTGCCTTCGGTGCTTATGGTAACCAACGGGTCAAGACTCGCTTCAATAAGACTAAGAGAATATTTGGAAAGCAATTTTTGGGCTGTAACATCTCTGGCAACAATCACCACACCCAGTACATTCCCCCGATCATCTTTATAAACTGATCCGTTAAATAATACATCAGTCAGCTTGCCGTTTTTATGTCGAAGTGTAAGTGGAGAATCGGCAACCGATCCTTTTGCGAATACTTCCTGGTAAACTTCGCGGGCCTTTTGTGGTTCGGTAAAATAATCGAAGAAGTCGGTGCCGGTAAGTTTTTCGCGTGGCATTCCGGTAATGTTGGCCAACGCCTCGTTCATATCGGTGATCTTACCTTCCGTACTGATGGTAACCAACGGGTCAAGGCTGGCCTCTATCAAACTCCTGGCGTATTGAGATTCCAGTCTTTTTGTTGGTTCTATGCCGTTTGTTTTATTGCGCATTTGAAAGGATTAATTCAATGGTTTGATGGTAATTGGATTTCCAATTTCCTCAATCGGGCTTCGCTTTTTGTCCTTCAATTGCTTAAAATGAGACGGCGAGAGGCCTGTGACTTTTTTAAATTGATTGGATAAATGTGCAACACTGCTGTAACGCAGTTTGTAGGAAATCTCTGTAAGGCTGAGTTCGTCATACAATAGCAATTCTTTTGCTCTTTCAATTTTATGGACGATAATGAATTGCTGCAGGGTAATACCCTTCACCTCCGAAAATAAGTTAGACAGGTAGTTATAATCGTAATTTAATTTTTGACTGATAAAATCAGAATAATTCACTTTAGGCAATTCATCGGAATAATGAATCATTTCGGTAATCACATTTATTATTTTCTCAATCAATACCGCCCTCTTGTCGTCCATTAATTCAAGGCCTGAAATGAGTAAAGCAATTTTCAATTGCTCTCGCTGGTCCGCAGAAATGTTTTCCATGATTTCAACTTCACCTAAGTCAACGACAATGAAATGCAATCCAAACCTTGTCAGCACCTCTTTCACAGCCATTTTGCAACGGGTGCTGACCATGTATTTGATATATAACTTCAACTATATTTACTTTAAACTGGTGTGGGCGAAAGTCTAAACATTCAATCTTTAAAACGTTACACATTGAGAAAAAAGACTTACACATATCACAGATTTTGGGGTTGATAAATGAGACCTCTTCGACGGCCTGGTTATCAAGCTAATTTTGAGGGTTCCTGCATTTTTCATTTACTGGGGAATGCATTCAGCGAAACTGAGTCAATCCGAGCTGATCAGCCATCGGCCGGGGCGTTTCGTGATCTGGCATATTAAAGATATGGAGGAAGTAACCCGGGACTATTCCGAACTAGGCAATGCACCATTGAAAGGGTGGGAAATTTGCTCCTAAAATGAAGTCGATAAACAAACTTCCTTCACTATTTGTTTAGCTTAACTCCGGATTGATTTCTTACAGTATGCCATTGGAAGCGCAAAAGTGTGAACTTTCGCACGTAACGGTGTTCCGCAGTCTCTTTCTCCAGGAAGCAAATACACAGATTCGGCACAATGCTTGCCACGAACGAGGGTGGTCTGATTCCTATTTACTATCCCTGGAGGGCACCCCCGTAGGGTATGGATCTGTCAAGGGGCAAGACGTACCGGATAGGGATACTATTTTTGAGTTTTATGTTTCTCCGTCTCATCGGAAATGGGCAAGTCCGCTTTTTCAAAAACTCATCGCGGCATCCGCGGTAAAGTTTATTGAATGTCAAAGCAATGATTCTTTATTGCAGTCCATGATTTTTGAATTTTCAAAGAACATCCATTCACCGGTGATCTTATTCAGTGACCACGCCAGTACAAATTTAGTTGTGCCAGAAGTTGTATTCAGAAAAAAACTTCAAGGAGATGTACTTTTTAAACACCGGCATGAGCCCGAAGGAAGCCATATAATCGTGACGAAAGAAGAAGTGGTTGCGACGGGTGGGTTTATGCTTCATTACAATGCTCCCTTCGCTGACTTATTTATGGAAGTTAAGGAAGATGCCAGAAAAAGGGGGGTTGGGAGTTACCTCATCCAGGAACTAAAAAGGGAATGTTATCTGGCAGGGAGAGTTCCGGCAGCGCGCTGTAACATTGAAAACATGGCATCAAGGGCAACACTCCTTAAGGCAGGGATGAAGATTGCCGGATTTATGCTTATTGGAACAATCCGCTGAGTAATAGTTCTGACGCCTGCGAACGGAGTCAGATGGCTTTCGCCACCGATACGTGTGAGGAAATCCTAAAATAAAATAGTTCAGGTCACTTTAATTTATCTTCTCTTCTCTTTTTTGCCCTGCCAGCCACCGCGAACCCACTGATTGCCGTGGTCCTTATTATGATTCCAATGCCCTTTTTTCCACTTGTAACCGGGTTGAGGAGGATTGGCCCAATAGCCGCCGGCATATCTGTAGTTCCCTCCATCTTCATTCCATTCCTCACCAATCCACACATGAACAGGACTGGGTCGATCCGTCACCACAATTACCGGAACAACGGGTCGTATCTTTACGTATATCTGTGCTGAAGCAGATGATGCGCCGAACAGCATAACCGAGAACAGCATCAAAATTGGCAACTTTTTCATGATTGAATGGTTTGTTTGATTCTGACTAGGGGAATGAAAAAGTTGTGCCAGCCTCAAGCCTTTTGTCGGCTAGCGTCTAAACAGATCCTTTGATGACGCCACCAGACTGAGAAGTCCTTGAATGAATCAAAATTACCCGTCTTTGAGACAAAAATTTCATCGTTAGGGAATTTGCCTTTAGATATTTGCAGCCGAATAAAATGAAAAAACTAATCACTCTCCCCGCATTCTTATTTACATTCTTATCTCTTTTCTATTCTTGCCGGCATGAGGAGGGCGCTGCACCCATCAATGATGGAATGGTCTTAATTAAGACCGAGGTGAAAATCGAAGTAGGAGGAATACGTTATGAAAACCTGGACGCCCATCTTAACGTCAGCGGGTACGACTTCAATAATTCGAAGCAATGGGCAAAAGATTACGATTTCATTGGTCCTGTCGATACATTGGAGATCCGGAATGGATTTCACCATTACACGATCGAGCTGGTAGACAAGTGGGGGATGAATGACATCCAATCTGAAATCCCGGCGAAAGAAGTTTGGGATGGAAGGGCAGATGGCCCACATCCCGTCACGTATGGGCTGGGGGGATTAACGGAAGCCAGGAGGTTGTCGATGTATGTCAACTCAATTGAAGTCGATATTCCGGGTACGGGGATTGTTTACCAGCCTGAATCCAGGGCCTCGTACGTTTACAATGGTGATGGTCGCCTGGAAACCATTCATCGTGAAATTTATAACACGCAATCTGTACATTTTGAAGAAAACAGTATCCAGGCTTTCACGTATGAAGGCGCTGTTGTGTCGAAAATAGCAACCACCTTGAAGGGACAACAGTATAGTGAAGATCAATATTCGTATGGAGTTGAAAATAAGATCACCGAGACGTTGTATTTCAACAATGGGCTGGTGGGTACGCAAACTTCCACGACATATGATGGCGTGGACAGTCTTCACAACAGCGTCAAAGTAAATTACAACTACTCCAACGGTAATTCATTTTTATACGAGTTTGGGTTCATTACAAGAATATCGTTAGCGATAAGACTACGCAGTCTGGCCAGGTTTGCAACGAGGGAAATTACGCCTACGACAAGAACATCAATCCTTTCCGGCACCTTGGTTATCTGGACTTCAATTTTCAGAATTGGTCAGTCAACAACAAATTGAGGGAGGATGTTAATTATCAGGCATGTTCATTTCCCGGACTTCGTCCAGACTCGTATGATTACACCTACAATTCGAAGGGGTATCCTGTAAAAAAAATTACGACGTATAAATCAAGTTCTGGCCATCTGGGTCACAGCCAACTGGAGTTCTACTATGAGTAAAAAAGCCGACTATTGCGTTGAGTTTTCTTATCATTCCAAACTAAAGGGAATTACTGATAGCGAATGACCGTTTTCGAGCAAAATGTATCGTATGTGGACACGTCTGCCCTCTGCATCCGGCCCGGCGGGCTAATTTGAAATCATTTCAAGATGGCACGGGCTTTGAAAACACACCCTGTTAAGCGTCCTCAACTAACCTAAATCAGAAAGCCATGTTCAAAAATTATTTTAAAGTCGGTTGGAGAAACCTTTTCAGAAACAAAGGCTATTCGTTGATCAACATCGGTGGCCTGGCGCTCGGAATGGCCGTAGCCATGGTCATCGGATTGTGGCTGCTCGATGAGCTTTCTTACAATAAAAATTTCGCAAACTATGACAGGGTGGCGAAGGTCATGAAAGCGGGTACGTGGAGGGGCAAGCATTATGAAGGACAACGCTATCTTCCTTATCTTTTGATCGAGGAGTTGAAGAACAATTACAGTTCGCAATTGAAGGCTGTGATCCCGGTGGCCGGGAATGAATCGGTCATGACGATGGGTGAAAATCACGTCACAAAAAATGGTATGTGGATCGGGGAAGAAGGACCCGAAGCATTTTCATTTGAAATGCTAGAAGGCAACTGGAATGGACTTGCCGATCTTCATTCGATCCTGCTCTCGCAATCAACAGCGAAAGCATTATTTGGCGATCAACCCGCCGCCGGAAAGACATTTCACGTGGACAACGGCGACGTGACCGTTACCGGTGTTTATAGAGATTTCCCGCATAACTCCGAATTGTATGACGTTCAATTCTTCCAGCCATGGGCCTACCGTATGTCCTTTTCGTCCTGGATCCTGAAGCAGGATTGGGCAAATCATGCCCATTTCGCCTATGCTTTTCTGCAGCCGAACACGACACTCGAACAAGCGAAAGCGGTAATCAAGGACGCAGAAATAAAAGCATGCAAGGATCTTGATTACATGCGGGAGGAAATCCGCGCAGTAAGTCCGCAAGTAACCCTGCAGCCGATGAGCGATTGGCACTTGCGTTCTGATTTTAAAGAAGGTGAACTGCAAACCGGGCCGGTTCAGTTTGTTTGGTTCATCGGGAGCATCGGTGCCTTTGTGCTGTTATTGGCTTGCATCAATTTTATGAACCTGAGTACAGCACGGTCAGAGCGGCGAGCCAAAGAAGTTGGTATTCGAAAAACGATCGGCTCCGTACGGCGTCAGTTGGTGGGACAGTTTTTAACGGAGTCATTGCTAACAACCATGCTGGCAGCCGTTCTTGCATTGGCGCTTGTGTCGATCAGCTTACCTTGGTTCAACGTTTTGTCGGGCAAGCTAATGCAGATTCCGTTTGATTTCAGATGGTTTTGGGTCGCGCTGACTTCTTTCATTTTACTAACCGGTATTTTAGCGGGAAGCTATCCTGCCATCTATTTGTCAGCATTCAAGCCGTCGTCTATTTTGCGGGGCACGTTCCGTGCGGGAAGATTCTCGACGCTGCCGCGCAAAGTGCTGGTGGTGGTCCAGTTTACTGTATCCGTATTGCTGGTTATTTGCACGGGCGTTATATATCGCCAGCTCATGTTCGTAAAAGATCGCCCGGTAGGCTATGATCGTGAAGGATTACTGATGATCACCAAAAAATCGGACGCGTTCAACGAGCGTGCGCAGGTGCTGGAGAACGAATTGAAAAAAAGTGGAGCCGTACTGCAGGTAGCAGAGTCGGGTGGCCCGGTGACCAGCAGTTGGTCCGGCAACGGGGGATTCACCTGGCCCGGCAAACGCCCGGAGCAAGAGGATGGATTTGCAACGCTGAATGTTTCGCTTGATTTTGGGCGCGCGATCGGTTGGCAGTTCGTTGACGGGCGCGACTTCAACCGGGCGATTTCAAGCGACTCGAATACGATCGTTATCAATGAGTCGGCCGTTAAACAGATGGAGCTGAAAAACCCCGTCGGTCAGGTGGTTCATTGGAATAATCGCGCCTGGGGTGTTGACCGCGATCTTCAGATTATCGGGGTGGTGAAAGATATGATCATGGAATCGCCTTTCAATCCGGTTCAGTCCACGGTATTTTTTACTTATGGTTGGAAGGGTATTGTATTACTTCGCATCAATCCGGCCATTCCGATGAAAGATGCATTGCAAAAAGTTCAGAAGGTCTTTGCGGCAATCATTCCGGACGTACCATTTGAATTCAAGTTTACCGATGAAGAGTATGCTCGGAAATTTGAAACGGAAGATCGCATTGGAAAACTGGCCGCGGTGTTTGCCGTGATGGCAATAGTGATCAGCTGCCTGGGATTGCTGGGGCTTGCATCGTTTGTGGCGGAGCAAAAAACAAAAGAGATCGGTATCCGAAAAGTATTGGGTGCCTCGATTGCCAGTCTATGGGGGACGCTGTCGTCCGAATTCATGATCCTTGTCGGTATTTCCTGTCTTATAGCGATGCCGGTAGCCTGGTATATGTTGAGCGGGGCGATAGAGCGATATGAATACAAGACCACGCTCGGCTGGCCTATCTTTCTCATGACCGGCGCAGGCGCGTTGCTGGTGACGTTGCTTACGGTCAGTTTCCAGGCGCTCAAAGCAGCGTACGCTAATCCTGTCAATAGCCTGAGATCGGAATAACGCGCCGGGGCAAACTCCTGGAATTGATTGCTATTTTCTACCACCCCCGATAAAAAAGCCAATCTTTAGAGAAAGATAGCTTGTTTCGGCGTTAAAATATTCCGGTGATTGATTCATGACAAGCGGTTCGTGAAACATTCTTTGTTTCACCTTTTGAACAGCATTATAATCCAACGTAAACACCATGTGCTTGTAATCCAGTCCCAAACGGGGATAGAATCCGAACACATTTTCCATTGGTTGATTCTCGCAGGTGCACGAGGCGAGTAGCCCACGATTCGGTGTATAGATTCCAAATCCGATTCCCCCGAAAAGCCGGGCTGCACCTTTTGAGAAATAATACTGACCGTTAACGGAATACGAGCCCATTACACCAATGTCGCCATAAGGCAATCCCATCGTTTCGATACGCAGCCCCAGTGCGATGTTGTTATGTATCCTCCAGGAAGGCTCGATATAAAGCAAAAATCCCGGAACAATTCTTTTTGGAGTGGTTAACCCTGTACCAAGACCTATCCTGAAAAGTCTGTAGTCCTGAGAGAATGCTGATGTTGAAACCAACACAAAAGCAACCCCGATAAAACAGGCCAGAGATTTCATTACATTTTATCTATAAATCCTCCTAAATCTACATGATTTCACGTAGAATCAGCCTTTTTTTACTCCCGACCACACAAGAAGGATAAGAGATAGAAACGATGTTAACGTTCGCACGATATGCAGAGACCACCACTTGTCCCTCCAATCTGTCCAGTTGGCAGGTACGTTATCCATTGTCCAGGTCATGACCACTTTGTTGATAGGTTGATTTCCGAATCTTGTCACGAGCCCGCTTGTCAGTAAAAATGCCGCTGCAATGAGCAATACAGAAAAAGTGCTTCGGTCTTCCCTTTGCAAAAATGCCGACAGCAACGTGAGAACAATACTTACTAATCCCAGGACAGGCATAAGCGTATTGAGCCCCCGGATTGCACCCTGTTGCTGTTCCAGGTAAGTGCTAACTGAAAAATGTTTCGGGTTATAGCCAAACCATACTCCAAATTGGGCTCCTGTAATCAAGGCAACCAGAATAATTGTAAGAAACCGGATACTCGTTATCATGGGCGAATGTTTTCGCCAAAACTACGAGCCCTCCCGTTACAAAGCTTGGTAAAAAACCGACATGTTAGCCAGTCTTAAAACTACTGTGACCACTGGTCGGGTGCCGGTAGAACTCACTCGGAGGGAATTCAGCGAATCGCTTGAATTCTTTTAACAGATGAGATGAATCGGTATAACCGCATTCCGAAGCAACGCCGGACCAACTTTTATTCGTAGTTGATTTCGTTCGCATGGCATATTCAAATCGCACGATGCGAATGAACAAGTTTGGGGAAATACCCACTCTCGTCATGAAATTGCGTTCGAACTGGCGGAGACTCAGGCATGCCGCGGATGCCCATTCGGTCAGGGAACGTTTACATAAAGGGTCGAGCATTTGAATGGCAACCTGATCAATGGGTTCCTTTGGCCTGCATGTGCTATCAAACTTCATTACCAAAAACGAAGATACCATCCTGGCCATTGAATCGTAGGAAGACGCTTTTCTTAGTCGTTCCAAGAGGTCGGCCACATCCGCTCCCCATATCCTGACCCCGTCGATACCACTGTTAACCGTCTGTTTCATATTTATTCCGCACAAGCGGTACGTACCCGTCGGATGAAAGGCAACCTTGATCATTAAGTGATCCTTACCAAACCTCAAGCCGACTGGCTTGTACTTAGGTCCGGTTACAAACACGGGGGGCGCCGGTATTTCGATTTTGACACCGGGTACCACTTTCATAGGATCATGGAGAACGAAATACAGATTTTGTTCCGTATTGGCAAGGCACGTAATGAAAGGGGAGGGAATGTTTTCTTCCTCATTCCATTTTATATGGTATATCTGAACCTCCCGGATCAAATCGCGCATGGCAGGAGAGGGTGCGTAAACCTGGTAAAATGCCAATGGGGAATAGTTTGACACAAGGTAATGCCATGAAATATTCTTACACAAATCCTCTCGCCTGTCTGTAGCGATCTTGCCAGTTTTTCGTACCTTAAAGAAAGAAGGACATCAGCATGCGGAAGCGACTTCACCTTCCCATCACGTGAGTGCAGAAAACTCAATAATTACTGCAATTGCGCACTTTTTATAGCCTGCACCTCCATTTTTAGCATCAAAACGCAGAAAATAACCCACGAGCGTGGTCGACCCGTGGTTACCACCGTGGTCATACCGTGGTTACCCCTTTGGCAATAATAGGCAGGCTCTGGTCAGTCTAAGGAGAGTCTACGACCAGGCTATGAGTAAAGTAGCATGAAGGGTGGTAAGATGTCCCGACCTGGCGCAATTTGGCGCAGTCACGTATCTTTATCAGACAACTCCCATCCAAAATATGAGAAAACTAATTGCGGCAATGAATATGACACTTGACGGCTTTTGCGACCACACGGCAATGACTGCAGATGAAGAAATACATCAGCATTATAATGAGCTATTGCGGAATGCAGGCACCCTTATATACGGAAGGATAACCTATCAACTGATGGAAAATTATTGGCCATTAGTCGTAAAAAATCCTACTGGTAATAAGCCAATGGACGAGTTTGCAGTATTAATAGACACTATTTCAAAGATTGTTTTTTCCCGCACGCTGAAAAATGTTGATTGGAAAAATACGATATTGAAAAAGAAAATCATTAAAGAAGAAGTTTTCGAACTCAAGCAACAAGCGGGTAAAAACATTTTAGTTGGCAGCCCGAGTTTAATAGTAGCCTTAGCGCAACTTGACTTAATTGATGAATACCAGCTTAGCGTTCAGCCAATTATTTTAGGAGGCGGTTTGCCATTATTTAAAAACGTGAAGGATAGGGTTGATCTTAAACTTCTAAAAACAAAAACATTTGGGTGTGGTGCGGTAATGTTTTATTATGAGCGGGCAAACCAAGTGGCCTTGGAATCACTCAAGTAATTCCATCGCGCCCCTGATTTGCAATCATAGATAATGTGGTGGTTAAATAAGGTAATAAGGTTAGAAAGGTGGTGGTGGAACGTTCTGTCTACGAAGGTAATAAGGTTAGCGAGTACTGTCTTAACGCATTCCAAACTTGTTTTCAGCTTGGGCCTGTTCAGTCACAGGGGCCATAATTCCATTTTTCATTTGCTCAGGTTTAGAACGATGATATTGCAGACAGTTCGTGCCATGCACATACAAACCTTATTACCTTCGTAGCAGCACGCCATTCCTCACTCCCAAACCTTCTTACCTTATTGTCGGGTATGCACCTTACAAGATATCCCGCCGTTGCTAGTGTTCCCCCCGCCATTGTACAGTTTCTTCACCAACAACCTGCTGGTGCTCCTCGCCGTGCTGGTGTTCTTTTCCCTCCGCCCCCCGCCGTTGTTAGTGTTCTTCACGAACAACCCATCGCAGAATTGGGATTTTCTGACTCACATCGACAAGCAACGACCGGTATAACGTTACTTGCTTTGGAAGCTTGTTGGTGAAGAACACCAACAAGGGCGGAAAAAATGAGCGCAAGACCGATGAACGCAGCGAATTCAACGGAATGATTCGATTTGCGCGAAATCAGCATGAAGGCATTTCGCTAATTCTTGTTGGTGAAGAAACTGTACAACGGCTCCTGACTTAACTGAAAATGATCTACGGAAACACCAAAAGGGCGGGGATTTTCTGAAAATGAAACTGTCATCCCGGCCACGCATCCGTTGTCTATGAAATGCTGCTTGGGGCATGAGCCGGGATCCCTGTTTATTTGCTTCATCTTTTCAACGGAATAAAGCCCTTGCTTGGCATTCGTTAATCACAAACGTTGCTTTCTATCCAAGTGACCTACAACTTGTTGGGGATCCCGGCTCATGATAGTTCACCATTCCATAGAACACCACTACGTGGCACGGGATGACCCCCGATAAAAATCAGGGCAGGCTGTTTCATTTTGGTGTCTCCGCCCTCGTCCTACACGAAACTGTACACGGCTCCTGACTTGAGCGAAAATCAACATGTTACAAAAGGCTTTTTCTAACCGCTTTTCCGCTTCAAGGCCAATCACTTGTGGTAAGGAATCAATCTGCGTGAGCTGATCTAAGGAAACACCAACAAGGGCGGAGGGCGGAGTCCTGCCTTCAAATTTACGGAATTATACCCTCTAATTACCGGTGGAATGATTCGCCTCCATAGGATAACCCGCTGCCGGGATTCGGGGATCCCGGCTCATGTCAGGGCAGCGCGCTCTATTACGGCTTGTCTGTGGCCGGGATGACAGCGTAAAAACGGGAGATAATGATGGAATCGGATATTTTGAAGGCGGCCGGGGACGCAGTAGGAAAGCTTCGATTACCGATCACCGTTTCACCGATTTAGTGGCCCCGGTAGGAATCGAACCTACATCTTAAGAATCGGAATCTTAAATTCTATCCATTGAAATACGGAGCCGAAAAACAAGACTGCAAATGTACACAAAGACCCCTTTATTCAAAAATAGACCGGAAAGTGTTGAAGTGTTGAAGTGCTGAAGTGTTGAAGTGTTGAAGTTTTGGGGCGTGGAAGGGAATTCAGTCCCTGAATTTTTTGTCGGTTGGCAACGCTCAAATTGTTAATTTCGCCTCGTAGGAACCTGTAAGGAAAAATGTTGCAACGAGCGCGGTCAAATCAACTCAATTCTCTTCTGCGAAAGACGATCGTTTGCTGTGGCGTGGCGCTGTTCTTTCAGATCCATCCCGTGCTGGCACAGGCCCCTAACTACAAAGATATCGTCTACGCTACCGTCAATGGCAAAGACCTGAAACTGGATATTTACATGCCCCCGGGTGTTAAGGCTCCTCTCTTGCTGGTGTGGGTGCACGGTGGAGCGTGGAGGTCGGGCTCGAAGGAGAATGTTCCAAAAGTATTTTCACAACATGGTATCGCTCTTGCCAGCCTGGACTTCCGGCAATCAACGGAGGCTCGATTCCCGGCCGCTATCCATGACATCAAAGCGGCTATCCGCTTTCTGCGCGCAAAAGCTTCTCAATACGGATACAAGTCCAGCCGCATCGCTATCGGTGGGGCGTCTTCAGGAGGTCACCTTGCTGCACTCGTTGGCCTATCCAATGGAAACGCTGACCTCGAGGGCACGGTAGGCGACTTCACCAAACAGTCGTCCAAAGTGGATGCTATCCTCGACTATTTCGGCGCGTCCAACCTGACAGACATATTAGATCAGTCAACTCCCTACGGACTTTCCGTTCGGACACCTGCTCTTGAATTACTGCTGGGTGGTTTGCCGCAAGCTGTGCCATCCCTGGCAAAACTGGCCAGCCCTGTATTTTATGTCGACAAAACTGATCCTCCACTCCTGATCTTTCACGGCGACCGCGACCCGCAGATGCCCATCGATCAGTCGTATGAACTCGAAGCCAAATATAAAAAACTGAACAAGGATGTACATCTCGAGGTCTTAAATGGGGCACCTCATGGGGGAGATGTTTTTTTCTCCGGACCGCGCCTGAAACTTGCACTCGATTTTTTGAGTCGGATGGTGAAATGAAGTGTTTAAGTGTTTAAGTGTTGAAGTGTTTAAGTGTTGAAGTATTGAGGTGTTGAAGTGTTGAGGTGTTGAAGTGTTTAAGTGTTGAAGTATTGAGGTGTTGAAGTGTTGAGGTGTTGAAGTGTTTAAGTGTTGAAGTGTTTAAGTATTGGGGTATTTAAGTGTTGTGGTGTTGAAATGTTGGGGTGTTGAAATGTTGAGTTTGCTCTGGCCCTCATTGAAAGATGGCTTCACCGGACGCTTACGTTGATCTGTTGAAGTATTGAAGTATTGAAGGGGTGAGGTGTTGAAATATTGAAGTGTTGAAGTGTTGAAGGGTTGAGGTGTTGAAGTGGGTTGCGCCCCTTGTTGTCTCTAACTCAAGACTATGGGAGGCTGTGTAAGAACTGAAGTCTTTTATTCGGGTCCCTACCTGAGAGCCCTGAAAGGGTGTAAGCAATAGCGAAGGGAGAAGCCCTTCGTTCTGATCAACGATGAGTTTGAAGCCCTGAAAGGGCGAAATAAGAACCCGAATAAATTAACTCAAGTCAAGATTATGCCGCGGGCCTGAGCTGATGGGTCATGATATTGTCTGACCCGATTCTTGGGATTAAAATGATTATAACAAGAATCACACAAAATCATTTAATCACAAAAATCACAGTTCAGACAGATGCAACTCAGCCTCAGGGACTCAGGACTAAGTACAGCACAGCCTCATTCGTTTGAAACGGCGACTTGAACACGACCTTCTTTCCTCCTTCCACCTTCCCTCCATCAATCTCCTTTCCGGTTTGGGGGTCAAACCATTCTACTTTAAAAGTTGAACTTGCTCCTGTCAGATCGGCTTCCAGTTGGTTGCCTTCGGGTAGGTATAGAAGGTATTCTGCGTTTTTACGGGCGAGACAATAGCCGGAGGAACTGAGTGCATTGGACGGCTCCATGTGGATAAGATCCATTTTCCTGGCAAACTGCAGGGTGTATCCCATATTCTTTCTTACGGATTCGATCTCCGTCTCCAGCGCTTTCGTGTCGTACCCTGAATTGAGCACCTTGCCATCATAGGGATCCATAAAAATCGGATGAAGTCCTCTCAGAAAACTTTTCCATACCCATTTGTGATTTCCGCCTAATCCCCATAAATGATCGGTATCGTTAAGAATAACTTTTTTTCCGTCGGAGGCCGGGGGATCATCACGGTAGCCGCCTTCCGGATTGGGTGATATCCAGTCGGCCGGACTGCCAAAGAGTGTCTGGTTGCTGCCGCCTTCCACCTGAAAGGTCATGCCCACCGGATGGGAAGTACCCGTTTGCTTTTCGTATTCCCGTATCACGTTGATCATCTCATATTGCCATGCCGTGGAGCGGGAATGATTTTCATTGGAAATCTCAAATAACACATTGTCCAGGTCACGTACTGCATCGATCACTTTCTTTAGGTAGGCCTTTTGGACTTCCAACACTTTTTTATTCTGCAATTCGTGTATCTCCAATCCCTTACTCTGTGCCGCGGTGTCAAGCTCAAGCCTGTTAACATTATTGTCCGGATGGAAGGGATGGTTTCGGAAACCGCCGGGACTGAACTGGATACCCCATCCTTCAAATAACATAACGGACACGTAAATATCTCTTTTGCGCGCTTCGGCCACTCTATGTCCCAGACGCTGGAAGTAGCTTTCATCAAATTGAGTAAGGTCAAATTTGGGTTTGCCATCCAATGCATTTCCGGGTCCCGTCCTTTTCCAGGGATGGGGATTCACGTCAAGGACTTTCGGGAGTTCCTGAACATTTCCGCGCGTATCCCAGTTTACTAATTCCCAGGCCCAAAGCCGGATGAAATTATGATCGTACCGTTCCAAAAAATCGAGGTAAGCGGGGTAATCAAATATATCCGGATTTCCCGCCGGTTTCATTTCAACAAGGTTATTCCAGGTGTGCGACCCGGTCAGGTACACCGCTTTCCCTGAACCATCTTCGAAGTACCGCGGATTCGTTTTACTCACCCGCAAGGGTTCGTGATGGGAACCGCATCCGGAGAGTGCTGAAAGTATCAGAAGGAGCGGCACAGGTGCAAGTAGGGATCTTTTACACTTCACTTTACCCGGGTTAAGTCCAGTATTTTAGCAAGGTGAATACCGTGTACACCAGAATAATAAAAAGCTGCATGGAGATGATGACACCGTAGCTTTTGGCCTTCGCTGTCATCTCAAGACTCTTGACTACGGACTTCCTAATACCCCGCATTCTGGCTCAATCCCGGATTCAGATCTCTGTCGCTCTGCGGTACGGGAAAATAAAGGTTCTTAGGTTGTGTAAAGTTGAACTTGCCGGCCGTCACCCTGACAAATTGATCCAGGTTGCCCGTTCTTCTCAAGTCAAAAAAACGATGACCTTCTCCAAAAAACTCGATACGCCTTTCCTGTAAGACTGCGGCCCGGAAGGCAGCCTGGCTTAGGCCTGTTACGGCCCCAAGCCCGGCGCGGACGCGTATCTTGTTGAGGTAAGGTTCCGCCTGAGCAGTTTGGCCCAATTCATTCAGAGTCTCGGCATACGTAAGCAAAACTTCAGCATAGCGGATGACGGGCGTATTCCGTTCAGCATCAATAGGACCTTCTGTGGGTACCGGCGGGTCGCCCACGATGTATTTCGCCAGGCTTACTCCCGTCGGCGACCAGGTAGAATCATAGGGAATGGCATTGTACACGGAGCCGCGCTCAAAAATATTTACCGCCCTGCGTTTATCATTCGCTTCGTACGTGCCTTTAACGCTTCCCTCCGGAATAATAATTCCATAGGCCCCGGCAGGCACATATTTACCGGGAGGCCCGGTAAATACAGGCGCCCAGTTTCCTTCATTATTACCCCACCCGCCTGTGCCGGCAACAAATTGTACTTCAAAAATGGATTCAATACCATTTTCAAAAGCAGTTTGGAAATTTTTTATATACTCGTCATGAAGATCGTAGACGTTGAGGTCGATCACTTCTTTGGCTTTGTCTGATGCCTGCTGAACCTTCCCCTGATACAGGTAGCTTCGGGCAAGAAACGCTTTGGCGGCCCCTTTGGTAGCGCGGCCTGCATCGACGGCAGTATACTGCAAAGGCAATCCTTCGGCCTCTGAAAAATCCTTTTCAATCTGTGCCCAGACCTCATCTTGAGATTGCCGGGTGACAGAATTAAGTTGCTCCTGATTCAGTTCCGTCAGGATGAGCGGAACATCTCCCCAGATGGTGACCAAATTGAAATAGCAGACGCCCCGCAAAAACTTTGCTTCATTTATCGACCGTGTTTTTACATTCTCATCCATTTGAATGTTGGGTACCTGATCCAGCACAGCATTCGCCCTTGCTACACCCGCCCACCACGCCCTCCAGGCACGAAGCGCCTGTTGATCGGAGGCATTGAGGGTGAAATTATCATATTGGGCAAACCAGTTCACATCGAAAGAGGTCATATCATCACCTGCAACATCTCCAAAAACCATCATCCCCAGCCGGTACCCTAAATCCATTTGGAGTGCATCGTAGATCGCTGTTACGCCGGAGGTAGCATCCCTTTCGGTTTTCCAAAAGCTACCTTGCGAGATTTGATTTAACGGAGGTCTCGTCAGGAAATCTTCTCCACATCCGATCAGGATTCCCAGCAGGCAGATCCTGCTGAATTTATAAATCGTTTTCATAGTCATGGTCATTTTGCGTAAGAAGAAATTTTAAAACTCAAGATTGACACCGCCCAGGAAAGTAATACTTTGCGGGTAGACAGAATTGTCGACGCCGTAATTGAGATTGCTTTGTTGTTGCGCCCCGATGTCCGGATTGAATCCTTTATACCGGGTCAGGGTGATCAGGTTCTGCGCTGACACATAAACCCTCAGCGAATGAATGGATAATTTTTGCAGAAGGGGTGAAGGCAGTTTGTAGCCCAATTGAATATTGCGCAGCCGCAGGTAAGAACCATCTTCAACAAATCGGTTTGAAAAGCGATCATTAAAATTGGGGTCGGTCGCAATGGCACGGGGGTAGGCATTGGTAGGATTCGTATCAGTCCATCGTTGCAGCATGTCCTTGCTTTTGTTTTCAAAGCCTCCGCTGGATTCAGTAATAAACCGGTTTACGTTTGCAATCTTACTTCCCTGGACACCTTGAAAAAATAAAGACAGGTCAAATTGTTTATACCCCAGATTGGCCTGAAATCCATACGTAAAATTCGGAATAGGGCTGCCGATGTAGGTCCGGTCCTTGTCGTTGATAACGCCATCACCATTGAGATCCCTGAACCGGAAATCGCCCGGTGAGGTGCTGCCATTCTGAAACGGTACGTTGGGATCGCCTAACGCATTAGCCTGATTGACTTCATTCTGATTCTGGAAAATGCCATCCGTCAGCCAGCCATAGAATTGGCCTACGGAACCACCTTGCACCGTTCGGGTCAGATTTCCCTGGGGGGTGTTCCCGGTGTTTCCTCCCACGATCTCATTGTCAAGTTTGATTACCTTGTTCGTAAAGGTCGTGAAGTTAGCACCAAGGGTATAGGTGAAAGTACCTTGCGATTTTCTGTAGTTCAGGGCAAATTCAAAACCCTTATTGAGTACGGTGGCGCTATTAATAGGTTGGCTTACCGCGTTTTCATAATAACCATCATTAACAATTCCCGCATAGACAGGAATAAGCCGTTGGGTGATCATATTGGTATACCGTTTCGAAAAATAGTCGGCCGTCAGGCTTATCCGGTTGTCGAACAGGCCCAGGTCGATTCCCACATCACTTTGGGTTACCGTCTCCCATTTGAGGCTGGAATTAGGAACCCGATTGGCAGCCATTCCGGGATAAACCGTATGCCCGAAATTATACAGGTATCCGGATGCAATCGTGGCATACTCTGTGCCATTGCCCAGATTACCATCGATACCAACTTGTCCCCAGCTTCCGCGGATCTTCAGGTCACTGATCAACGGAATGCCGGCCATGAAGCGCTCCTGCGATATCCTCCAGCCGGCGGAGAAGGAAGGAAAAACAGCATACTTGTGCAACGAGCTAAAGACCGACGAACCGTCCCGCCGGATATTTGCGGTGAATAGGTATTTATCCTGAAAGGCATAGTTGATGCGGCCTAAAAACGATAGGTAGCTGCTTTGACTTTTGCTTCCGAAAGCCTGACGATTGGGATTTGGATCGCCGGCATCGATCGTGGTGACGGTGTTCGTGAGCTGATTTTTTGAGCCGGCGGCAATAACTTCAAAGGTAGATAACTGGGCTGTGTATCCGGCGAGTACTTCGAGGTGATGGTTCGCCTGGAAGGTCTTCTTGTACGTAATCGTGTTCTCAGACATGATATTGGCCAGTGTACTTTTGGCGGCACTTTCCGATGCAATCGTGCTTGCCAACACTCCCTCGGTCCAGGTTGGACTGAATGAATCCGTATTCGTCAGCAAATAATCGATCCCCAGGCTGGTTCGCAAATACAGATCCCTGATGACTTCCAGCTCCAGATACATATTTCCCAATGCGCGGATCCGTTCGGTTTTATTATTATTGAGTAACGCTATTCTGACCGGATTTGCCGTCTGACCCAAATACGGAAGTTCCTGGGCATCGGGCCCGCCCCATTCCCCATTTGCATCGTATATCGGCAGGGTAGGAGACCGCCTGATCGCCTGGGCTACAATGCCGCCGAATTTGTCGTTGTTGGGCAAGGCCAGGTTGTACGTTCGGCTAATGGTGAGGCTGTTGCCAAATTTCAACCGTGACGTAATTTGATTATCAAGATTAAGCCGGAGCGAATAACGATCGAACACCGAACCGATAATGGTTCCATCCTGTTTGAGGTATCCTGTTGAGACCAGGTACTGATTTTTATCATTTCCCCCGGAGAGAGTGAACTGATAGTTCTGAATAGGAGATGTACGAAATATAGAATTTTGCCAGTTTGTCCCTTCTCCTAACGATGCAGGATTTGCAAATCTGCTAAAGGGGGGTTGACCGGCTGCCGAATAAGCATCATTACTAAAGCTGGCGTATTCACTTGCGTTCATCATGTCTAACTTCCTGGCCACTTGTTGAAAACCGACATACGTATCAAAACTTAATTTTGACTTCCCTTCTTTGCCCCGTTTGGTGGTAATGATCACTACGCCATTTCCCGCCCTGGCCCCATAGATAGCGGAAGCGGAAGCGTCTTTTAATACGTTAATGGACTCAATATCCGCCATGTTGAGGGTGGACAGCGGATTGAAAGAAGAGTTACTATCATTATACGTGATGATCACACCGTCAATCACATAAAGCGGTTCGCTGGCGCCAAACCCACCCATGCCCCGCACGCGAATGGATACACCTCCACCCGGTTCTCCCGAATTGGTAGTCACGAACACGCCGGCTAATTTTCCCTGTAACGCCTGGTCCACGCTGGCGACAGGAAAGGATGCAACCTCCTTTCCTGAAATGGTACCAACGGACCCTGTGACATCTTTCTTTTCCTGCGTACCATACCCCACTACGACGACCTCTTGAAGGGCATTCAGGTCAGAGGCGAGGACTATATTTATGGCAGTCCGGTTATTAATCGGTACTTCCTGTGTGACATAGCCTATAAAGCTAAAAAGCAGCGTACCGTTTTCATCCACATCATTCAGTCGATACTCGCCGTTGTTGTCCGTAGCCGTACCAGTGGAGGTGCCTTTTATAAGAACATTGACCCCGGGCATGCCAACCCCTTTCTCGTCTGTGACACGGCCGCTGATCATGATGGCAGCGCTTGCCTGAGCGTCCGTTTTGTCTGTCACGCTATTCGGTTGCACTTCTTGATTTACGTCAGGACGATCGGCAGTCTGCGCGCTACTCTGGATGATGACATAAGCGTTCTCTTTCATTTTCGCAACGTGAAGGCCTGTCGTGGATAAAATACCTTCTATTGTTTTCTCAACAGGCTTGGTCAGGTCCAGCAGACTATCGCTCGTCGTGAGGCCCTCCAGCAACTTCTCTTCAAACAAAATATCAATCCGGTAATGATCCTTGATTTTCAACAGCGCATCCCGCAACGTAATCGTGGAAGGACGAATCTTCTCACTATGCATTACCTCCTTTCGGTCTGCAAACGTTTGTGGGTAAAGGTCAAATGAAATTGTCGCCAGTACGATTGCCAATACGACATGATTGCGGTGGGGGAAGAATGATTTCATAGGCATAGTTAGGGTGAGCCCTATTTCACATTTAAATAAATCTTTTGTCTCTGCGTAACCTTTGCGCCTCTGCGCCTCTGCGGTTTAAAATTTTCGCCTGGTTATCTACTATTCATCACATCAACTCTTTTTCCGGTCTGCTTCATTTCAACATTCAATACTTTAGCGAGCACGTCCAGCAAGTCGCGGGCATCGT
>Ga0193718_1000031_pt1 | contig 29011 bp, 28 predicted proteins | sample U2a1metaG_FD_144918 | JGI IMG/M metagenome (GOLD analysis project Ga0193718, IMG submission 144918) | Soil microbial communities from a riparian zone of the East river system, Colorado, United States - U2a1 | ecosystem: Environmental > Terrestrial > Soil > Riparian zone | place: USA: East River... | reverse complement strand
GGGAAGTCAGCCTTTGAACGTGTTGCAATTTGCGGCAACTCCCCACCTGGGTGTTCTTTATCCTTTGCAAACATTTAGTAAACTCAAAAAAGTGGATTTCAGGGAAATTCCACTTTTTATCGAAAGCAGTGATCAGAAAACCGAGCATGCGGTGATGCCCCTGGCCAACGCTATAAGCAACAAAGTTCAAAAAATCGGATCCGAACAACGAAAGGCCCTCCACGTGGCGGCGGTGTTTGCCTCCAACTTCACCAACCACATGCTCGCGATAGCTGATGATATTCTTCAGCAAAACAACATCAATTTCGATTGGCTTATCCCCTTGATCACGGAGACGATTAACAAGAGCATTGCGCTGGGTCCGGAAGAGGCGCAGACGGGTCCTGCAAAACGGGGCGACTTGGAAGTGCTGGATGAACATCTCGAATTTCTCAGGAAACAAAAATCGGTGGCCGCGATCTATAAGCTCGTCAGCCAGCATATTATTGACAAATACAATCCTGATTGAAGCTTCGGTGGGCGGGCACTTCCCTCCGCTCATCTACTTTCGGGATCGCCGTTATTCAGAAAATGCTTAGTTTTAGTTCCATTAAAAAAACTAAACTATGCGAATATCCCTCATCTTCATCCTGCTGTTGTTCGTCACAGCAACCGTTTCAGCCCAGACACCCGATAACCGGGACCCGACGGTGACGGAAATTTGGACTCCCAAACCCAAAAAAGTAACACCCGGCCCTTCGTGCGGTGAAGCTCCTTCCGACGCCATCGTACTGTTTGACGGAAAGGATCTCAGCAAATGGGAGTCTGCCAAAGAAGGCGAAGCCAAATGGGAAGTAAAAGACGGAGCATTCACCGAGGTTAAGGGCGCCGGCGACATCAAAACCAAGCAAACTTTTGGTGATATCCAATTGCACATCGAGTGGCGCGAACCCACCGGTTCAACCGGTGAAGGACAAGCCCGCGGCAACAGCGGTATTTTCTTTGCGGAAAAATACGAGCTGCAGGTGTTGGACAGTTATGAAAGTCCGACTTACTCGAACGGCCAGGCAGGTTCCATTTACAAGCAACACATGCCATTGGTCAATGCCACACGCAAGGCAGGTGAATGGCAAACGTACGATGTCGTATTCAACGCACCGAGGTTCAGTGAAGGCGGAAGCCTGATCTCCCCGGCACGCATCACGGTCCTTCACAATGGAGTCGTTATTCAAAACAACACTTCTATCTGGGGCTCTACCAATTACCGGGGCCTTCCCGCCTATGAACCACATGGAAAGGGATCAATACGGCTGCAAGACCACGGCAACCCGGTAAGTTTTAGGAATGTTTGGGTGAGGGAATTGTAACCTCACCCCGCCTTTCGGGCACCCCTCTCTGAGGCGGAGAGGGGCCCTGCTGACATAGTTTCCCGATCACCGAACGTCACTCCATTCTATAAAAGTGATATCGCATCCCCCCTCTCCGTCTCGCCTGCCCACCGAAGCTGTCTCAGCGTAGGTGGGGAGAGGGGGGATGGGGGTGAGCTTACTGCACCTGCGGTGCAACCTCTCCCTTTATTTTCAACTGAACACTTCCGTTTTCCACGTTGGCCGTCACGGTTACGGTCTTGTCAAAGACACCAGGAGAAGCAGCACTAAAGGTCGCTTTAATGAAGCCGGTCTGTCCGGGAGGGATGGCATCTTTTGTCCAGTCCGGCGTTGTGCATCCGCAAGAGGCTTGCACGGTAGCGATGATCAACGGCACCTTTCCCTTGTTTGTAAACTTGAATTCATGGGAGACGGGGACGCCTTGTTTGATCTTGCCAAAATCATGTACCTGTGCTGTCCATTCGAAAATGGCATTATCCGTCCCGATCAATGACGGGGCGGCGGGAGCGGCTGCCTGGCCAAAGCAGGTGGCTGTCGCGACTACGAGGGCCAAAACGAAAAATAATTTTTTCATTGCTGTTGATTTTAGGTAAACTTAGAATGTTCCATTTAACTGTGCAAACATCGCTTTAAAAATGGCGCCGGACTGTTAACAAAGCGCTAAAAAATGTTAATGACTTGTTAAACTTCAATAGCGTACTTTTAATACTTACTACCTTTGAAAGGTGAGCCGCACTACCCTTAGAATTGTTATAATTCTGGCTGCCGTGAGCATGGTAGGCATCGTCCTTACTCAAATCTATTGGGTCCGGCGGGCTTTCGATTTGCGGGAGAATCAATTTAACCGCGATGTCAATACGGCTCTTAGCAGCGTAGCAGCCCAGCTCTTCAAGATCAACAATACACCGTCGCCTTCCAATAACCCGGTGGAACAGATCTCCACCAACTATTTTATTGTTAATATCAATGGTCCGGTGAATAACGGCCTTCTTGGATTTTTGCTGGCCACTGAATTTGAAAAGCGAAATATTACCGCCGGTTTTGAATACGGCGTTTACGATTGCATCGACCAATGCATGGTCGGTGGAAATTACGCCTCGCCCAAAAAGACAAAACTGGAAGTCCCTATTCAACAATTCCCCGCCCTCCAAAACGATGGTTATTATTTTGGTGTTCAATTCCCCCGGGTTCAGGCCGACCTCCTCAGTCAAATGGGCATCTGGGGATTTTCTTCCGCGGTGATGTTGATTGTTGTTTTCTTTTTTGCCTACACCCTTTTTGTTATTCTCAAGCAGCGCAGACTTTCAGAAGTGCAAAAGGATTTCATCAACAACATGACGCACGAATTCAAGACCCCTCTTTCTACCATTGCCTTGTCGACGGAAGTATTAAAAGACCCTGCGATTGTGCACCACCCCGAACGCCTGTTAAATTATGCCACCATCATCGGGAATGAAAACCAACGACTTAAGCAACAAGTGGAACGTGTACTGCAAATGGCCCGGCTGGATAAGGAAGACATCGGCCTGAAAAGGGAATTGCTGGACATCCACGATCTAATCAGGGAGGCCGTCGGCAACATTTCATTGGCGTTGAAAGGCAAGAACGGAAAAATCACATTGGATACACAAGCCCGGCCTAGCCTCGTTTCGGCCGATAAGCTTCACCTGACAAACGTTTTCTTTAACCTGCTGGACAATGCGGTCAAATACACGACCCGGCCTCCCGAGATTGTCATCAGCACAACCAGCAGCCAGGGCCACGTTGTCATCCGGATCGGGGATAAGGGCACTGGAATCAGCCGCGAGAACCAACGAAAAGTTTTCCACCGGTTTTACCGTGTGCCCACCGGCAATGTTCATGATGTGAAGGGATTCGGGATCGGGCTGAATTATGTGAAGCTCATCGTCGAATCACACCAGGCGAAGATCTCGCTGGAGAGTGAACCGGGAAAAGGCAGTATTTTCACCATCCGTTTCCCTGCCGCATGAGTGCGAAAATTCTACTGGTGGAAGATGATCCCAACCTTGGCTTTGTGATCAAGGACAACTTGTGTGAAAGGGGATATGAGGTAACCCTGTGCGCCGACGGAGAAGAAGGCCAGCGGATTTTTATGACTACGTCATTTGACCTCTGCATCCTGGATGTGATGCTGCCCCGGAAAGATGGTTTCGCTTTGGCCCACTCCATTCGTTCCGTTAACCAACATATTCCCATCTTGTTTGTGACCGCAAAATCCATGCTCGAGGACAAGATCTCGGCCTTTCACCTGGGAGGCGATGACTACCTCACCAAACCGTTCAGCATGGAAGAACTTTTGCTTCGCATTGAAGTGTTTCTGCGAAGGTCCGGCGGACCACCGATAGAGAATGGATCCTATTCTCTTGGTTCATTCCAATTTGACTACCCTAATCTCACACTCCACCATCCGTCGGGAGTCAAGAGTCTGACGCAAAAGGAAGCCGAGTTGCTCCAGCTGTTGTGTCTTAATAAAGACCGCGTTCTTAAACGGGAGGAAATTCTACGAAAGGTTTGGGGCGATGATGATTATTTCATGGGGCGCAGCATGGATGTATTCATTTCCAAGTTGCGGAAATACCTCAAGGACGATTCCACGATACAGATTGTGAATTATCATGGGGTGGGGTTTAAGTTGGAGGTGAAGTAGACACAACGGGATTGTTTCCCGCAGACCTGTCCGACGTAGCCTTGGCGAAGTCGGATCGCGCAGATTTACGCTGAAAAATAACCTATGAAATAGTCTGCACCGAGTTTTCTCGGGGTCATCACCCGCCTGCGCGAGGCGCTTTGGCGGGCAGGCGGACAGGCACAAGTGAAGTAATGAAAGATAAGTTGAATTTGTTCCGGGATGACATTCCAAAGTGGGGTGTGCACTGCGAAATGGCACTTCTCTCCAAATTTCATAACTTCCGTACTCATATAAATAGTTATGAAAAAAATCACCTTATTTCTGGCTGGGACGATTTATTCCCTGTCGCTTCTTGCACAAAACCGCATGACCCCGGAGCTCCTTTGGTCGTTGGGCAGGGTAACCGGATTGGGCATTACCAAAGACGGTAAGACAGTGGTGTACAAGGTAAGCACTCCCGTCCTTGCTGAAAACAAGAGCATCTCAAAAACGTATAGCCTTTCCATTCAGGGTGGCGCCCCTCAAGAGATAACAACAGCCAATGAATTGATTTCCGATCGTCACTTTTCCCCTGATGGCACATATTCGATCAGTACAGAGGAGGTAAAGGTTAAGAATGTCTTTGGAAAGGACTTTTATCCTGACCTGGACAAATCCGGCGTTCTGATTTATGAAAGTCTGAACTACCGTCACTGGGACGCCTGGGAGGACGGTGCCTTCGGTCATCTCTTTGTTCACTCCGTTGTGGGCGGAAAAATGGGTCAAGGAAAGGATATCCTGAATGGAGAACCTTTTGACTGCCCTCAAAAGCCAAGCGGGGGAGATGAAGATTATACCTGGAGCCCCGACGGCAAGTCGATTGTTTATGTTTGCAAAAAGAAATCCGGCACCGACTACGCCCTTAGCACGAATACAGACTTGTATCGCTACGATCTGGAATCCGGATCCACGATCAATCTTACCGAAGGCCTCATGGGATACGATACCCAACCTGTTTTCTCCGCCCAGGGTACACTGGCATGGCTCAGCATGAAACGCGACGGATACGAATCCGACAAAAATGATATCCTGATCCGGCAAGGGTCTTCCGTGATCAACCTCACCCGGGATTGGGATGGGACGGTGAATAACTTTCTCTGGAGTTCAAATGGAAAGAAAATATTTTTTGAGGCCCCTGTCGCCGGCACACTGCAATTGTTTGAAGTTGATAATCCAGGGCTAGCCAAAAAGACGCCGGTCGTCAGGCAAATTACAAAAGGAGACTTTGACATCAATGCCCTGGTGGGCCAGGCTGACAATACATTGGTGGTGTCCCGGACCGATATGAATCATGCTGCCGAATTGTATGTCGTCAACCTCACCAACGGGGACATGCGACAGTTGACGCACGTGAACGATGCCGTCTATGGCAGCCTCGGATTGAGTAAAATTGAAAAGCGCAGTGTGGCTACAACAGACGGAAAACAAATGCTGGTGTGGGTTGTGTATCCTCCCGATTTTGATCCTGCACGGAAATACCCAACGCTTCTGTATTGCCAGGGCGGACCTCAGTCGGCCCTCTCGCAGTTCTATTCTTTCCGCTGGAACCTTCAATTGATGGCGGCAAACGGATACATTGTCGTCGCTCCCAACAGACGGGGTATGCCGGGCTTCGGCGTTGCCTGGAACGAACAGATCAGCAAAGATCATGGCGGTCAGGCAATACAGGACTATTTATCTGCTATCGATGAATTGGCAAAAGAAAAATTTGTGGACAAAGACCGGCTTGGGTGTGTGGGCGCCAGTTACGGCGGGTATTCCGTGTTTTATTTGGCCGGCATCCATCACAACCGGTTCAAGACGTTCATTGCTCATGACGGCATTTTTGATTTGAAGAGCATGTATGGAACAACCGAGGAAATGTGGTTTGTGAACTGGGATCTCGGCGGGCCGTATTGGGAAAAGTCCAATCCGGCTGCACAAAAGAGCTACTCCCAATTCGATCCGATGGGACTGGTTGATCAATGGAATACACCCATATTGATTTTCCATGGGGCAAAGGATTACCGCGTTGCCCTGGGGCAAGGGCTGGAAGCATTTCAGGCGGCCCAACTGAGAGGAATCAAAAGCAAGCTGGTTGTTTTTCCAGACGAGAATCATTGGGTCCTCCACGCGCAGAACGCGCTTGTCTGGCAGAGGGAGTTTTTTAAGTGGTTGAAGGAAACGCTCTGAAACGGTTGCCAGTTCCAACTAATAATACCAAACCATCGTCCCGAAACTTACTTTTCCTCCTTTGGAGAGGCGCGTCGTGTACCCCCATACAACTCATACTCCAGCAACCTGCAGTCAATTTTACTTGTATAAAATTCTATTCTGCGGCTGGCTTTGAGTCCGATTTTTTTGGCCAGCTCCAGGTTACCGGTGAAAATGTATCCCGTGTACCCCTGGCATTTTTTTTTCATAAAATCACCAATACGTCCATACGTTATTTCCAGTTCGGCAACGTCACCCATTCGTTCACCGTATTCAGGATTAAAATAGATTATTCCGGGGCTTTCCGGAATTTCCGTCGCTTCAAAGTCCTGTTGGGCAAAGTGGATCAATTTCCCCACACCCGCCATGTCCGCATTTATTCTGGAAATGGCGATGGCATCTTCACTGATATCGGTAGCAATGATTCGGAGTCCGGGCACGTCAAAAATCTGGTCTTCCAATTTGTGAAGCTCGGAAAGGTAAACTTGCTTATCATAATCCTTCAGGTGCATGAATGCATAATTCGTCCGCAATAAACCGGGTACCCGTCGTGTAGCCAGCAGCGCAGCCTCGATCGCTATCGTGGAGGAGCCGCACATCGGATTTACAAAAGGAGACCGGCGGTCCCACTTCGCTGCCAACACGGTGGCGGCAGCCAGCGCTTCCAGCATTGGCGCCTTACCGGGAATTTTCCGGTAGCCATGTTTGGCCAATGTTTCTCCCGACGTGTCAATAAAAATTTCAGCGTTTTCTTCTTTCCAAAACAAATGAATCACGGTCCTGTCCAACTCGGGACCTGAATCAGGCCGACGGCTGGTCTCCCTGCGCATGCGGTCGGCGATGGCATCCTTCACCTTCACGTTAACGAATAAGTTGTTGTTGACCGTGAAGTGGTCTACCGTGCTGGTCACGGAAAGATAGCCATCCGATTCCATGATGTCTTCCCACGGAAATAAGAGGAGTGTTTCATACACTTCCTCCGGACTATTGGCCCTGAATTGCTTCAATGAATACAACACCTGGCTCGCACAGCGTATAGATAAGTTTAACCGGATACAATCATTTAGGGTCCCCCTTAGCTCAATTCCCGTGGAAAATGTTCTTTCGGGGGTAAATCCCAGTTCAATGACTTCCTGCTGTAAATAAGGTGATAACCTCTTGTTGCAGGTGATGATAATACGGCTGGGCGTTGTAAAAATATTCATAGAATTGCAGATCGACTTATCGTTTTCAATTGTCACTCTAACACCTCTCTAAGCACATGAACCGATCGCACTTCTCCAAAATTCTCAACATGGTCGGCGTAAAAGCGAAGAACGAGATCGAGTAGATTTCTTCGTTGACTATTCGTGACGGGAATAATTTCCGAGTAGCCGGCCTCTAACATCCGCTGTAAAATGATTTCTTCTTTAACGTCGAGCACCCGGCCTATGAGGAGCTCATGAGCCTGGTGTGGGCCAAATCCAAGAAAACGACTCAGCTTGATCAGGAATAGCAAATGAAAATTCTCATAGTTGTCTGCCAGGCGATCCAGTACTTCAAAAGAATCAAATAAGAAACTACAGATTTCCCGGGCATGGCTTTGTTCTTTTATTGCTTTATTAATGATCTCATTGAGAAACAGGGCCTGCGTTGATTTCCGGATGTCGGTCAGGAGCGATGCATACGGGTGAAAGCATTTCACTTCCTTGATGCGAAGGATATTGGTATTCTCTTTGTGGTACACGACGAGGTCCAGCAGCATCAGGGGTTGATAAAGGGCGATCAGGCCTCTGGCGGATTTAGAGCGAACCCCATTGACGATGTAGCTCTGCAGTCCAAACAATTCGGTAAAAATAGTGACGATAATGGAAGTCTCTCCATATTTGGTGAAGCGAAAGACAATGCCGCGGGTTTTATGAGTCAGAATTTTCAGAATTTGAGAATTTCAGAATGAAGAGCCGCTGGACACCAGGCTGGTCGGTACGTACCATGACCGGACTAATAAGAGTCCGGAATCTAGAATCCGGAATCGCCATGATGTTCCTTTCGATCCTTCATTCCTTCAAAAAACGCCTTCCGGCTTCTGGCTTCATATTGGTCTTTCTCCCCCAACATTACCTGGGCTTTGTTTTCGTTCAGTCGAAATGAGAAGGAAGCCAACTCCCCCGTCTGGGCACAAATAGCATGCACCTTGGTGACGAACTCGGCAACGGCCAATAATTGTGGCATGGAACCGAAGGGTTTACCTTCATAATCCATGTCCAGCCCGGCAACGATCACCCGCTTGCCATGGTTAGCAAGCGTATTGCAAACTTCTACTATCGCATCATCAAAAAACTGGGCCTCATCAATGCCTACCACATCGCAGTCGCCAGCCAGGAGCAACAGGTCGCCGGCAACGTTGACCGGGGTAGACCGGATCGTGCGTTCGCTGTGCGAAACGATTTGCTCATCGTGGTACCGCTTATCAATGGCGGGCTTAAAAATTTCAACTTTCTGTCGTGCGATCAACGCACGATTAAGCCGACGGATGAGTTCTTCTGTTTTGCCCGAAAACATACAGCCCGAAATCACCTCAATCCAACCTGATTTTTCGGATCCGTTTGATCTGTTCGGTCGCGGTTCAATAAACATAGTGCAAGGTACAAGTCCGTAATGGATAGTCCATAATGGAAAGCAAATTTGGGCACCTATCCCGAATAGCGGACATGCGGCAGTTTGAATTCGGCGGGTACCCGGATCAGAATATCGCCTGAAATAAAGGCCTGGCAGGTAAGTCTTTCATTTTCGGCCAGGGCTCCGTCGCGGCGGTATTGTTGTTCTGCGGCCGATAGCGAACTGATGTTTTCCATACCGGACAAAACAATCATTTTACATGTAGTGCACCGGCCTTTCCCGCCGCATGCGTGCATCCAATCCACAAAATGACCATGGAGGTGGCGCAATACAGGCAGCGAAAAATCGTTTACTTGAAGCTCTTTTTTACCGAGGTTTTCTATTACTATCTTTACCATGGCTGCCCAACTTAAGGGAAGGCCTTGCGTTTTACAAATATGGATGATAAAATCAGTCAGAAAGCCATTGAACAGTATAGTGAGGCTTATGCCTTCAAGATCGTTTCGGCTTTTTTTGATTCCAAAGAAAGAATTACGGGCCCTGAAATCATGACCTTGTGTGACATCAAACAGGTCAATCTTTTTGTCCTTCGCGAACTGATGCGCGTCTGGAGGGTGGAGAGTCAAAATCTAAAAAGTCCTTATTTCAACTACCAGGCCAAGGAGGTCACGGAGGCAATGCATCACTTCCAGAATACCCTATCCAACCACATATCGGTCTCCCGGACTGATCTCCTTCCCTTATTGAAGAATGCTGTTTCTCAGGCGCTTTACGCTGTGCTCTCTCCTTACGATTTTTATTCCAATACCCTTGACCGGCAGGGTCAGGGATACATCAACATCAGCGATCTCAGGAGTGATATCAAATACCTTAAGATCAACCAGGCACCCCTCGAAAAGCTTGTCCAAAAACTCGAAGAAAAAAAATTAACAAGAATTTCGGGAAATGAGGCCTTTGCGCTGCTGGATTCGATTTTGGAAGAAGTGAACTTCACTCCGGAGGATATTGAATCGCACGTCGAACAATTCTCGAAAGTAGTTCCGTTGGAGGTAGGAAAATTGTACGAGCCAAAAGTCAACTCGTTGCCGAAAGGCATAACACCAGTGGAAAGAAAACCCGAGCTTGTCGGGGCAAGTGCGACCAAACCGGCAGGAAACCATTATCAAAAGGCCAGCCCCATCAAAAACAGCCTCACGATCAATCAAAAGTTCATGTTCACCAAAATTCTGTTTAACGGTGACTTCGAAATTTTCTCCCAAGCCATTGAGCGGCTTGACGCACTGAACAACCTGGGGCAGGCCCTGGACTACCTTGAGACTCATTATAAAGAGTGGGACAAAGAAAGTGAGGAGTATCAGGAATTCCTGTCCCTGGTAGAGAGGCGATTTGTAATCGGTAGTCAGTAAACTAATCTACCGGTTACCGGTCACCGATTACCACACCCCGGTCATCAAATCCTCTGCAACACCTCGCCCCGATGGGAGTCTAATTTAAGAAGCACAAACAGGAGGATTGTAAAGCCCCACAAGGAAGATCCGCCATAGCTAAAAAAAGGCAGGGGAATGCCGATTACCGGAAAAAGTCCAATGGTCATCCCGATATTGACTGCGAAGTGAAAGAAGAAAATACTGGCTACACTATAACCAAATGATCGGGCAAACCGGTTTTTCTGGCGTTCGGCCAAAAAAAGAATGCGCAACTGCAGTGCTACCAGCAAACCAATGGTAACCAGGCTCCCCAGCCAGCCGTACTCCTCTCCTATGGTACAAAAAATAAAATCGGTACTCTGCTCGGGTACGAAGTCAAATTTTGTTTGCGTGCCCTTTAAAAATCCCTTTCCTGTGAACCCACCACTGCCAATGGCAATCTTTGATTGCGTGACATTCCAACCGAACCCCAACGGATCTGCATCCGGGTTGATCAACGCCTTTACGCGATTTTGCTGATGCGGTTTCAGAACATCGGTGACCACGTAATCCACGCTTTCAATTACACCACTGATGATGATCGCTCCCACTGCAAGGAACACGATGCGTTTGAATTTTTTCTTTCCGACCATAACTAAAATGAGAAAGAATGCGGCAATACCGATGTGTAGATAAATCTTATTGGAAACCAGGAGCGTAAGAATAAAAATAGCGGCAGCGCAAATCCCGACAATGGGCAGGAAGGGCGACATTCCCTCGCGGTAGAAAACAAGCACGAACGCAGTAAAGACCAGTGCCGTTCCGGTGTCCTTCTGGACAAGAATCAGCACCATGGGTACGCCGACCATCAGGAATAAGATGGCCTGATTCCGCAGACTGTCCATTCGAAAACCCACGGACCCAATAAACTTGGCTACGGCCAGTGCCGTGGCGAACTTGGCGAACTCGGAAGGTTGAACGCCAAATGATCCAATCCCCAGCCAGGCTTTGTTCCCGCCCACCTCTTTGCCTATGACCGGCACCAGAATCAAGAGGAATAAGATCAGGCCGTAGATCAGGTAGGCAAAGGTTTCATAAAACCGCATGTCAACCACCACGATGGCCACGACGATAATAGCCGAAGCGGTGATGAACAGCAATTGTCTTCCCGAATTGAGCTTCAGGTCCCAAATTGTTTGCTTGACGGTTTCGTCGTACACCGCCGCATAAATATTGATCCAGCCAAACAATACCAGGGCGACGAACAGCATCACGGCCGTCCAGTCCAGGGTACCCGATAGCTTATTCCCTCTTGTCATCGGCAAATTGATTCAATCGAGGAATTTTCCATTCAATACATACTGTTCAATGTAGGGCCGTTTCGTTTGTCCGAACAGATACTTTTCAATGATCAGGCCTGCCATGGCGGCCGCTGCCCGGGCGCCCTGGCCGGCGTCTTCCACATACACCGACACTGCTATCCGGGGATGGTCCCTTGGCGCAAAAGCAATGAATACCGAGTGCGCCGGAAATGGATCGTTCTGTACCGTACCGGTCTTTCCGCAGACGATCACGTCAGGAAGCTTGGCAAAATACTGTCCGGTACCTGCTTCTACTACTTGCTGCATTGCATCAACGGCAATAATAAAGTTTGCTGAATCGATGGTTGTGTAATGTCGTTTAAGGTATTGCGGCAATGGTTTACCCTCTTTGCCGATTCCCTTTATTAAGTGAGGAGTATAATAAAACCCGCGGTTGGCGATCGTGGCAGCGAAATTGGCCATCTGGAGAGGCACAACCAAATTCTCTCCCTCGCCGATGGCAAGAGAATAAATATTCGAAAATTTCCAGGCCTGATTATGGTAGGCGCGATCATAGACAGCGGGAGTAGGAACTAGCCCCTCCTTTTCATTGGGCAAGTCGACCCCAAGCTTACCTCCAAATCCAAAACTCAGGATATTCTTGTCCCATTCAGTCAACCCAATGCGGGTATCCTGGTAGGGATCACTTGAAACTCCTTTGTTAAGCATTCTTCGGAATGTCTGGTGAAAATAGACATTACAGGAGTTGGCTATAGCCCCCCTCAGGTCTTCGTTGGTGTGTGATCCATGACAATCGATAATGGTGCGATCACACCGGATTCGCGTTTCCGGAGTAATGACCTTTTCCTGTAGTGCAGTCATGGCCTGGGCAATCTTGAAGATAGACCCCGGGCGATACTGTGCCATTAAGGGACGATTGAACAAGGGCTTATTGGTGTCATTGCTGATCAGCACGAAGTTGGAACTGTACTTTTTGCCTGTCAACAAAGTCGGGTCATAGGAAGGGCCTGAAACCAGGGCAAGAATCTCGCCGCTCGAGGGTTCAATGGCCACAATGCTCCCCGACTTTCCTTTCATTAATAGCTCACCGTATTGCTGAAGGTCAAGATCAATTCCGGAAGTCAAATCCTGACCAGGAACAGAAAGGGTGTCATAGGCTCCTTTGTTGAACGAGCCCTTTTCGATCCCCTTTACGTTGCGCAACTTAAACCGAACTCCGCGCTTGCCCCGAAGCTGTGCTTCGTAATACCCCTCGATACCGCTTTGCCCGACATAGTCGCCTTGCTTATAAATCTTCGACTTTTCATTCCCCAATGTAGTCTTACTGATTTCACTGACATACCCCAGTGCATTGGCGAGTGCAGGAGTGGTGTAGGCGCGGGTCGTCCTGGCTTGAATATAAAAACCGGGGAACTCGTCGAGGTGATCCTGGATTTTCGCAAAATCATAGTTGGAAAGCTGATCGAGAAAAAGGGTGGGTTTGAAGGGAGAATATTCTTTGCGGGCTCTTAGTTCTTTGAATTTGACGAGCAGTTCTTTCCTTGACAATTGAAATACGTTACAAAATTGCGCCGTATCCAATTTCGTAACGTCTTTACTGATGATTTCCAGATCATATTCAGGTGTGTTGTAAACGATAAGCTTGCCGGACCGATCGTAGATCAGTCCGCGAAAAGCATACTCCACAATAGGAAGAATCGAATTGCTATCCGATAACCCCACGTACCGCGTATCGAGTACCTGAATGAAGAATAACTTCACCAGAAAAACGATCCCGGTCAGGATAAACATAAGTTGCACTATTTCTTTTCGGCCTTCGTTCATGCGGATCGGCGCTCAGCCGAAATATATTGAATCAGGATAATGACGGTCATTGTAAAAAGCAAACTGCCGACGACTTTCAGCATCGTATACCAAAACACTGAAAAACCGCCGGCTTCCAGGAAGAACAGCACAGAATGATGCAAAAAAATCAAGGGCAACGTATACACCAAAAACCACTGCGCCCCATTCACCGCCAGGGTGAGTCCCGTCCCGGCATCGTATCCCCCTTGCGGGCTGATCACACTTAGCCAATAATTTCTCACGTAGGCGATCAATACCAGGGTGAAGGCATGAAGACCCAGGCTGTCATAAAATATATCCACCATAAAGCCCAGTGCGAATCCAATAAACATCAGCGCCAGCGTACTGAATTCAATAGGAAGGAATAGAATAAATGCCACGTATAAAAAACAGAAAGCCGTATTAAACAAGACCAGGCTCTTGAACAGCAGCACCTGAAGCACCAGGTAGATGAAAAAAGAAAGGAAATAAAAAATACCTGACCTGCTCATTTGGGTTCACCGATTGTGACTTGCTCCAGAGAATCTTTTTCCTGTTTAAGGGTGCTTTTGATTACTTCTACAAAGGTGAGGTTGCCAAAGTCCTGGGCCAACTCCACTTTTATATCATAAAAGGGTGTCTCCTCTTTCAGGTTGACTTCCTTGATAACCCCTACCAGGACCCCTTCCGGAAAAACCGCATTATAGCCCGAGGTCACCACGGTGTCTCCCGTATGGAGTTTTACATGGCGTGGGATATAGAGCAGCTCTACCTGCCGGGGGTCCACTCCATCCCATTGAGACGTACCGAAATACCCTAAACTCTTAATGACACTGGAAACCTGTTCGTCGATATTTAATAACGAAATTAATACCGAATAATGTTTTGATACTGATTTCACTTTGCCCACTGCCCCTTTTGCACTGATCACCGCCATCCCCGGCTTGATCCCCGCATCCGTCCCTTTGTTGATGGTGATGAAGTTCTTCGTGAAGCCCGTGGAGTTATTGACCACCTTGGCACTCACATAATCAAACCGGTTGATAATGGCGGGATCCCGGAGTTCGCGCACATCAAAAGAATATAAACTTTGATTGCGTTGCTCCAGTTTCTTACGCAGGTCCGCATTTTCACCGGCCAGGTCGGTATTAATGTCACGAAGGGAAAGGTATTCCCGTACGGTGCTCGAGAAACTAATGATACGGGCCGAAATCCGGTTCGAGGAATTAAAGAATTTTGTGCTTTGGTATTGGTTGTTTTCAACAATCAGCCAGGCACAAAAAAACTCAAGGGCAAGAAACGTGAAGAGTGCACGGTATGCGTAAACAAAATTGAGAAGCCGTTCCATTCATCCTTATGTCATCAGCACCTTGCGGTAATGATTCAAATTTTTCAAGGCCGCACCCGTTCCGCGCACCACGGCGCGCAGTGGATCGTCGGCCACGTGAATCGGCAGTTTGGTCTTCAACGAGAGACGCTTATCCAGTCCGCGTAAAAGCGCCCCTCCTCCTGTCAGGTAAATGCCGCGCTCATAAATATCAGCCGAAAGTTCGGGGGGGGATAACTCCAATGCCTTCAAAACGGCTTCCTCCAATTTGGAGATCGACTTATCGAGGGCGAAAGCCACTTCAGAGTATGAAATTTTGATGGTCTTGGGGATGCCTGTCATCAAATCGCGACCACGGATCTCATAGTCATCCGGACCGTCATCTAACTCAGTCAATGCGGACCCTACCTCAATCTTCACCCGCTCTGCCGTCCGCTCTCCAATCAAGAGGTTGTGCTGTCTCCGCATATAATCCAAAATGTCCCGGTTAAAGGTGTCTCCTGCGATGCGAATGGACTGGTCGCATACAATGCCCGATAAGGCGATGACTGCAATGTCGGTTGTACCGCCACCGATATCCACGATCATATTCCCGATGGGCTGTTCAATATCAATCCCGATGCCGATGGCGGCGGCAATTGGTTCGTGGATCATATAGACCTCCTTTGCATTGGCATGCTCTGCTGAGTCGCGAACGGCGCGCTTTTCCACCTCTGTGATGGCCGATGGGATACAAATGACCATCCGCAGGGACGGCGGAAAAAGGCGCCTGCCCGTATCAATCATTTTGATTAAGCCGCGGATCATCATTTCGGCCGCATGAAAGTCGGCGATCACGCCTTCTTTCAGGGGCCGGATCGTTTTTATGTTATCATGCGTTTTTTCATGCATTTGCATAGCCTCTCGGCCAATAGCAAGCACTTTGCCGGTTATTTTATCCAGCGCGATAATCGACGGCTCATCGACTACTACTTTGTCTTTACTGATGATTAGCGTATTTGCTGTGCCCAGGTCTATAGCAATGTCGTTAGTGAAAAAATCAAATAGTCCCATTCCGTTAGTTCCTCTAAGATAAATTAAAAATCAGGTTCGAAATTACAGAAATAATACGGTCATTTTTCAGCCTTTCACGCCTAAAACTTACATGGTGAACTCCAGGTTGATCAATGTTTGAAATGCCTGAACCCCGTGAACACCATTGCCATGTTATACCGGTCACAAAGGTCAATTGAGTCCTTATCCTTGATAGAACCTCCGGGCTGAATGACGGCCTGGATGCCTTGTTGATGCGCGATTTCTACACAATCGGGAAAAGGAAAAAACGCATCCGAAGCCATAACAGCCCCCTTCAGATCAAATCCCATGCTTTTGGCTTTTTCAATGGCTTGCTTGAGCGAGTCTACCCGACTGGTTTGACCCACGCCGCTGGCCAACAGTTGCCCTTCGACAGCCAGGACAATGGTATTCGATTTCGTATGTTTTGCAATTTTACTGGCAAACAGCAGCGCCTTTATTTCCACTTCGGTAGGGGACCTCTTTGTTACGGTCTTCAAGTCCTCGCGGGAATCGGTTTTGAAATCGGCTTCTTGTTCAATAACTCCGTTCAGGAGGCTCTTGAATTGCCTTTTGACGTGAAGTTCTTGTTTCTGTTTGAGGATGATCCGGTTCTTCCTGGACCGGAGTAACTCCAGCCCCTCTTTTGTATAATCCGGGGCAATCAGAATTTCAAAAAAAAGTTTATTGATCTCTTCCGCTGCGTCACGATCCAATGTCTGGTTAGTGGCCAGGACGCCACCGAAAGCTGAAACGGTATCGGCCTGGAACGCTTTTACATAAGCGTTTTTTACCGTAGTGCCCGTCGCTACGCCGCAGGCATTGGTGTGCTTGATCACCACAAATGAAGTTTCGCCCTTGAATTCGGCTAACAGATTCAATGCTGCATCGACATCGACGAGATTATTATAGGAAAGTTCCTTGCCGTTGAGCTGATCAAAAAGCGCATCCAGGTCGCCAAAGAATGTACCCCGTTGGTGAGGATTTTCGCCGTACCGCAATACTTTCCCGTGTTGTTCACTCACTTTTAAACCGGGGATCTGCTGCTCCAGGTTAAAGTAATTAAAGATGACCGAATCGTAATGAGACGTAACATCAAACGCCATCGTAGCAAAGCGCTGGCGGTCGGCTAACTCCGTTGAGCCGTTTTTTCTTTTAAGAAGGTCCAGTAGTTCACCGTATTGATCCCGGGAAGAAACGATCAGGACGTCATTGTAATTTTTAGCCGTCCCCCGGATAAGGGCAATGCCACCGATGTCAATTTTCTCTACAATTTCATCCAAACTCTTTCCTTTTTGAACCGTCTCGGAAAAGGGATACAAATCCACGATGACCAGGTCGATCGGAGCAATCGAAAATTCCTTTGCCTGCTGTACATCTGCGGGGTCATTCCGCCGGAACAAAATTCCGCCAAAAATAGAAGGATGAAGGGTCTTCACACGGCCACCGAAAATGGAAGGATAGCCTGTGACTTTTTCCACCGGGGTAACCGGATAGCCCAGTTTCTCAATAAATTCCTGCGTTCCACCGGTGGAAATAAATTCCACGCCAGAGGCAGCCAGTTCTTTTATGATTGGTTCGAGATTATCTTTATAAAAAACGGAAATGAGGGCCCGGGTAATTTTTTTTAATTGCATTTACAAATTGCGGTTTGGTCTTTTTTGAAGCACCAAAAGTAGGCTTATCATTTGAAAAATTGAAGGTTTGGAAAATTAAAACAATGACGTGTGAAACTCTTTATTCAGGTAGAAATCGGCCATTGGCAGGAAAGTGGTTATGATAAGCCGTGGCTTCATTTCGCTTCATCCTTATCGAGCGATGTAATGGGCACCGATCTGGATAACCAATCTGAGGCCATGGTAGCGGATCTCGTCCTCAATCTGATCGATCGGTCGGATCTGGTTTTTCTCCTGATACAAGCCCACCAACCTCATCTTCCTTTAGGCGCTGCTTCAAAGGTCTTTCATTATTCCCTCCAGCACCAGGAACGCATAGGACGGGTAGTGCTTTCCGGAGAACATGAAGAGGCTGAACAGATCGCCGGCCGCTTTGCCGCGAAGTTCATCAAGGAGAATAACGAAGAGAAAATCAAGGACCTAATCAAGGAATTCGCTCAGTAATCTTCTTCCGGAACATGCTCAAATTCGATGGAGAAGTCATCGGCGTCCATAAAAGCCGGAAACTTGTCGCGATAGGACTGCAATGAATTGGCGCTAAGGATCGTTGTCCGAATCGCTTCTATTCCCTCGACAGAAAATACACTTTCACCTTTGGGGCTGATGATAGACGACTGGCCGCTGTATTCGATACTGTGGCCGTCGCTCCCTACCCGGTTCACACCCACGACATAGCTCAGGTTTTCGATCGCCCGGGCTTTCAACAAAGCTTCCCAGGCAGCTATGCGCACTTTGGGCCAGTTGGCCACATACATCAATACATCATAGGAAGCTTTTTTTTGAGAGGCGTTCCACCGGTTGCGGCTCCAAACCGGAAAACGAAGATCATAACAAATCAGCGGACAAATCCTCCAGCCTTTCCAGTGACCGATCAAAAGGCTTTCACCGGATGTGTAGATATGATGCTCCTCCCCCATGCGAAAGAGGTGACGCTTGTCATAGGTTTTGAAGCTCCCGTCGGGCTCCATCCACAACAATCGGTTATAAAAGCGGCCGTGCACGCTGGCAATGAAACTTCCCATCACCAGTGCCCCCGTTTGACTGGCCATTTGCTTCATCCACTTGAACGTGCGCATATTCATCACCTCCGCGAGCCGGGAAGCCTTCATGGTAAATCCCGTCGTAAACATTTCCGGAAGGACAATCACGTCCGTCGATTCGCCGATTTGCCAGATCTTCTCCTCAAACATGGCCAGGTTGGCCCCCACATCCTCCCAATGAAGGTCTGATTGAATTACGGTGATTTTTAAGTCTTGCATGTAGTTTATTACAGAGTTCCCTTGCTCACATTGTTACGAAGACACTTCAGTGCGCCGGCACAAAGGTCAATTCTTTCAGACATAATCCAAATTTAGTCCTGAGTCCCTGGAGGTCGAAATGATTCCGCCCCTTCAGGGCTTCAAACTCATCGATGATCAGAACGAAGGGCTTCGCCCTTCGCTGTTGCTTAGCGCCCTTTCAGGGCTCTCAGGCAGGTACCCGAATAAAAGAGAGATGGACTTCAGTTTTTACACAGCCTCTAAGGACTAAAGTTGGTTCAAAATCCTGCCTGCCTCCCGCAAAGTCTCCTCTTCCTTCGCAAAACAAAAGCGGAGAAGGTGATCCTGGACGTTGCCTTCATAAAATACCGAAACCGGAATGGAAGCGAGTTTGTGTTCTTTTGTTAACCATTCTGCCATGGCTATGTCTGATTTGTCCGAGATCGATTTGTAAGAAAGAAGTTGAAAATAGCTCCCGCTACAGGGCAGGGGTTCAAATGAGGATTTCCTGATCTGCTCCAGAAAGAAATTGCGTTTCTGTTGAAAGAATTCCCCCAAATGCAAATAGTTCGCCGGGTTGGACATAAACTCTGCCAGGGCGAGCTGCACGGGGGTATTTACGCTGAACGTGATGAACTGATGCGCCTTCCGGATTTCTTTTGTCAACGGTTCAGCCGCGACAGCATACCCTACCTTCCAGCCCGTGGCGTGAAAGGTCTTTCCAAACGAAAAGACCGCCACACTCTGCGAAGCAAGGCCTGGGAATTTCAACACACTTTGATGGGGGATCTTGTCAAAAATAATTCGTTCATAGACTTCATCGCTCAGCACCAGGATGCCATGCTTCAGCGCTATTTCCTCCAGCGTCTTTAGATCCTGTTCACTCAGGACCGACCCGCTCGGGTTGTGGGGTGTGTTGATCATGATCATCCTGGTGCGAGGGGTGATCCTGGCTTTCACTACATCCCAGTCGATGGCAAACGCGGGCGGACGCAGGGAGATATGAACAGGTAAGCCACCGTTCAGACGGATGGAAGGATCATAGGAATCATAGGCAGGATCAAACACGATCACTTCGTCACCCTGACCGACCAGTGCTGCAATCGCGGAAAAGATCGCCTCGGTACCTCCGGCGGTAATCGTAATTTCAGTTTCCGGATCTGTTTTGCGATGGTAGGACTTCCCGACGACTTCCGAAATAATTCTTCTCAACGACGGAACACCGGCCATCGGAGCATATTGGTTATGCCCCTCCTCCATGTTGCGATGGATCAAACTGATCAATTCTTTGGAAACGTTGAAATCGGGGAAGCCCTGCGATAAGTTGATGGCACCCTGCTCCAAGGCCATGCGCGACATAACCGTAAAGATGGATGTGCCGACATCCGGGAGGCGGGATTTTATATCTGTTGGTTTATTCACTGGGTTGGGCTTGGTGGAGCGCCGTAAACTGATTGAACACTTTGTGCTCTTCGTGTCTTCTTCGGTCCTTTGTGACCTTGCATTGTCCAAATTCAAGGTCCCCAACATGCCGGGGCGGGCGCGAATTTTGAACTTGTTTGAAGGATTCCGGGACTCTTTCGGAGACCGTTGTCATCTGATTGTACCTACTGCCTACTTTCTCAACGGTGCCAGAATCCGGTACTCCGTCTCCACGTCCCCCTTGCTGATATTTCCCAGTTTTCCTTTCAACATGCGCTTTTTTAGTGGCGTGAGATAATCGATAAAAAGTTTACCCTCAATGTGATCATATTCATGTTGAATAATCCGGGCCTTCATTCCGCTGTATTCCTCTTCGTGTGGAATCCAGTTCTCGTCGAAGTAACGGATCCGGACCTTTTCTTTCCGGAAAATCTCTTCCCGGATGGTGGGGATACTCAAACAGCCCTCTTCAAAAGCCCATTCTTCTCCGTCCTGGTCTATGATCTCCGGGTTGACAAAGGTTTTTTTGAAATTGGCAAGTTCCGGCTCGTCTTCAACCGACGTGCCATCGACGACAAAAAGCCGCACGCTTTTGCCAATCTGCGGGGCAGCCAGGCCGATACCATGTGCCGCATTCATAGTTTCATTCATGTCCCGGACCAATTCCGTGATATCAGAACCTTTTTCAATGTCCTTTGCCTTTTTTCGCAGCACAGGATCGCCATACATGATGATCGGGTATACCATTCCTCGGTTCAGTTATCGCGCAAAGTTATGCACGATTTGGGATAATCTGAAATAGTAGGCCTGGCAAGTAGGCAGTAGGCAATGGGCAGTAGGCAAGCAGTAGGCAGTAGGCAACGGGCAGTAGGCAAGCAGTAGGCAGTAGGCAACGGGCAGTAGGCAAGCAGTAGGCAGTAGGCAAGGGGCAGTAGGCAAGGGCAAATGACCAATGATGAATTGATTTCGAAGGGTATGCAAACACGCAATAAGAAACAAGAACTGACAATTTTGCTGCCCGTTATTGCCTACTGCCCATTGCCTACTGCCTATTTGTTCCCCTGCTCTCCATATAATTCTGCAAAATCAACGTAGCACTGACCTTATCCACATTCCCCCTTACCTTCCGTTCGGATTTTCTCATTCCTCCATCAATCATCGCGCGGTGGGCGATCGAACTGGTGAAACGCTCGTCGGCAAGGAAAATGGGCTTGTCTGGAAACGTCATTCTGAAAAAATCCACAAAGTTCCTTACCTGAGGGGCGATTTCGGAATCCATATTATTCAGGCGCTTCGGCATCCCGATGACTACCTCTTCCACTGCTTCTTTTAGAAAATACGTTCTCAGAAAATCAACGAGCCGGGAAGTTTCAACAACGTCCAATGCCGTAGCAATGATTCGCAGAGGATCGGTAACGGCGAGACCTGTTCTTTTAAGTCCATAATCAATTGCTAGGATTCTTCCCATTCTGCATTCTGTGAGAGTCTCCCCGCCAACAGATCAACTTTGCCTACTGCCTCTTGCCTACTGCCTACTTCTCCCGGTGTTGAAGGTCAATTGTGCTTCACTCGTTCCAAAAAAATCCTCTTCATCTGATTTTCCAACGCCATCGCCTTTGGGAAAAGGATCTCATTTTCGATGCGGGCGTGGATTTGCAGGCTTTTTTCAAATTGAGTCAGCTCAGAGTATATCACTTTTACGTGCAGCGGAGCATCTGCTGTGAGATAATAATCTTTCGTGATCCTTCGTATGCCCTCCATTTCATCATCATGCTCTTCGTGTTCCATAGCAAAACGCTGAAGTGAATTGCGTTCCATTTTATAATAGAGTTCGGTAGGACTATACCGGCCACGGGCAGCGCGTTCCAGCAACCGGATATAAATAAAAAGCGTATCCTCCTCTTCGTAGATATGATGTATAAAATCTTCAATAAATAAAGGAAACAGGACTTTCAAATCTTTCTCCACGCCGTCGTATTTCTCATGGTTGGCTTTGAAGCTTTCCACCAGGCGGGCGATGTAGGGAAGTTTGTGCTTAACAAACAGAAAATGAGCATGCTTGAGATATTCGATGATCAGATCGACCGGATACGAAATCAGGGGCAAGTCGGCTTCCTGAAAATTCGCACCAGGGAATTCCAACTCCCGTACTACCTGCTCGACTTTCAGGCCTTTTTCATGGCAAACCTGTTCCAGGGTTTGTTCCGAATATTCATAGAACTTGATGCCAAAATAGTACAGCACGTAGGCCCGTACATTGTCCTGGTCTACCAATTCCTTGATTCTCCGGTCTTTTAAGGCAGTTTTGTCCATGATCCTGGGGTAAAGATAAAAATCAGCCAACAATCGGCAACTACCTTCGCTAAATAGAAATTAACTTTGGGGCGGCAAATCGCGTTAGAGAATTATATTTCACTTTATTCCTCATTCTCCCATGAACGAACCTAACAACACAAAATACCAGATTAGCCTTCCCCTTGTCCTTTGCATTGGCCTGGCCGCTGGATTACTGGTGGGCGCCAACTTCATGGGACGATCCTCTTCCGGCCACGCAGGAGAGGATGTCCAGAAATTCCGTGAAGTGCTGGGCCTGGTGAAGGGCGAATATGTCGATGATGTTAAAACCGATGTCCTGGTGGAAGATGCTATCCAGCATTTGCTCACCAAACTGGATCCTCACTCTACGTACATTTCCGCTAAAGACCGTGAAGAAGCCAACGAAGATTTGCGGGGAAATTACGAAGGCATCGGTATTGAGTTCAATATCTTTCACGATACCCTGGTCGTGGTAGCTCCGTTGAGCGGGGGGCCCTCGGAAGCTGTAGGATTGCGAACCGGCGATCGGATTATCAAGGTAGACAGTTCCGTTATCGCGGGAATAAAACTGTCGAATGCCGAAGTGATGAGGTACCTCAAAGGCCCCAAAGGAACGGAGGTGAAAATCGAGGTCTTGCGGAAGCATGTCAGGAACCCGATAAGCTTCACCATCATCCGCGACCGGATTCCACAATATTCTGTCGATGCCTCCTATATGATTGACGATGAAATTGGCTATATCAAAGTCAGCCGGTTTGCCCAAACCACGTTTGATGAATTTCAGACGGCCCTGAGCGGATTAAAGAAAAAAGGAATGAAAAAACTGGTGCTCGACCTGCAGGGCAATCCAGGAGGGTATTTGAACCAGGCAATTGATTTAGCGGACGAATTTTTGCCGGCCGGGGAAAAGATCGTGTTCACGAAAGGGAAAGACCAAAAATACAATACCGAGGCGATGTCCACGGCGAAAGGCGAGTTTGAGCAGGGAGGGCTGATCGTGTTAGTCAATGAAGGGAGTGCATCGGCCTCTGAAATTCTTGCCGGCGCCCTCCAGGATAACGATCGCGCGCTGATTATAGGAAGGAGATCGTTTGGAAAAGGACTGGTCCAGTCACCCTTCGATTTGTCGGATGGCTCCGAACTTCGCCTGACGATCTCGCGCTACTATACGCCCAGCGGCCGCTCGATTCAAAAGCCGTACGGCAACGAGGGCGAGTATTCGAAAGACATTATGAAGCGTTACAAACATGGAGAGTTCTTTACTGCGGACAGTGTCAAATTCAACGACTCATTAAAATTCAAGACCTTGAATGGACGCACCGTGTACGGGGGCGGCGGGATTATGCCCGATTATTTTGTTCCGCTGGATACTGTACTCAACAGTCACTACCTGAATGACCTGTACAATACAAACTCTTTACCCGAGTATACTTTTAATTACGTGGAAGAACATAAAGCAGAATTGCAGAAAATGGGGTACGACCATTTTTATAAGGACTTTGTTGTAACGGACGCCATGTTGGCCAGTCTGGCTGCCACGGGAAAAAGGAACGGGGCAGAACCCGATGATAAGGACCTCCGGAAGAATAAGAAAGTCTTCCAGGTTCATGTCAAAGCACAGATTGCGCGAAAGATCTGGAATAATAACGGGTTCTTCCCGATCTTCAACGAGACCAATGAAATTCTCCAACAATCTATTAAGATGTTTGACCGGGTTCCGGAGAGGAGGACGAAATTGTAGTTGTTGGTTATTAGTCCTACTTCTATGTTAAAATCCTGGCAACAAGTTCCGCTCGGTCAAAAATCAAAAATTAATAATAAAAAATAAACAATGCGTTTGAGGGATTTCTGATTGTTTATTGCTGATTTGTGATTGCTGACCTTTACTACAAAGGCACAATTACTTTGCCTACTGCCCGTTGCCTACTGCCTACTACTCTCACAATCTCCCCGTCAAGCATTTACTTTATCAACCGTCGCCCCTAAATTGCCTACCGCCCCTTGCCTACTGCCTACTATTTAGCTAGCGGTGGTGAATTTTTTTACTCTAACTTTGTTGTTGTAAACCTTACCCCGTTTTATCCAATTTTTTTGAAATGACTACCGTCATCGTTCTTTTGCTGGTTATTATTCTGTTGCTCTTCGTTCTCCTTTGGACCATTTATAGGTTCCCGGGAAAGGGAGGATCCGGGGATCCTGGATCTATCCTAAGAACGATTTCGTCCGACCTTTCCAGAATGGATCCTCTTATACGGGAGGAGTTTTCAAGAAACCGGGAAGAGATCCGGAACAGTTCCAAAGGCAGCAGGGAAGAACTAAGCAACTCATTCAGGAATTTAAGTGAAACTCTTCAAACTTCTTTTCGGGATACGAAAGACGAGTTGTCTAAATCATTAAAGTCCTTTGAAGAGCGGTCGGGCTCAAACTCGAAAGATTTTAATGAAGTGCAACGGCAGAAATTTGATGACCTTGCGGTAAAACTGGAGAAGATCAAAGAGACCGTTGAAATCAACCTTCAAAGAATCCAGGAGCAGAATTCCAAAAAGCTGGATGAGATCAGGGGGACAGTGGATGAAAAACTTCAGTCTACCCTGGAAAAACGCTTTAACGAATCCTTTAATGTGATCAGCAACAGGCTGGATCAGGTGCATCAAGGATTGGGCGAAATGCAAAAATTAGCAGCGGGTGTCGGGGATCTGAAAAAAGTGCTGACCAATGTGAAAACGCGGGGCAACCTGGGAGAAATTCAGCTGGGCAGTATCCTCGAGCAAATCTTTTCTCCTGAGCAATACTCCAAAAATTCCGTCGTCAAACCGGGAAGCCTGGAACGGGTGGAGTACACCATTAAACTTCCGGGAAGAAATAGTGATAATTCACCGTTGCTCTTGCCGATCGACTCTAAATTCCCCAATGAAGACTACCAGCGGCTCGTGGAAGCGTATGAAAATGTAGCGAACCTGACTCCAAAGGACCTGGAGGACGCCAATAAACAATTTGAGTTTTCAATCAAGAAAAACGCAAAGGACATCAGGGATAAATATATCAATCCGCCGCTGACCACCGATTTTGCCATCATGTTTGTTCCAACGGAAGGATTATATGCAGAAGTTTTAAGAAGAACCGGGCTGTTCGAACTGCTCCAACGGGAGTACCGAGTAACCGTGGTAGGACCGACCAATCTGGTCGCCTTCTTAAGCAGCTTGCAAATGGGGTTCAGAACATTGGCTATTGAAAAAAGGTCGAGTGAAGTATGGCAAATACTGGGCGCCGTTAAAACCCAGTTCGGAGACTTTGGAAAAATACTGGATAAAACAAAAAAGAAATTACAAGAGGTAACCAATGTCATTGAAGACGCCGGCACACGTTCGCGGGTGATTGAACGAAAACTAAGAACGGTTCAGGAATTACCCACAGAAGAATCGGTCATCCTGTTAGGGAAATCGGTTGACCTGGACGATGATGTGCCAGAGTCGTCCGGTCTGGACGATGAACAAGAAAGAGAGCAGCGGGAACCTGAATTACCTTTTGAATTTTAAGAATAATGGAGTCCATGAAAATCACACCAGACAGCAAACTGAAAAAACTTATTGTGGTCGGCGACCGTGTATTGATCCGGCCGGCAAAGCAAACCGAAAAAACAGACAGCGGACTTTACTTGCCACCGGGCGTTCAGGAAAAGGAAAAAATCCAAAGCGGCTACGTGATCAAGGTGGGGCCAGGCTATCCGTTGCCCATGCCCGCTGACGAGGATGATTTGTGGAAAGGCAAAGAAGAGCAGATAAAGTACCTTCCCCTGCAAGCCCAGGAAGGAGACCTGGCCATCTTTCTGCAAAAGGGGGCTATTGAAGTGATCTACGAAAGCGAAAAGTACTTCATTGTGCCACAAGCCTCTATCCTCATGCTCGAACGCGAAGAAGATCTTTAGTTTTTCTAAGGCCGTAATTTTGAATTGAGGGCTCACCCATCTTAAATCTTAATTTTAAATTTTAAATCAGAACATGGCCGGCCTCTCCTTTGATGTACTTCGCAATGGCAAGAAATACCGCTTGATCAATCACGGCGAACGGAATGATTTTGTCATCGAACATATTCTTACCAATGGTGATTTTAAAGTGAAAGACCTTCATACCCTCGAGCGGTATCATCTCAAAGACCTCATTAAATTTGGAAGAGGGAAGGATTTTGAGATCCTGGAGATTCAAGATATGAAATGATTTAAAATTTGTCCATGATCCTCCCCGCGAAAATCGAAGACGCTCCCATCCTGAGTAATCTGGTAAACTCTGCCTATCGCGGAGACTCCTCCCGTCAGGGCTGGACGACCGAAGCCGATTTGCTGGATGGTACCCGCACGGATACCAACGCGATGGAGTACCTCCTGGAAAGGCCGGGCACGGTGATCCTGAAATATGTGGACAACACAGCGATTTTGGGCTGCGTCGAACTCGATCGCAAGGGCGATCAACTTTATCTCGGTATGCTTACCGTTCAGCCTGACTTGCAGGGAAAAGGCATTGGAAAAGAATTGCTCAAGGCGGCCGAGGAAGAAGCGCGGAAACAAAAGTGCACCCGCATTTTCATGACGGTGATCTCCCTCCGCCATGAGCTGATTGACTGGTACCTTCGCCACGGCTATACCGACACCGGCCAGCGGAAACCTTTTAAAGTACCGGACTCGCGCTGGGGCATTCCGAAAATGGATCTGGAATTTGTCGTGCTGGAGAAGAAACTCCAACCTCATAACGTAAACACATAGAGACATAGGTACATAGGCACATAGGTAGTCTGAAAAACCAGTCGGGTAATTCAAAAGTTGCCGCTTATGGGCCGTTTGCTGTCGGCAGCAAATTAAGTGCGTCTTAATCGCGATCCTTTCGTTACTTTCGTTTCCCATCAAATTACGTTGCTATGCGCATCATCTTCCTGGCGGTTTTCTTTTGTTCAGTTCATTTTGTTTCTGCTCAACCCGAGGATCGGCCCACCGATTTTCTGTCCAGGGACTTTCACGAGGGTCGCAGGCAAAAACTGCGCTCCACGCTCCCTCCTCACTCCGTAGCCCTTTTTTTCTCCAACCCTAAGCGCAACCGGTCCAACGATGTCGATTTTGAATTCCATCAGGATCCCGATTTCTACTACCTCACGGGGTATAAAGAGCCCAACTCCCTGCTGCTCGTGTTTAAAGAAAAACAAACGACATCCAAGGGTGCATCCTATGATGAAATCATTTTTGTCCAGCCTCGCAATGCCTTGAAAGAAATGTGGACCGGCCGCAGACTCGGTGATCAAGGCGTGAAAGAGCATCTGGGCTTTGCACTTTCTTATAACAATTCCGAGTTCAGGCCCTACAACGTCGATTTTTCAAAATTCGACCAGGTCCTGTTCTTCGACTTCAAAAATGACGTCCGCGATGAACCTTCCGACTCTTCCGATTTGTATGACCTGATTCAACAATTCAAGGCGAAGGCCCATTATCCCGGCAAACCATCACTGTCGCTGGCGCCGGAGCCTCAAAAAAATAACCTGAACACCCACGACCTGGGGCCCATTATGGCCCATCTGCGCTCCATAAAAACCCAGGAAGAATTGAAACTGCTCCGCAAGGCCGTGTTGGTCTCGTGCCAGGCCCAAATTGAGGTAATGAAAGCAATGAAGCCAGGCATGTCGGAAATGGAAGTGCAGGGGATCCACGAGTACGTTTACAAAAAGTACCAGGCCGAAGACGTGGGCTATCCCTCCATTGTAGGGGCAGGAAATAACGGATGCATTCTTCACTACGAGGAAAACTACAAACCCAGCATCACCAGCAAAGAACTGATCCTGATGGATGTGGGTGCCGAATACCATGGCTACACCGCAGATATTACCCGTACCATCCCGGTGAGTGGCCAATTTTCCCCCGAGCAAAAACAAATTTATGAATTGGTCTTAACCGCCCAGGAGGAAGGTATGAAGATTTGTAAACCTGGAACTACATTCCAGGACCTGAATAAAATCACCCACGCAGTCGTAAATAAAGGCTTGGCGGCACTGGGTATTTTGAAAAATGAAAATGAGAAGAACAACTATTACCCTCATGGCTGCTCTCACCAGATCGGGCTGGACGTTCACGACAGAAAAGCAGATGAAATTTTACAGGAAAATATGACGATCACAATAGAGCCCGGCATCTATATTCCTGAGAACAGCACCTGCGACAAGAAATGGTGGGGCATTGCCGTCCGGATCGAAGACGACTTTCTGATCACCAAAGACGGCTACGAACTCCTTTCCAAACTGGGACCCCGGACCGTCAAAGAGATTGAGGAAACAATGAAACTCCCCAGCGCGCTAGACAACATGGTCCTACCTGATTTAGATAAAAAGGATTAATTCGCGTTGGAAGAAAATGATAACGAAGGACAAAACACATAGAAACATAGGCACATAGAAACATAGGAAGGAATGTTTTTAACATAAACTATGTGTTTACATTCCCATCCTCTGGTTATGGATATCTCCCAACCGAGCCTCCTCCACCGATCACCGATCACCGATCACCGATTACCGACTTCTGGTTCCA
>Ga0193718_1000030_pt1 | contig 29044 bp, 27 predicted proteins | sample U2a1metaG_FD_144918 | JGI IMG/M metagenome (GOLD analysis project Ga0193718, IMG submission 144918) | Soil microbial communities from a riparian zone of the East river system, Colorado, United States - U2a1 | ecosystem: Environmental > Terrestrial > Soil > Riparian zone | place: USA: East River... | reverse complement strand
AAAAGTTTCTTACAGTCGACCTGAAATAATCCCTCGGAAACGGAGGGGTCTGCTTCAATCACTTCCCTTTGCAGTTCACCTTTGATAACCAAAATCCCGCCGTCTTCTCCGAAAGTTCCCTCCGCAACGATGTTGCCGGTTTGCGCTATTTTTTTCAGGTAGTCGTCGTGTTTCCTGCTCGTCTCCGCTGCGTCCCGGACATTATATTTGGTGATGTTTATGGTGTACCTGACAAATTCATAATTAACCATGCGAATGGGTTCCTTGGCCACGCAGACCGAACCGACACGGGGAGTATAGGGCAGGACCTCCACGTTCCACCGGTTCGCCTGAACTCCCGGGTCGCTGGCAAGCCACTCCTTCGCCTGATCTGACGAGGCCGCCTTAAATATAAAAATGCCGCCACCCCCATCAAATGGTCCGGCTACAATCAACTTTCCTTCCTTAGCGAGCCGGCGGATATTCGCCATGTGACCTTCGTCTATTTTTTTGATTTCTTTTTCCGGCAGTTCCGCCTTATCCGCCTTTTTGTTGAGAAAAACAAAAATAAATTGCTGGCTTTGCACGCTTTCCGGAAGGACAAGGGCCAACAGGAGCACGAAAAATAATTTCATCGTCAAAGATAATTTTTTTGCGTGGAGAAGGCCAGGCAGCGGGGAGGCTCCGAATTTTTCCTGTAACCGGGTTACCAAATCTCATTTGCTGACATAAAACACATCCAATATGCCGAAATCCATGATCGCCGCTATTGAAAATTACAAAGGAATTGAATTTGTGCGCATTTCAACCCTCCCGGAAGATCAGCAAAAAATGATTCTGACTTCCGCTCTTCAACGGAAAGCCATCAAAATTCTTCGCGATAAAGAATTGCTCATCGATTGCCTTCCCTATGATACGTATGTTGAATGGTATACGCAATGCTACAAGATGGTGCCGCCCGTTTCATCTCATCCCCTTGACCGTGCAAAGGAACTAAGGGTGGCTTTTAAATGAGTCTTGAGTCGCTAGTCATGCGTTCTCAGCCTTGAGTGGCCGTATTACTTCACATCTTGTACCCAACGCAAGACTAAGGACTCAAGAGTCATGACTCCCTTTCCTACCGGCAACCGTTATGCCACTGACAATCTGTTTATTAGATTTTTATTCGGTATCAAAGACTTAGTTTTGAAGGCTTTTGAGTTGTCCACAAATAATGGCTTGACCAAATTCATTGTAACTTGTTGTAAATCAGCCAAATAAGTGTTAACCGTATGGTAATGTGGATAAGTACAAAATTTTGTGGAATTCTATTTTAGCCATTTCAAGCTCGCTTCTAAGTGCCTGACTTTGAACTATTTTATGAGTTTCTTGCCTCCTATGAAAAATCGTAAGCATTGAAATCAATCTTCGCCTTGATGGGACAACTTGTTTGGATAAACATACGTTTTTTGAGAAGATGATTTGTAATCGTATCCTGGTTTTAGTGTTTTCATTTTGCACGCAGGTTTCGCTGGCACAGAAAGCGGAGCTAGTGAGCCTGGATAAGCTTCAAAGGCTGATGGCCTCCACAGATCAACCGGTTCAAATCATCAATTTCTGGGCAACCTGGTGCGCTCCTTGCGTAAAAGAATTGCCTTTGCTTGAAAAACTCAACCGGGAACGAAATGACGTGAAGGTGACGTTGGTGAGCATGGACATGGATTTGGACCCCAACCCTGAGAAGGTGTATAAGTTCATATCCCGCAAGAATATCCAGTCCCGGGTCGTCATTTTGAATGAACGGGACCCGAATTCCTGGATCAGTAAGATCGATACGAGTTGGTCCGGCGCATTGCCCGCCACCTTGATCGTCAATAGCATTACCGGCAAACGAAGGTTCTGGGAACGGGAATTGCATGAAGGTGATCTGGAACGATTACTGGAAGAAGTCAAATAACAAAGAATCTCAAATAAAACTGAACAGGTATGAATACGATGAAAAAAGCGGTGACTGGACTGGTAGTGGCTCTCTTTTTTGCAGGCAGTCCGGTAAAAAAGGGGTATGACGTAGGAGATAGTGCAACCGATTTTAAATTAAAAAATGTGGATGGCAGGATAGTGTCGCTGGCCGACTATAAAGACGCCAAAGGATTCATTATCGTGTTTGATTGCAATACGTGCCCTTACTCCCGCGCCTACGACGAGCGCATCGTGGCCTTGAGTAAGAAATATACTCCTCAGAACTTTCCCTTGATTGCTATCAATGCAAATGATCCGGAGAGCTCATCCGGTGATTCCTTTGATAACATGGTTAAAGATGCCAGGCGCAAGGGCTATGATTTCCCTTATCTCGTTGATGAAACGCAAGGGGTGGCGAAAGCCTATGGAGCTACCAATACGCCCCATGTGTTTGTGCTGATCAAAAACGGAAGCAATCTAACGGTGGCCTACATCGGAACCATCGACGATAATGCACGAAATCCTTCCGATGTAAAGAAGAAATACGTTGAGAACGCCGTTGATGCACTGTTGGCTGGCAAGCCTGTAACCACGACAAAAACAAGGGCGGTGGGGTGTGGAATCAAATGGAAGGATGCGTAAGCTCCTTAAATCATAGCCAGTATCTCTTCGACGTATTCCCGGGAATTGCTCAGTCGTGGAACCTTATTTTGGCCCCCCAGTTTTCCTCTTTTCTTCATCCAATTATAGAAAGTGCCCTCGGCGACACTGTGTATTTTAGGCCCCACTAAAGCCAGATCATGGAACCGTTTTGCATCGTAATCAGAGTTGACTTTACGCAACGTCTCGTCCAGGATGCGTGTAAAGTCGTCAAGGTTGCCTGGTTTGATTTTGAATTCAATTATCCATTCATGGCCGCCTCGCTTTGATTTTTGGAGGTAAATGGGGGCGGCGGTAAAATTGTCAATCACGGCACCGGTGAGTTCACAGGCTCGTGTCACGGCTGTCTCGGCGTTTTCAATGATCACTTCTTCGCCAAAAGCATTAATGAAGTGTTTGGTTCGTCCTGAGATCTTTATGCGGTGGGGCGAAAGGCTTGTAAACTTGACGGTATCCCCGATGTTATAGCGCCAAAGTCCTGCATTGGTGGTGATGACCATGGCGTAGTTTTTCCCAATCTCTACTTCACTCAAGCTCAACGCCTCCGGATACTCCTTGTCTACTTCTTCCATGGGGATGAACTCATAAAAGACGCCATAGTCGAGCATCAACAAGAGCTCGTCGGAATCTTTCCTGTCCTGGATGCCGAAGAATCCTTCACTGGCATTGTAGGTTTCCCAATAATTCATCTGATCGCTGGGGATCAAACTCCGGAAGAGGTTTCGGTAAGGGGTAAAGGAAACCGCCCCATGAAAGAACACTTCCAGGTTAGGCCACACTTCAAGAATGTTATTTTTCTTTTGCATCTCCAGGATCCGTTGGATGAGCAAGACGGTCCACGTCGGCACTCCGGCGATGTGGGCCACATCCACTTTAGCCGTCTCGGCCGCTATCCTGTCTATTTTGTCTTCCCAGTCCCCCAGCAGAGCCACTTCCAAACTCGGTGTACGGATAAATTCCGCCCAGGGTGGAAGATTTTGCATGATCACGGCCGACACGTCGCCATAGTGGGAAGACGCAGTCGGATCAAATTCATTTACCTGGTAGCTCCCTCCAATGCCCAGGCCCTTACCATTGAATATTCTGGTTTCCGGAAAGTTGTTTACATAAATGGAGAGGAGATCTTTCCCTCCTTTCATGTGGCACTCTTCCAGGGCCTCCGGCGAAACGGGTATGAATTTGCTCCGGGCATTGGTTGTACCGGAAGATTTTGCAAACCATTTTATTTCAGAGGGCCACAACACATTTTGTTCTCCCCGCATCAACCTTTCGATATAAGGAAAGGTTTGTTCGTACGTGTGGACCGGTATTCTCTTCCTGAAATCCTCATAATTGACGATGTCTTCAAAAGCATAATGCTGACCAAACTCTGTAAAGCGGGCGGTTGACAACAGTTTCTTTAAAACTTCGTCCTGGACTTCGTGCGGGTACTTCATGAAGAGCTCGATCTGGTGGATCCGCTTTTTCATGACCCAGGTCAGTATGGAATTGATGATCTGCATGCTCTTTGAACTGGCAAAAATAACCCGTGTTGGATGATAACCAAAGCGCGGGATTCGGTAATCAGTAATCGGTGATCAGTAATCGGTGGATTCGACCGGGGATTTAGGACGAGCTACCAATCTAAAACCATACCCTGCATTACTAAGCCCAAGCCCTAAGCGGGGAATCGGTAATCAGTGATCGGTAATCGGTGGATTCGCCCAGGGATTAATAATAATTGTTACTATCTGATTTTGCGGGCCGCGGAATCAAAAATTAACAATAAAAAATCATTAATAATTATTAATAATAGAAGATTCCTACCCTGTTGATTAAGGGACCTCAATCCTCGGTTTCCGGAGTTGAAAGTTTTGACCCAGGTATACCTTTCTGACCATGGGGTCATTGGCGAGTTCTTCTGAGGAGCCTGCCCTGAATAATTTTCCTTCCACCATCAGGTAGGCACGATCGGTGATGGTCAGGGTCTCATCAACATTGTGGTCGGTGATGAGGATGCCGATATTTTTCTTTTTCAACCTGCCGACAATGGATTGGATTTCCTCGACGGCGATGGGATCAACCCCTGCAAATGGTTCGTCGAGCAATACAAACTTAGGATCGACGGCCAGGGCTCGCGCAATCTCGGTTCTTCTTCGTTCTCCCCCGGAAAGCACCATGCCCAGGCTCTTACGCACTTGCGTCAGACTAAATTCTTCCAGCAGCTTTTCAACTTTTTCCTTTCTGTCTTTTTTGCTCATGTCCCTCATTTCCAACGGGGCGAGTATATTTTCTTCCACGGTGAGTTTTCTGAAGACGGAAGCTTCCTGGGCCAGGTATCCAATTCCCAACTTGGCCCGTTGGTACATCGGCAGGGAAGTAATGTTCTCGTCCTCCAGAAAGATTTCCCCTGCGTTGGGTTTGATGAGGCCCACGATCATGTAAAAGCTCGTCGTCTTTCCCGCCCCATTCGGCCCCAGTAGTCCTACGATTTCGCCTTGTTCAACGCGCACCGACACGTTATTCACCACGGTGCGTTTTTTGTATTTCTTAATCAGATTCTCCGCCCTCAAAACCATGTTAATCGAATTTGATGTCTTTAATTCTAAGTTGCAAGGACGTGTGACCGTTGAATGTGTTTTCTTCCAGGGTGAATGCCATCCGAAAGATATCTCCGTTGGAGATCCGATCGTAGTACCCCATCATATCAAAGCCAACGGTACTGAATACGTTTTCATTTCCTTCCTGGCCTGCCAGAAAACGCAAATGCTTCTCTTTGAAGCTGCTGAGCGAATTGAATACAAATATATTTTTGGCTTCAAAGACCGGTTTGGGATTTTCCGGGCCGAATGGCGCCATTTGTTTCATCACCCCGTTGAATTTTGAATTGATCGAATCAAGCCGGATGGGCACATCAATGTCCACGACAGGTGATTGCATCTCTTCCGTAAGGGAGGATGAAACAATTTGTTCAAATCGCTCCTGAAAAGCCTCCAGATTGCTGCGATCCAGAGTGAGTCCCGCCGCATATTTATGGCCTCCAAATTTTTCCAACAGATCGCCGCATTGGGAAATCGCCCCATACAGGTCAAAACCGTGAACACTGCGGGCAGACCCGGTGATTTTATCATTGGATTCGGTGAGGATCACGGTCGGTCGGTAATATTTCTCAACACACCTAGCAGCAACTATGCCAATTACTCCCTTATGCCATGTATTCTTGAAAAGAACAGTAGATTTCGCATTTAGAAGTCTATCACTTCCCTCGATCATAGCAATCGCTTCTTCGGTGATATTCAGGTCAAACTCCCTTCTCAAGTCATTCTTTGTGTCTATTTTTTGCGCCAACGCGTTTGCCTCTTCTTCCGATTTTGAAATGAGAAGTTCAACGGCCCCTTTTGCATGGGCAACCCGACCCGCGGCATTGATCCGGGGCCCGAGTGTAAATACCACACCGGAGATGTCCAGCTCACCTTTTATTCCGGCAATTTCTTTCAACGCTTTTAGACCCGGTAATGGATTTTCGTTCAACTTTTTCAAGCCAAGGTGGGCCAGGACCCGATTTTCTCCGATGATGGGAACAATGTCCGAGGCAATGCTTACCGCCACCAAATCGAGGTACTGATAAACTTCCTCTTCATTGCGGTAACGGCGCGAATAGGCTTGTACCAGCTTAAATCCTAAACCACATCCGCTGAGTTCACTAAAAGGATACTGGCAATCTTCCCGTTTCGGATCAAGCACGGCGACCGCCTGTGGTATGTGTGCGCCGGGCAAATGGTGATCACAAATAATGAAATCAATTCCTTTACTACCCGCCAGCAAGACCATCTCGGATGCCTTAATCCCCAGGTCCAGCGCAATGATCAGGGTGAACCCGTTTTGCTCAGCCCAGATGACGCCGGCCTCCGATACGCCGTATCCTTCTGCATATCGGTCGGGAATATAAAAATCGCAATCCGCATAAAAACTTTTGATATAACTAAACACCAATGCCACCGCAGTGGTGCCGTCCACATCGTAGTCACCGAACACGAGGATTTTTTCACGGTTGAGAACGGCGTTGTGAATTCGCTCCACGGCAGGCTTCATGTCCGTCATGAGAAAGGGATCGTGAAGCTGGTCCGGTGAAGGACGAAAGAATTTCCTGGCCGATTCAAAATCATCAATACCTCGTTGCAACAAAACAGCAGACAGGTGGGGATTGATGTTAATCGAGCTGCTCAGTCGGTCAATCTCTTCCGGGGAGGCAATGGCTTTATAAATCCAGCGTTTGAGCATGATTCATTTCTGTACGTAAAATATGCCGCCTGGCTTGCCGGCCTTTCCCTGCAATCCGGCCTGTCCTTTTCTGCCCTGGTCTCCATCCTTCGAGGGACTTAAACCGCACTGCCCGCCCGTGCCTCCTTCTCCTCCAATCCCGCCAAATCCTCCGTAGGATCTAACGATAATTTTTTCACCCATCATGTTCCTCAGGTTTGTCCCATAGGTTGAAGTTATGGTGAGATTCCCTCCCTGGCCTCCCCTTCCTCCTGCCGCTCCTGCCCCACCATCGCCTCCATTGCCGCCCTGGCAAAGTCTTGTCCCTGTATTACCATCACCGCCATTGCCTCCCTTGCCGCCATCACCGCCATCACCGCCTGCAAGATCGATCACAAGGTTGCCCTTAACCAGGAGCTCATCAAGGTAAAGGAACAAATTAACCCCATTGGTCCCCGTAGTGCCCATGGTGCCCGGTTGCCCCGTTGTGCCATCCCGGCACGGTCCGCCCGGCGTCGAGGCGGAAAGGCCCACCGTGCCGGGAATTCCGGGTGCGCCTTTCCCCACGATCGCACTGCCCCGACCGACGATGAGTTTCTTTAAGTGAATGAAGTTGTCTGTTTTTAATGTGTTGAGTACGATCCGGGAAGAGTCGTGAAGGATGAGCGTATCGACCACCATCACATCGGTATTCTGAAGTTCAAATACTTCATTCGGCCCGACAGTAAGTGTGGTTAATCGAATTTGGGCAGTTCCTTCAACAAGGACCGAAAAAACAAAAAAGAGAATAAATACAAATCTCAGCACCTATAAAATGGTTAATCAGACGAAGAACCGGGGTTTTGTCCGACAAAACTTGCATACCCAGGTCAAAACTCAAAACGAAAACGAAATTTGTCAGGATTTCCTTTTAAAAAACAAAAAAGCAGTACCCTTCAGTACTGCTTTCCGTGGGGTAGAAAATAATTAGTTTGCTGGCTTTTTCGCAGGTACTTTGTCACCAACGACGCCTTCCAGGACATCTTTAATCTCAACGCGCTGGCTATCTCTATAGGGAACGATCCAGGCATCTTTAACGCCCATTTCGCGCAAATATTTCTTAAAGGTATCGGCTTCCCAATAATCGCGGAAAATGCCAATCGTTACTCTTTGGGGATCTCCTTCTTTCACTTCTCCGCCGAAGTTGGGATTGTTTTCAAAATACTTGGACAGGTCCTTATTCTTGAACGCTCCGATCTGTACTTTAAAAACCACTCCTTTAGAAAAATCCATCGTGTTTACCGGAGGGGCTGCTTTCAATTGAGCAAGTTCTGTTTTAGTGGAAGTAAGTTCGCTCCTCATTTTGGAAATCTGATCCTCCAGATCGGCAATCTTGCTGTTCTTGTCGCTGATGGAGGATTGCAATTTGCTGACATCCCCCTTCAGCGAAGTGACCGTGTTGTCAGACACTTGTTTCTCTTCGACCATTTGCTTCAGGTTGGCCGGGTTCTTAGCATACTCTTTGGCTTTCTTTTTCCATTCTTTCTTCTCCTTCTTGGAAAGTTGAGCGAAAACTTGGGTGCCGGAAAAAATGAGAGCCAGGCAGACAATCAAAACTCGAGTTTTCATTGGATAAGGGTTTAATTTCAATGTTAAAAGTAATAAATAAGGCACGAAATACATAGCATTCTATTGCAGCTTTGTGGTTTTGCAGCCATGCCCAATGAGGTTCGTGACCACGTCAAAGGGTCCCCACCATCTTCTCCGGTCTTACCCATTCGTCAAATTGTTGTGAGGTGAGGAGACCCAGTTCAACAGCTGCTTCCCGTAAGGTCTTGTTTTCCTTATGCGCCTTCTTGGCAATCCTGGCGGCATTTTCATACCCGATGTGGGTATTGAGGGCCGTCACGAGCATCAGCGAATTCTCCATATGCCGTTTAATAACCGGCAAATTGGGCTCAATTCCAACGGCGCATTTGTTGCTAAAAGAAACGCAGGCGTCCCCGATCAGCCTGGCCGATTGAAGCACATTGGAGGCGATCATGGGCTTGAATACATTCAATTCAAAATGGCCGCTTGCCCCGCCCACCGACACTGCTACATCATTGCCAATTACCTGGGCGCAGACCATGGTCATGGCCTCCGGCTGAGTGGGATTTACTTTCCCTGGCATAATGGAAGAACCGGGTTCATTGTCCGGAATAATAATTTCCCCGATCCCACTGCGAGGACCCGAACTGAGCATTCTGATATCGTTGGCAATTTTCATTAACGACACGGAGGATCGCTTTAATGCACCGGACAATTCCACCATGGCGTCATGGGCGGCGAGCGCCTCAAACTTATTGGGCGCCGTGATGAACGGAAGCCCCGTGAGTTCGGCAATTTTTTTTGCTACCAACACATCATAACCGGGCGGGGTATTTAATCCTGTTCCTACGGCTGTGCCGCCCAACGCCAATTCACGGACCGCCACCAGGGCATTGTTAAGCGCCCGAATACTATTGTCAATTTGCTGAACATAACCGGAAAATTCCTGGCCGAGCGTCAAGGGGGTGGCGTCCATAAAATGGGTACGTCCCGTTTTTACAATATTTTTGAATTCCGTGGCCTTCCCGGCGATTGCCTCCCGCAATTTTCTCATTCCGGGAATGGTCAGTTCCATGACCAGCTTGTAAGCGGCAATGTGCATGGCGGTAGGAAAGGTATCATTGGATGATTGTGATTTATTGACATCATCATTGGGATGAAGGACTTTCTTTTCATCCGTGAGTTTCCCTCCGGAAAGAACGTGAGCCCGGTAAGCAATGACCTCATTCGCATTCATGTTGCTTTGCGTGCCGGAACCGGTTTGCCAGATCACCAGCGGAAATTCTTCGTCGAGTTTGCCGGCCAGGATCTCATCGCAAACGGTGCTGATCATATTTTTCTTGTCCGCCGTGAGTACACCCAGTTCATGATTTGCCATGGCTGCGGCCTTTTTCAAATAGCCAAAGGCGTAAATGATTTCTTTCGGCATGCTCGCTTCGGGACCGATCTTAAAGTTGTTGCGTGAACGCTCTGTCTGCGCACCCCAATATTTGTCGGCGGGCACGTGTACTTCGCCCATGGTGTCTTTTTCGATGCGGAAATTCATGATCAGGGGGTTAGGTCCGGTATAAAATTACTTTGCCGACACTCCCCTTCCAAGCGGTTGCTGGTTACCGGTAGCGGGTAGGGTTGAACGTTGGAATCAGTAACCGATTACAAGTGCTTCAAATCTGCCAATTGATCCAACACCCATCCCGTAATACTCAACCGGTCACGCGTTGCAGGCACCACTTCGTGCTCAATCTTGTCGCTTCGAAAGCAAACGAGTCTCCCGGCAACCGGAAAAACATCGATGGGACCATCGGACAGGTGCAACCTGAGTTGACCTCCTTCTTCCTCTTTCCAATCCTCATTCAAGTAGAGGATCACTGACAGCCGTCGATGGTCATCCCCTCGAAACTGGTCGAGATGGCGCATGTAGGCGCTGCCTGAAGGATAGAGGGTCAGATGCACCTCGAAATCTTTAAGGCTCAGGAATAAACTCCGATTGATATAGGAAATCATCGTGTCCAACTTGTCCAGATACACTTTCAATTCCCGGCCTGCTGCGTGGCGATCGATCCATTGGACATAGTCTCCCCGGATAGTTGAATGGATCTTTTTTTCCCGTTCTTTCCCAACGCCTGCTTTTTTAAATTGTAACAATCCGCCTTTGAACTCGTCGAGTTGAAGGATCGCAGCGACTTCCGAAGGCGATAGGAATGTGTCGATGATGGCGTAGCCTTGTTGGGCAAGTCCGTCTGCCACCTTCTCATACAGGGAATTCATGGCACGAATTTAATAGCTTTGAACTCAGGTATTTCATTGTAAACTTTCTGATGAGACAATTTTCCGTTTTCCCCGTACTGGCCCTGATCCTTTCCTGCTGCATACCCAAAGAGCAAGTCGTCCTTCGGAAGATCAGGAATGTGGTCATTGACACGATAGAGGAAGGGACTCCGCTGCTCAGCGGCGAGGCCGTCTTCTATAACCCCAATGCGATCCGGATGAAACTCAAAGAGATCAACATAGAAGTGTTTGTCGATGGCGAAAAATCCGCTCATGCGGACCAAAAACTAAATTCTGTGATTCCCTCGCATGATGAGTTCACTGTTCCGTTGAAAATCCGCCTTACGCTGAAAAAGACCGGGCTGTGGGACACCGTCCTCAACCTGCTGAGTGGAAAAAAATACGAAATACATTACAAGGGATATATTCGCGTTCGTGTCCATGGCATTGGCGTGAAAGTCCCGGTTGATTATACCGATGAAATAAGGCTGAAAATCTAAGCCTGTTGGAATCAATCCTGATTCCTTTTATCTTCCGTTTCTGCAACTCTTTTTATTATGAAAGTCAGCCGCCTTCTGATTTTGTTGCTTTTTTTGGCCGGTATGCGCTGTACGCCTACGCCCGTTAGCAGCCCACTTAAATTCGCCATCCGGTTTACGAAAGAAGTCGCCAATCAGGCCCAGGATGGCCGCCTTTTACTGATGTTGTCAACGAATGACAAATCAGAGCCGCGTTTTCAGATCAATGATGGACTCGATACACAATTAGTGTTTGGAGTGGATGTGGATGGAATGCAACCGGGACAAGAAATCATAATCGACAGTGAGAATGCGTTTGGTTTCCCTATCCGGTCAATTAAAAATATTCCTCCCGGAGTGTATTTTGTACAGGCTTTAATCAACCGGTATGAATCGTTCAAACTAAAAACAGGGCTAACCGTCAAGTTACCTCCGGATCAGGGAGAAGGACAACAGTGGAACCGTAAACCAGGTAACTTTTATAGTCAGCCTCAAAAGATCAATGTGGACCCGTCAAAACCGGAAACCCACACGATTTCGATGGATCAAAAAATACCACCCCTGGAAGAACCGAAAGACTCAAAGTATGTGAAACATATCCGCGTCCAAAGCAAATTACTCAGCGAGTTCTGGGGCCGTCCAATGTCAGTTGGCGCGCATGTGCTCCTTCCGGAGGGATTTGATGAACATCCTGCAGCCCATTATCCATTGATGATCTTCCATGGTCACTTTCCTTCTGATTTTGGAGGATTTAGCACAACGCCGCCGGCGCCCAACATGGATACTTCGGACTACCTTCCGAGATTTGGAATCTACGGATATAATAAATTTCAAAAGCAGGAAGCCTATAATTTCTACCAGCAATGGATTGGTAAAAATTTTCCTCGCTTCATCGTGATCGAAGTACAACATGCTAATCCTTATTATGATGATTCCTACGCTGTAAATTCTTCGAATCTGGGCCCGTACGGGGATGCGATTATGCATGAACTCGTGCCGGAGATCGAGAAAAAATTTCGCGGCATCGGACAAGGATGGGCGCGGTTTACGTATGGAGGATCTACCGGTGGCTGGGAAGCCTTAGCAGTGCAGCTATTTTATCCGGATGAATTCAACGGATGCTTCGCAGCGTGTCCCGATCCGATCGACTTCCGCGCCTATTGCCTGGTGGATATTTACAAGGACTCGAATGCCTACTGGTACTCCAGTCCATTCAAAAAGCTTCCCCGGCCCGCACACCGCAACTACCTCGGTCAAATCCAGAATACCATGGAGGAAACGAATCATTACGAACTGGCTCTGGGCACCAAGTCGCGCTCCGGCCAGCAGTGGGACATCTGGGAGGCGGTATATTCACCGCAAGGAGAGGATGGGTATCCAAAAAGAATATTTGATAAGGTCACCGGAACTATTGACAAGACCGTTGCCGAATACTGGAAAGAGCATTATGACTTAGGCTATATCCTTCAGCGCGATTGGAAATCCCTTGGACCTAAGCTGAAAGGTAAAATTCATATTTTCTGTGGCGATATGGACAGTTATTACTTGAACAATGCCGTGTACTTAGTGGAAGACTTCTTGAAAACAACAAAAAATCCATTTTATGCAGGGGAGGTGGACTACGGAGACCGGGCAGAACACTGTTGGAATGGCGATCATCATAATCCGAATTACATTTCACGGCTGCGCTATAACACGATGTATTTGCCAAAAATCCTGAAACGTATTTCAGAAAGCGCACCGAAAGGAGCAGATACCAAGAGTTGGGTCTATTAGGCTTAAACAACCTGCCACTTTCCCTCTTTGTTTTTTGCATACGATAGTCCATTGCTCATGCGATGTACTTGCCGGCCATCGGATTCTTTAACGCTTTCTTTCTCATAAATCCGAATGCCGTTGTTCTCTTTTGTCAGGAATAAAATAAGAGAATTCAATGTTGGAGAAATTTCATTCAAGGACTGATCCTCACTTTCCCTCATGAAGGCCTGGCTCATTTGGCACGTTTTTTTGATGCAAGGTATTCGGGTCAACCAATTTATTTGACACCTACTATGCCTTAAAGTTAAATATCTTCAAATTCTTTTTAATTCACTGAAGAACCTCTCATCATTTTATTTAAGAATCGATGAACGATTTTATCAACCTTGGTCGTTGTAGGTCAATCGCACCCTAACATGAAGATAAAATTTGCCTGTCTTGCGGTCGTAGTGATATTCATGATGGCAACCTCTTGCAGGCACGATCCGGTGGTGCCTTTAACCCCACAAATCTCCTTCAAAGATGATATTACCCCAATTGTCATCGGCAATTGTGCCCAATCGGGCTGCCATAACAGCGGGCGGGAGGGATTTGACCTGCTCAATTACCGGGAAGTTATGAATCATGTAAGTGCCGGCCAACCCTATAGCAGCAAGTTGTTTACCAGAATGGAAATCAACGGACCAAACGTTATGCCGCCGAATAGTCCGCTGCCCGACGAACAAGTGAAATTGGTTTATATATGGATCCTCCAGGGCGCCCAGGACAATTGACAATGAAAAGACTCCTCGTATTTCCGGTTGTTGTAGCCCTGGCTTTGCTTGCAAGCGCCTGCTACTATGATCGTTTTGAAGCCCTTCATCCATTGGTCGGCTTTGTCAATACGTGCGATCCCGCTCTGGATTCCACCTACACCGCCAGCATTCGATACATCATGGCCAACAGTTGTACATCTTGCCATAACAGCCAGTCGCCCCAGGGAAATGTAAACCTTGACAACTACGCCAGTGTGAAAGGATTTGTCGAATCGGGAAAATTGCTGGGTGCTATCGAGCATCAGGCAGGTTTTATAGCCATGCCACCGGCCACCCGGATAAAAGACTGTGAAATAGAGAAAATCCATGCCTGGATCAATGACGCACTAAAAGAATGATGGTATGACACGGAAGAAAATCCATTGCGTTTTTTTTGCTTTTATTTTCATGAATATTTCATTCGCCTGGGCTCAGGAAGATCTTATGGCCGAACTCAACAAGTCGTTGCCAAAAGACCAAGGTTTTCGGTCCGCTACCTTTAAAGGAACGAAGCTTGTCAATCTCCACACCGTTGAAACACTGGGAAGTGGTACGCTCGAATTTCGTATAGCACATCGTTTTGGGGATTTCTCTTCCGGAGCCAATAATCTCTGGGGCCTGGATGGTCCCGCTACGATCCAGTTTCATCTGGATTATGCGATTACCGATCGCTTGATGGTCGGCGTTGGACGGGCCTCCTATAACAAAATGTTTGATGCATTTGCTAAATATAAATTACTACGGCAGACAACAGACAATAGGATGCCTGTAACGCTTACTTTTCTTGGAAGTATGAACGTCACCTCAAACATCGACCCAAACAAAGCGCTGAACGGAGCAGACCGATATCAATACTTCAGCAGCCGGTGTGCCTATCTCGCTCAAGCCATGATTGCGAGAAAGTTCAATTCAAATTTCAGCCTGCAGGTATCTCCCCTCTATATCCATTACAATATGGTGAACGCCCTTACCGATCAAAATGACATCTTCGCTGTTGGGGTTTCAAGCCGATACAAAATTACCGGCAGTTTGGCGCTCACCGGCGAATACGTTTACCGCGTGAATAAATACTCCAGGGATTTCGATCTGTATCACAATGCGCTAAGCTTCGGCTTTGATTTAGAAACAGGCGGCCACATTTTTCAGGTTTTTGTGACCAATTCGATTGGAATCAATGAAGTCTCTGTTGTTCCATATACAGAATCATCGTGGTCCAAAAGTCAGTTCCGGCTTGGATTCAATATATCGCGTGTCTTTGGACTGACTCATAAATCCACCGCTATTCGTACCGCAGGGACTCAACGGGGTTAGCCGAAGCTGCCCGGTACGTATGCATACTGATGGTGATCCATGCAATCGCAATCACAATGAGACTGGGTACCGTAAAGATCCACCAGGAAAGTGAAATCCGGTTCGCAAATTCACTGAGCCAGTTATTCATCACCCACCAGGAAACCGGTACGGCCAGTCCGATCGCGACGGCCACCAAAATCGCAAAATCTTTGAACAGCAACGCAATTACCTGTGGCACCGAAGCACCCAGCACTTTGCGGACTCCAATTTCTTTAGTGCGTTGAACAACGGTATAGGATGAAAGTCCGAACAGACCAAGGCAGGCGATGAAGATAGCCAGCGCAGCAAAGACACCGAAAACTTTTCCGAATTGCTGGTCTGCCTGGTATTGCTGATTGTAGTACTGATCCAAAAAGAAAAACTGGAAAGGATTGCCCGGAAAATAGGTTTTGAATTTTTCTTCCGCCAATGCTATCGTCTGCTGCATGTCTTCCGACTTTACTTTGAGCGAATAGAAACTGGTGGCATCGGGTATCAGGCGGAAGATCAGCGGCTCAAAATCTTTCTTCAATGACTCCTGACGGTAATCTTTCAGCACACCGACAATCTTAAATGTATCACCCCAGAAATAGATCTTTTCTTCCAGCGCTTCTTCCATTGATTTGAACCCCATGAGTTTGACAGCCGACTCATTGAATATCACGCCGGCCCGGTCCGTCTTCCGGTCCCTGGAAAAATTCCGGCCCGCTATCATATTGAGCTGAAAAGTCCCGACAAAATCGTAATCGATACCCAAAACACGATATTGATTTCCCTTCTCCTCGCTATCCCCGATCCGGCGGATGCCACCGGCATTCCAGTTCGGCTTGCGTCCTGGCACAGAGGTGGAGGCACTTACTTTCAGAATCTCAGGATAGGCGAGCAAGTCATTTTGAAAGGCCTGAAAATGGCTGTCGTATGTCGAGTCGCTGATATTCGGTCCGTTCAGTACGAGTGTCCGCTCAATATTGACCCCCAGGTCGCTGTTTCGCATATAGCTGAGCTGACGGTAGACTGTAAACGTGCCGACGATCAGTGTAATAGACGCCAGGAACTGAAAGATCACGAGTCCTTTCCGCAAGTAGCTTCCGCGCGACGACGCCTGAAGCCTTCCCTTCAGGACCAGCACCGGTTTGAACCCGGACATAACGAAGGCTGGGTACAATCCGGCCAGCAAAACCCCCAGAACAAAAATGGCAATCGCACCTTTCCAAAAAGAAGCGCTTTGCAATAGTGTAATCTCCAATCTCCTCCCCGACAGTTCCGAAAAAGCAGGAAGGAGCAACCCCACCAGCAGGAGCGCGATCAGGAAGGCGACCAATTTTATAAGAAAGGATTCCAGTAGAAATTGCCGGATGAGCTGCGACCGGAAACTTCCCATCACTTTCCGTACGCCCACTTCACGTGCCCGTTCCATCGACCTCGCTGTGGCCAGGTTGATATAATTGATCCATGCAATGATCAATATAAATGCCGCAATGATCGCAAGAAAATAAACCGCCTTGCCGTTTCCGTTGGGTCCAAACTCCATCATCAGGTTATCGGAATAGAGATGGATGTCCGTGATCGGCTCCAGATGGAAGACCATTCCCGCATTGAATTTCTTCATTTCCTCTCCTTGCTGCTTCTCCACAAATGCCGGCAACTTGGACTCAAACACCTTCGCGTCACTCTTGTCATCCAACAGGATGTACGTCATAAAACCATCCCAATTATAGGAATTAAGATCATTGGGATTCCTGACGAAGGTCAGGTAGGTAGCAAACGAGAGCAATGCGTCGAACTTCATATGGCTGTTCTCGGGTACATCCTCGAACACTCCGGTCACTTCATAGTCTTTATTTCCGTTGATCTTCAGCATTTTGCCGACGGGATCCGCATCACCAAAATATTTCTTTGCCAACGTGGTTGACAAAACAATCTTGAAGGGCTCCTTCAACACAAGCGAATCGACACCCCGGGTCAGTTTGAAAGAGAATATCCTGAAAAACTCCTCACTCGCATAGTAGGCATGGTCTTCCTTGAAAAACACCTCTCCGTTTGCCATGGTCGCATCGGACCCGTGCATGCGCGCGTATTTCTTTACTTCGGGAAAATGAGCCTTCAGGTCCGGGCCGATACCCACGGCGCCTGCCGCCCACCGTGTCGTCAGTTCACCTTTGTTGTAGCGGTCGAGTTGAAGCCGGAAAATATGGTCTTTTCGGGATTGCATCTGATCGTAGCTTAACTCGTGCAAAACATATTGCGCAATGAGGAGGCAGCCGGCCATGCCGATGGCCAGGCCCAGAATATTGATCACCGAAAAGATCTTGTTCTTGAAAATGTTGCGGAGTGCGGCTTTGAGGTAGTTGCGTAGCATAGGTGTCGGCTTGAGGTAGACCGATAAAGTATATACCTTGCTTTTCTCAAAAGGTTGCACACGGGGTGCTGTAGGATTTATTATTCACGGATGGTCGGCTTGGGAAGTGAAAAGTACGATTTGGTCGTTATCGGGGCCGGTCCTATCGGACTGGCCTGCGGTATTGAGGCACAAAAAGCCGGGTTGAAGTATGTGATCATCGATAAAGGCTGCCTGGTTAATTCCTTGTTTCATTACCCCTACAACATGACTTTTTTTTCCACTTCTGAGCGCCTGGAGATTGGAGCCGTCCCTTTTATTTCGCACGGCGCTAAACCCAATCGCGCGGAAGCGCTTGAATATTACCGCCGGGTGTGCACTTCCTGGAAACTAAATGTGAAGTTGTACGAAGAAGTAAAGGAAGTCGGGTTAAAAGACAACGTGCACCACGTCGTTACCGCCAAAGGAAATTTTGCTTCGAGGGCCATCGTTCTGGCCTTAGGGTTTTATGACCTTCCCTATCCGCTAAACGTCCCGGGAGAAGATTTGCCCAAGGTGAAACACTATTATGATGAGCCCCATCCCTATTTCGATCAAAATATTGTAGTGGTCGGGGCGGCTAACTCTGCCGTGGATGTGGCGCTCGAAACCTGGCGAAAGGGTGCTCACGTTACGATGGTGATCCGCGAGGACGGTATCCGCGATAGCGTAAAATATTGGGTGAAGCCCGACATTGAAAACCGCATCAAAGAAGGATCGATCCCAACTTTTTTTAACTCGGAAGTAGTGTCGATTACGGCGACTGCAGTACGCATCAAAACTCCAAAAGGAGAAAAGGTCTTAGAAAATGATTTTGTATTGGCCATGACCGGTTACCAGCCACCCTTTGCCTTTATGGAAAAAATGGGCATCACATTCAAAAAGGATGAGTTTCATACCCCTGTGTACAACGAAGAAACGATGGAGACCAATGTACCCGGCATTTATCTCGCAGGCGTGGTTTGTGGAGGGCTGAAAACAAACAAGTGGTTTATTGAGAATTCACGCGTCCACGCAGAGTTGGTCTTGAGCGACTTAAAAGCTAAACGTCGCTAAGCAAACCGGTTGACTATAGATTCTGCTTGCTGAACATACCCTCCTCCGAATAGATTAACGTGGACAAGCGTTGGGTAGAGATTATATAAACCGGCACGCTCCTCAAATCCCGGCTCCAGTGGAAACGAATCATTATATGCGTGATAGAATTGCTGATCGAATCGCCCAAACATTTGGGTAAAGGCGAGTTCTGCCTCCCTATGCCCAAAGCAAACCGCGGGGTCGATCAGGCAGGGGAATCCCTTTTCATCGGTTAATACATTGCCACCCCATAAGTCGCCATGAACCAAAGCGGGCTTTTCTTCCGGCAGGAGCGCAGACATTTTTTTATAAACGCTTTCCATTTTCTTCCGCAGGGAGAGGACGGGATGGTGGTTGTCGGTGGCAAGCCTGATCTGGGGTTCGAGGCGCTGTTGAATAAAAAAATCACTCCATGAATTCCATGGGTGATTCAATTGTCTGAGAGATCCAATATAATTATCATGATCAAGGCCGAAGGATGGAGCGGTGTGCCGGTGCAAGGCCGCCAGGCGTTGCCCCAGAAGCGTCCAAAAATTTTTTGTTTCCGGACTACTGTTGATCCATTCCAGAATAATAAACTGAAAGCCATCACATTCGTCTAAACCCGTAACCTGATTGACCCGGATAGAATGTGTATCGTGAAGTATTCGGAGGCCCTTGGCCTCTGTCTCAAACATGGATGGATACTTCTCACGGTAATTCCATTTAATAAAGTAGTCTCCCCCGGAGGTAGCGAGCCGGCCCCCCGGGCTGATACAGCCACCGGAAACAAGAAAAAAATCCTGGAGAATGGCAGGGTGCAGTATGTCCCGAATTGTTTCCAGGACGGGAGAAGGAATTGAATCCATCATGGAGCAGAATTCTCCGCCGACAAAAGTCGGAGCAGGCAGAATTTAAGGATGTTCAGAATTAAGAATTTAAGAATGTTCAGAATGAGATTTTTAGTCCTGCGTAAAAATTTCTTCCGGCTGCGGCATTGTAGTAGCGATTTCCGGCAGCATTGAGGTCGTTGCCTAAACTATAGTGCTTGTTTGTCGCGTTGTCAATGCCGGCAAACAGATCCATGGATCGTTTTTTTCCTTGTCTACCGGCAAGCAGTTGCAGCGCCGGCCGGAAACCCAATCGCGCACCAGCCAGAATATAAGGCCCGGAATACTGGCTGTTGGCATCGTTAAGCGGAATCTTATCGACAAAATTCAATGTTACATTGAAATAGAATTTTTTCGCAACCTGAGCATCCACTCCACCCACAACGATGTTCGGTGCTACGCCGGTGAGCTTATTGCCAGAATAGTCCTGGCCATTCTTTGCATAGCCTTTAAAACGGTAGTAGTTAAATGTGTAGCTGCTCCAGAGTCTTAACGAATTAAGAAATTGATGATGTTGGAGAGCCGGACTCCACGAGAGCATCGCTTCCAATCCTTTTTGTGAAGTGCGTCCGGCGTTAATAAAATAATCCGAATTGTTGAGTTGCTGTACGACAATAGTTTCATCCAGTTCGAAATCATAAGCGGCAACGTCCCATGAAATCCGGCTCCAACCCGTTCCGCGAAGACCAACTTCGTAACTAATTCCCTTTTCAGGATTTAAACTGTTGTTGTAGTTTCCTGTGGAGGGTCTTACTTCCGCCAGGGAGGGAGGTGAAAATCCCTTGCTGATGCTTCCATAAATGGAAAACAGGTCATTCACTTTCTTCAATAAGGCTATCCGCGGAGAAAATACCGGATCAAAATTTCGCTGCTGCACGATCGATGGTACCGGGGAGACGCGATTGAATCCATACTTCAAAAAATTTCCGCTCCCTCCCAGTGTCAAATAAAAATCCCTTGGTAGATCGATCTCTGCCTGGGCAAAAAGAAGAAGGAAGGTAGAGCTAAGCCGGTCATCCGTTATCACGCTTCCCTGAACGCCTTGTAGATTGATATAATCCGCAAGGGGAGAATAAAAATGTTGGAACTCCCCGCCGCCGGTCAACTTGGCCTTCCATTTCGATTTCTCAAATTCATATTGCGTCTCGGTACGGCCACCCCAGTTGTTTTCTTTTCGCTTTTCGTAGTTGTTGATGGTCGGGTTAATAAAATCGGTGAGGGAACCATATGCCCCCACACGGGTGGACCAGTGATCGCTCCACTGGTAGTCGTACATCACCCCGCCATAGAATGTTTTATTGTAAACTGCTGCCTGTTGGGTTACCGCTCCAGGAAGTGTTCCTGGTGGAGGTCCAGGCCGGGCTTGCCGCGGGTTGGCCTCGAATTGTGCCAGGGTTAGTCCACCGGGCGTTTGGTAATAAAGATCGGTGTAGAAAATGGAGGCAGCCAGGGTGCTTTTTGAATTCAGAGCGAATCGAAGATCTGTATTAAATGCATCGCGTCTCATGCTTGTCTGCTCACGATAGCCGGTCGCTGTCTGGTGGGCATAGTTTACAGATGCGCGCACTTTCTCAGAACCGGTTAGAGCGCTAATCTGATAGCGCTGCAATCCATAACTCCCGCCCAGGGCGGAAACCTGAAGTTGATTGTGGTTACTCATCGGACTGCCTAACAGAACGACCCCGCCCGTCCCCGCTCCGTAAAGGCTGGCCCCGGGTCCTTTGATAATTTCTGCCGATGCTACCGAATTAAAATCTACCAGATTGATATAGGTGTTTCCCCCTCCATCGGTAAGGGGCAGTCCATTCCAATACATTTTCACATTCCTTACCCCAAACGGAGATCGTAGTGAACTCCCGCGAATGGCAAAGCGGTAACTCCCCGGAGAGCGTTCTTCCATGCGCACGCCGGGGATGGTGTTGACAGCCGGGAGAAGAGAGGTGTTGTTGAAGCGTTCCAGCGATTTTGTATCAACATAACCAATTGCTGCGGGTACCTCCATCAGCGGGCGGTCGTTGGCATAGGCATGCACAACCACCTCATTGAGGAGTTTGGCCGTGTCTTTCTTTAGCAGGAGGCTGTCCTGGGCATGGGCTGTCACCATGAAGAAAAACCCATTTGCCAATATGGAAAACCTGATCATCGTTCGCATGTTGAATCGAATTACGTTGGATTTCGTTTAGCCTACCGGGTATTCAAATCACAAGTTCAGACAAATTCCGCTATCACCCCTTCTATTTCATTTACTCCAGTAAAGAAATTTACCAGCTTCAACATCACGTTGTCAACCAACGTGTCAGGGCAGGACGCGCCGCTGGTAAGAACAATTTTTACAGGGCTTTTAGCTGGAATGAATGCTTGTGCTATCCGCATTTCCTTCCGGTGAATATCGAAGTGACGAATTTCATTCTTTGACAGGATCTCCTTATCGGAGTTGATAAAATAGGTCGGAAATTTGCTCTCACAGAGTTCAACAATATGGGATGTATTTGAACTATTGTATCCGCCAACAACAATTGCCATGTCGGCGTTGCTTTGCAGCAACTGATAGGTGGAATCCTGATTGTCGTTGGTGGCATAGCAGAGCGTATCACGGGTGTCGGCAAAATGATTTTTCAACTCCTCCACACCATAGGTTTGAATCATCAACTGGCGGAAATAATCGGCAATTCCCTGCGTTTCTGTGGCCAGCATGGTAGTTTGGTTCACCACACCGACCCTGCGAAGATCTTTTTCCACATCGAATCCCTGCGAAAATTTTCCTTGAAAATCCAGGTAAAAATCGCCTACGGATTCCTCTCTTTTCAGGTATGCTCCTAACCGGATCGCGTCCTCCATATCGCGTACAATCACCGACGGTCCATGGTGAGCGCTGTGTGAAAACGTAGCCCTGGTTTCCTCGTGCTTCGGTTTTCCATGAATAATGATCGTATAGTTCTCTATCCCCAGGCTCTCTGCGCGATTCCACACTTTCTCCACGAATGGACACGTGGTATTATATTTCTGCACTTCCACCCCCTTATCACGCAATACCTGTTCAATTTCAAGCGTCATGCCGAAAGCGGGAACGATCACAACATCGTCTTTAGCGATTTTCTCCCAGGGGATGAACTGGGTACCATCGGTATCCATGATGAACTTAATACCGCGACTTTCGAGGTCGTTGTTCACTTCCTGGTTGTGGATCATCTGGCTAAGGAGGTAAACATTTTTTCCCTCATTCTCTTCCAATGCCTTATAGCTGATCTCAATGGCATTTTCCACTCCATAGCAAAAGCCGAAATGCCGGGCCAGAACAAATTGGACGGGGCCAAAGTCGAGTACCGTTGGAGAAAAATCCTTTTTGCGCAAGTCTTTTATTCGTCGCGCTTCCTTGATCTTGCCCGTGATCGCGGAACGATAATAGACTGGTATATTAAATTTTTTGATGGCGCTGGCAATTATTGTCGTCACAAAGGTACCAATACTTCCGGGGTTATTAGCGCTTCGTGCTTGGCGCTTGATAGTTTGTACCAACATTTTAGGTGAAGCCTTTGGTCCGATGGGATGGGCAGATTTCCGTAGAATAAGTCTGCGTAAATCTGCGCGATCTGCGGGAAATAATCCTCTGGAAATAGCATTTGCAAATCAGCGCGATTTTGGGTTCAAGTTCGTTCCTTTGTAAAAAGGATTTTATGGATTGGATTCAGGTATTTTCATCGGCGGCCGAGGCTCGACTTCGGTTGGCTGAAAATAAACCACAATTGTTGATTGTTCATGGTAAACGGATTTGTTTAGTTCTACGGGAAGGCCGGTTCTATGCTATTCAGGATACCTGTACACACAGCAATGAATCCCTGAGCAAAGGAGCAATTAATTATTTAGGCGAAGTAATTTGCCCTGGCCATGGATATTGCTTCAGCCTAAAAACCGGGCGTGAATCCGCTGAACGATCGCGGGATCTGGACATCTATCCGGTCAAAGACGACGAGACTGGTTTTTATATTGGGATCTAACTTTAATTCCGATGCCCCGGCAATAGTTAACTTTACTGCGGCGTTTGACATGAAAACAACTCCCGTGCGTTTCCTTCTCTTGCTTGTTTTTCTTCTTTTATCCGCTCTTTGCGAAGGTCAACCCATTTCGGAGGAAGATCGCTTCATAGCAACGTTAAAACCTACCGAAATTCCTCCCGGGGAGTTGCTCTCGTCCCGATCGGCTGTACTTTTTTCCTCCCAATATGTTCAGAAAGAGCTCGAAGAAATTCAAAAGGGCTTTCAGCAAATCGGTATCGACGTGGTTTCCTACGTTGAGTCCGGACGGGCTTTGGCCGGCCGCGATCTGATGAATCCTTATAGCCGCTATTTTGTGAAACGCAACATTAAGTTTCTCATCTTCATGAAAAAGGATAAAGAAGAATATCAGTTGTATTTCGTTTCCTTCAATGCCACCCCACGCTGGACAAGCCCTGATCCATCTGCCTGGTTTGTCCATTCGTACAGTCTCAGCGGAATCCTCCAGACAATTTATCGCGCCGTGATCAGCACACAAAAGCGGCAAAATTTTCTGGTGAACGATTATCCAGAACGGAGTGGTCCGCTGATCGCCATCAGCGGTAAACGCGACGAAAATCTGGCGCCCAACATCCGGGTCCTTAAACTGGCGATCCCGAAGACCGGCGATGCTGCAGCCGATGCCGAATTGGAGGCGTACCTGAAGGAAAATTTTCAGGTAAAGTATGAATTGGTCGAAGCGACGGCTGATGAAAATGACCTTTTGCAACGGGGATTTGTCTATGTGCTGCGATTTATCCATGCCCCCGGGTCGCTTGCGAAAGAAATCCTCGGCTACGACTTTAATCGAGCAGAGAGTGCGTTCATGACTGCCAGCTATCCCGGGGGTACGATGCAGTTAAAAACGATTCCGTCGGACAATACGATTTACAAATTCTATATCAAGCATATAGAGAACGACATCTTTTACTTAGGTCTGAAATGGGATGCCGACCTCACCTGGAAGGAAGCGCTTAAGAATCATATCGATGGATACCGTGCTGCCGGCCGGTTGAATTAGTCCTGACTCTAGTCTTGAGTCCCTGGTGATGGGTCCCTTGTTGTTGAGATTTTGCCTTGACGCTTAGGCGAATCCAACTCAAGACTACGGACTATTACCTCTTCTTCAGGACCAATGCCACCACCAGGACAACCCCCGCCAGGAAAAGAAATCCGGGGAAATGAAAATGAGGAAACCATCCCCCGTGTCCCCAACCAAAAAGGAGTTTGAAGGGAAGAGCAATAATTCCGATCATCACGCCAAAGACGGCAGCCATAATTCCAATCACCCCGCCGAAGATGCCCATGACCAAACCAAACAATCCGCCTGCAATGCCAATCCAGATCGGGAAGGTGAACAGTACAAGACAAACGATAAGGAGAGTAGAGGTAGTGCTTCGGGTTGTGCTACGAGTTGTCATAGTAAAAGGGGTTAATTACTCCCCTACAATCAATAATCGTTCAAAACTTTCCGAACCCGGCAAATCACCAGTTTTCGCAAAATCCATTGCCGACCGGCGAACGGAATGTCGAAAAATGAACACATCACAGTACGGAATTGAACAGCAGCCGGGAATCGGTAATCGGTGGAGAAAACAATGACGACTAGACTAGACCGCTAAATGCGATTTTCCTATAATCTCTTAAAAAGGATACTCCCCCTTTTCAATCACAAAATTGGCCACTTTCCTTCTTGCTTCCTTCAGGTTGTAGGGATCGATCTTTGTGAATCGCTTCAAGCCCAGGAGCATCAGCCGTAATTCATCGCCTTCCGCAAACGCATAGATCGCCTGTTTGCCGGCTGACGCTGCTTTCTCGACGGCTTGATGCAGGTAAATCATGGCCATTTCTTTGTGAATTTCACAAGCCTTCTCGCCCCGAATGCTGATCAGTTTTTCGACCCTCAGGAGGCACGATTCTGCAGCGTAGATTTCAATCAGGATGTCCGCGAGGTTCATGAGGATCTCCTGTTCGTCGGCAAATTTTGCCATGAACTTCTGCACCGCCGCACCGGAAATAATCAACCCAGCCTTTTTCAGGTTGCCAATTACTTTTTTCTCCTTCGCAAAAAGGGTGGTGGTATCACTCGCACCAAAATCGGGTATGGCAACTAATTCTTTCTGCGCTGCCATAGCCGGTGTCATCAGGTCGATGGTGCCTTTCATCGCCCGCTTCATCAGCATGTCGATGGTGAGCAGCCGATTGATTTCATTGGTGCCCTCGAAGATCCGGTTAATGCGTGCATCCCTGTACGCGCGGTCCATCGGACCTTCGGCCGAAAAGCCCATCCCGCCGTAAATCTGTACACCCTCGTCTACCGCAAAGTCGAGTACTTCCGAACCATGTACTTTTAAAATGGCACATTCGATCGCAAACCCTTCCAATGACTTTAGGCGGGCCTGTGCTGAATCTACTCCTCCGGCGACCAGGGCATGGTAGGCGTCATCAATATTTTGTGAAGCGCGGTAGTGGGCCGACTCGCTGGCAAAAATCCGGGTGGTCATGTCTGCAATCTTCTGTTTGATCGCACCGAAGTTCGCAATGGGCGTACCAAACTGTTTCCGTTCTTTCGCATACCGGGTGGCCGTCGAAACGGTCATCTTACTTCCCCCCACGGCAGCGATGCCCAATTTAATGCGGCCGATATTGAGAATATTGACGGCGATTTTGAAGCCGTTCTCCCGTTCACTCAAAAGATTTTCTGCAGGCACTTGGCAGTCGTTGAAGAAAATCTGACGGGTGGAAGATCCCTTGATGCCCATCTTCTTCTCTTCTTCGTTCATGGTTATCCCGCCAAATGTCTTTTCGACAATAAAAGCGCTCAGGTTTTTGTCATTGTCTATTTTGGCAAATACAACGAATACATCGGCAAAGCCACCATTGGTAATCCACATTTTCTGACCATTGATGCGATAGTGCTTTCCGTCCGGGCTGAGAACGGCTTTTGTTTTGCCGCTATTGGCATCCGACCCTGAATCGGGCTCGGTCAAACAGTAGGCCGCCTTCCACTGACCCGACGCAAGCTTGGGAATATATTTTTTCTTCTGTGCTTCATTGCCATAGTATAAGATTGGCAGGGTGCCAATACCCGTATGGGCTGATATCGCAACGGCAAAAGAATATCCGGCTCCCAGGACTTCCGCTACCAGCATGGTGGTGTTAAAATCCATACCAAAGCCTCCCAGCTCCTGTGGAACGGAGGTACCCAGCAAACCGAGTTCACCGGCTTTATCCAACAGCGATGGCATCAACTTAGCATCTTTTTGAGAATCAATTTCACTCAGTCGCGGATACACTTCCTGTTTCAGAAAATCCTTGCAGGTCTGGGCAATCATTTTCTGCTCTTCATTGAATTCTTCAGGAATGAAGATTTCCTGTGCTGCCGTTTCGCGGATGAGAAACTCCCCACCAGTGATGGGTTTCTTTTTTTCAGTTGCTGCTGCCATACTCTTCCTTTATTAATTCGTTAGTCATTCATCTTAAAAGTTGACAATTGACAAGGAGCGGTTGACAATGAAGGTGTAGTATGAACGTTGTCATTTGCTTTTTGTCAATTGTCAATTCAATAACTCATAAATCCCCGCTACCCCTTGTCCCCCTCCCACACACGCCGTCACCATCCCATATTTCTTCCCCTGCCTTCTCAATTCATTGAAAAGTTGAACGGACAGGCGCGCGCCCGAGGAGCCCAGCGGATGGCCGACGGCAATCGCTCCTCCATTTGGATTTAATTTCTTGCGGTCAATGCCCACTTCCCTTATCACAGCCAGGGACTGTGCGGCAAACGCTTCGTTCAATTCAATTAAATCAATGTCGTCCAATTTCTTGCCTGCAATCTTTAGTGCTTTGGGTATGGCCGCTACAGGCCCGATGCCCATAATACGCGGATCCACTCCAGCCGTGGCATAGCTCAGCATCCGGGCGATGGGCTTTAGATTAAGTTGCGTTACCATTTTTTCACTCATCACGGCAACAAACGCCGCTCCATCGGAAGTTTGTGAGGAGTTGCCCGCCGTCACGGTTCCCCCTACGGCAAAAGCCGGCTTCAGTTTCGAAAGTCCTTCCACGGTAGTGTCTGCGCGAATGCCTTCGTCTTTGTCGACGATGTACTCCCGTGTCTTCTTCTTCATGTTCTCATCCACAAACACTTCCTTCACGGTAATCGGCACAACTTCGCCCTTGAATTTTCCTTCCTTCCACGCTGCCGCCGCTTTCATGTGCGATTCGTAGGAGAACTGATCCTGTTCCTCGCGGGAGATCTTATACTGCTTTGAGACCTCCTCGGCAGTGAGTCCCATACTGGTGTAATAAGTGGGATGGTCTTTTGCTATCTCATAGTTCAGCGCGGTTTTGAAACCCATCACCGGCACCAATGACATCGATTCCGTACCTCCCGCGATGATCACATCGGCCTGGCCGGCGTGAATGCGGGCGCTGGCGATGGCAATGGCTTCCACACCCGATCCACAGTAGCGATTGATAACCATGCCGGGCGTATCAATACCCAATGCCAGCAACGAAATCATCCGACCCATTTGCATCCCCTGCTCCGCTTCCGGAACAGCATTCCCCACGATGAGATCATCCACCATTTTGTTTTCTAATCCCGGGATTGCCTTCACCAGGTACTTGATCACATCCGATGCGAGGTCGTCCGGTCTAACGAAACGAAAGCCTCCTTTTTTTGCTTTGCCGACCGCCGTGCGGAAGCCGGCTACGATGTATGCATCCATACTCTATTATTTAAGGTTTTACTTCGATCTGAGAAGTAGGCAGTAGGCAAAAGGCAGTAGGCAATAATTACTCCACTCCTTTAAGTTTCCGCTTCTTACTTAAATACTTCTCAGGATTCTCAATCATATGATTTAATAACTTACCGACTTCTTCGGACTTTTCGAATAGTTCGTCATGCTTCAACTGTTCAATATAACAACATTCAAGGCTGAAATGTAACCAGACCTGAGTTTCACTATTCTCCATGTCGGCATCTGAAGACTTACTAACAAAGTGCCGGGAATAATCTCTCTTTCGATAGCCCTCAGCGATACTAGTACAAACAGATCTGGAAGACCTCCTGATCTGATCGGTTAAAGAGTATCTCTCTTCCTTTGGAAATGACTTTGAAATTTCAAAAATCTCCATCGCAAGACTGAACGCTTTCTTGTAAACGGTAAGATCTTCAAAACTTTGATTCATTTCATCCAATCCATTTGCCTGCTTTTGCCTATTGCCGTTTGCCTTCTTGCCCTATTGGGTTCTCAGGTGTTAATAGGGGACCCGCTTTGCCTACTGCCCCTTGCCTACTGCCTACTTACCCAATTGGGGTACTCACGTTTTAACACGCTCCCGCTTTGCCCACTGCCCACTTACACAATTGGGTTCTCACGTTTTAACACGGCTCCCTCTTTGCCTACTGCCCTTTGCCTACTGCCTACTTACCCAATTGGGTACTCACGTTTTAACACGGCTCCCTCTTTGCCTACTGCCCTTTGCCTACTGCCTACTATTTCCTACTGCCTACTATTTAGTTCCTCAAAGGCTTTCCCCCTGTCAAAATCGCCTGAATCCTCTCCAGTGTCTTCTTCTCCCCTGTAAGGGACAAGAAGGCCTCGCGCTCCAGGTCGAGCAAATATTG
>Ga0193718_1000029_pt1 | contig 29162 bp, 26 predicted proteins | sample U2a1metaG_FD_144918 | JGI IMG/M metagenome (GOLD analysis project Ga0193718, IMG submission 144918) | Soil microbial communities from a riparian zone of the East river system, Colorado, United States - U2a1 | ecosystem: Environmental > Terrestrial > Soil > Riparian zone | place: USA: East River... | reverse complement strand
AGGAAATCAATCGTTCCCTTGGAAAACCGCGCCACGTCCACATCCGCCGGCACCACCTCGGCGCGGGCAGGGTCGAACGTTTCCTTTTGCTCCGCCAACCCAAGCGACTTCGCCATGCGTTGGTAACTGATCTTGTTGGTCAGCAGATTTTTCTCGTCCGTGACCCCTTCCATCAAGACCAGCGAATTGGTCGGAAACGTCCGGGAAACTTCCTGATAGAAGCTCGCGTTGGCCACATGTGCCATCGGAAATAACTCGATCGTCTTGCCGTCATCACGAACGTACTTTCTCACTTGAACCGTGAAACCACTCGGATGCAGCGCCATAAACCCCTCGCTGAAATGCCCCACCGCCTGAGCCGTGCAAACGAAAAGAAAAACCATCACCGCCGGCAGCAACACGAAAATATTTGCCAGCGCGAATACCGACGAGTTCCACCCGCTAAAACCGCGCGCGCCCAGGGAATCCACCGATACCCAGGGCCACGAAAACTTGGAACCGCGCCGCGACCAATTCAAAATCGCAATGGCGAGAATCACCTGACCAACGGAAATGCCCGCGGCAATCCATTGCAGGTGATGATACCAATAAATTGACAACGGAAACACCGCCAGCATTGCTCCGAGATAATAAAACGGGATCGGAAGAAATAATCGTTTCGGGACCATCGGCGTCATTCCAATCAGGACATATACTCCCAACCCCATCAGCATCGCCGCCACGGCGAGAAGCCCGCGCAGCAAAGACAGGATGTGCAGACCAAAAAACACAATCAAAGAATCATCCGCCAGGGAAACCACCGCATCCGCCAAAAACAACGCCAGACAAAGACTGAGCAGTATCGCGAACAATCGTCGCATGGACCCGGATTTTCCCCTTGATTCCAACGGCAGCGCTGGCGAGGCCTCAGCAATAACCGGCGGTGGACCATTCATTTCTTCAAATTCCTTTGGCAATCGAGTGAAAAGACCTTAGAGCCAGATCGCACGCGCTTCAAGGTTCAATGTTCGAAATAACGTTCAAAGGAGCGCGGCAAGTAGCGCAGGTTTTCCAACCTGCGGGTTCCGGGAACTTTCCAGTTCCCGGTCGACTTCGCCAACGTCAAGCTGCACGCCTTGCCTTATTCACTGCAAATCCCGCGTAAATCGTATATCGTATATCGTATATCGTAAATCGCAAATGCTAGCCGCCGCCGCCACCGAAATCGTTCGCCGACTCCAAACCGCTGGCTTTGCCGCCTTCTGGGTGGGCGGCTCGGTGCGCGATTTCTTGCTCGGGCGCGAACCAGGAGATTACGACATTGCGACCTCGGCCTTGCCCGAACAAATCGAAGCGCTCTTCAACCGCACGATTGCCGTTGGACGCAAGTTCGGCGTCATCGTCGTGCTCGAAGAAAGACACGAATTCCAAGTCGCCACCTTCCGCGCCGAAGCCGATTACCAGGACGGCCGGCATCCCGAACACGTCCGCTTTGGCGATGCCAAGGCCGATGCCGAGCGACGCGATTTCACCGTGAACGGCCTTTTCTTCGACCCCGTCCGCGAGCAATTGCACGATTGGGTCGGCGGCGAAAAAGATTTGCGGGCAAAAATTATCCGAACGATTGGTTCGCCAAACGAACGTTTCGCCGAAGATCATCTGCGCCTGCTCCGCGCCGTCCGTTTGGCCACCCAACTCGGTTTCGAAATCGAGCCGGAAACGTTCCGCGCCGTTCAAGCCAACGCCCCAAAAATCAAACTCATCAGCTCCGAAAGAATCCGCGATGAATTGGTGAAACTCTTCGCGCCATTGCAGGTAGGGCGCGTCACTCCGTGCGCGCCGCTCTCCCCCGCCGCCCACGGCCTCGAACTCCTCCGCGAAAGCCGCCTCCTCGAACACGTCTTGCCCGAAGTCGCCGCCACGATTCATTGCGAACAATCCCCGGATTTTCACCCCGAAGGCAACGTCTTCAATCATCTCGTCTTGATGTTAAAAAAAATGCCGCCGGACGCCGATCCGTTGCTCCCCTGGGCAATTTTGATGCACGACATCGCCAAACCCGTGACCGCTTCGCGCGACGAAAAAACCGGCAGCATTCACTTTTACGAACACGAACGCATCGGCGCGGAAATGGCCGAGCGCATCCTCGACAGCTTGCGCTTTCCCAGAAAACAAATCGACGCCATCGTCCAGGCCGTTCGCTGCCACATGCAATTTAAGGACGCCTTGCAAATGCGCAAATCCACCCTCCGGCGGCTCCTGATGCGCCCCACCTTTCCCCTCGAATTGCAATTGCACCTCGTCGATTGCCTCGGCTCCCACGGCCGCCTCGATGTCTATAACTTCCTCGTCGAGCAAGCGAAAGAATTGGACAAGACACCCGAGATTCACCCTCCGCTGCTCACCGGCGAGGACTTAATCCAACTCGGCATGCCACCCGGCCCCGCGATGGGCGCCTTGCTGAATGAAATCCGCGAAAAGCAACTTCAGGACGAACTAAAAACCCCCGCCGAAGCCCGCGCCTGGGCCGAGGAACAGATAAAATCCAAAGGCGAAGATCCCGTCGCTAAAGTCCGAAGCCCTGAAAGGGCGAAAGATGATAGCCCGGGGTAAAGCGAGTCTGCGAGCGACGCCCCGGGTAACGATCCCTATAAACCCACTTCTTCGTCATTCGCCCCCGTGAAAGGCGAATGACGAAAAAGCGATCTCAAGCCTGCGACGAATGATTTCTACACGACAAAATGCGCCCTTTTTGTCTGGGTGATAGTCCTTGATAGAAACTCGCCGGTCTGCTCTCATAACAAGATGGGAACAGAGGAGTTAACCAAGTCAGCCGTGCGCGATGACGTGCACAGCCAGTCGTATAACAAGAGTGAGGCCACGTGAACACCATGCGACACTCCGTTATCATCCTCGCTTTTGCAGCAGTCACGCTCACGAGCTTCGCTCAGAGTTCGACAAATTCCGCCACTAAGACAACAAATTCCATCGTTGGGACATGGCAGTGGGTTCGTGTTGACCAGCGAGCAATCAAAGAGCCGTTTTTCGTCAGATACTATGCCGACGGCGCAGCCGCGACATGGCCAGCACCGGCTGACTGGTCCACCACCACGAATGGCGTTTCACGCGGAGGTTATCATCTTGCTGGACAGTTTTTGGTTATTGAGACTGGTGCGGGCACGAACGACCCTAAGATGAAGATTGAAATAAAGGATGATGAGATGACTGCCATCAGCGACGAGTCCATTCGGGTTATATACCATCGGGTGGTCCCAGACCTAGAGCCGGGAAAGTTTCTACCGGGGCATCCTAGTCATGGACCGCCTCATTATTGATACGAAGCAAAGTCAGTCGTACAATAAAAGTCAGGCCGCGCCTATGATTCGAGTTATTAATAGCATTCGATTTGACGAGCAGGCACTTCAGAGCGATCCAAACTTCCTGGAGAAGATCGGTCCCGGATTGCTGGTGATTCTTGACCTGGAGCAAAAACCTCTTGGTCCGGAGCAAAAGCCGTCCTTTCTCGTTGAGCCAGGCAGCACCGTAAGGGTTCACCGTCCAGACGGCACTTCGTTTGATCGAACCGTAGGAGGAATCGAGATCTGGGAAGCGCATGTCGGATTATATTTTCCAAATACCGAGCAGGATAAAATTCCGAGGTTGTCAGAAATTGAGTTGCTGGCCTGACCACGCGCAATCCCGTATGAAAAACTTCACCCGCATTCGAAGCTGTCTGGCCACAATTCCCTGCAAATCCCGCGTAAATCGTATATCGTAAATCGCAAATGCATAACGAAAGTCAGGCAACATGACGCGCATCAACATTTTCACCACCGACCATCCGCTGACTTTGCAGCCATCGTGGTTCGACCGGAGGGAATATCCGGTGCTGTCTTTCGTTTGCAGCGTCTTCGTCTCGACCCTGATTTTTACACCGCTGATTCTCATCGGCCTCTATCATTATGACCTGAACGACATTGGAGCCGAGCCCGATCCGTTTCCTGACCCGTTGCTGGATTTTGTTGTCGGCAGTATTTTATCATTTGTCATCAGCCTAGTTTGTTCATTCTTTGTCGTACTGGCGCACCGCTTGATGGCGCGAAGCCAATGACGGAATCTTGTTTTCGCGTATAGCGCCGCAAACTAACGACGCCAAAGGTGTCGCGGAATTCAGCCCGCGGTTGCCCGATTCAGAGAGGGCTACTCCGGGTATCCTGCCTGCGGGCTGAAGGCCCGAAATATTACAGCCCAGGGCAAAGCGAGTCTGCGAGCAACGCCCTGGGTAAAAAGTCCAAAACAACCTCGCCCTGTATGGGCGAAACAGGCCCGTTTGCGCTGTGACGTCGCCGACATCGTCCTCCACTCCGTACGTGGGAATTTCGGCAACGTCAATTCTACCTTTGGTCCTTTTGGTCTTTGTTGTCCCTTGCCGCCGTCGGATCTGCGTTCATCCGCGTTTATCTGCGGTTAAAAAAAACATCATTTCCCGATTTGACACCCATGCTATAAAACAGAGCGACAAAAGGAGGGAAGAAAGGGCAAATGGAAAAGGGAACGAAACAACTTTGGGTTCGCGGGGATGCTCGACACCACGCCAGAACGGAGCGGCGCAGAATTGGCAGGAACGCCGAGCACCGCCTCGGCACCGCCCGCCAGCCCGATACACCACGTCGCCTCAAATTTCTCCACCGTAAGCACCTTATTTCCAACGACAACCATAACATGCCAGCCTATTCCACCCTATTCCACCCCCCCACCCGGGCCAAGATCCGTGCATCACGAAAACCATCATTTAAGACAGCAAAAAAACCATCTTAAAAATACTACAAATTATTTGCTACAAACAAGTTACACTAACAACCTGCTCCTACTCACCATCTCACCAAATAAAATTCACTGTCGTTTTTTAGCCACTCGACTACCTTACGCTTAATTAGAGAGAACTTGATGAGCAAACTATTGTTAATCGACGACGAAACGGACGTGCAATACTCCTTCCAGCGCATCTTTGATACGCCGGAAATCGAACTGACCACCGCCTCTTCCGGCGAGGAAGGCCTGAAACTGATCCCCAAGGTCAAACCCGACCTCGTGCTGATGGACATCCGCATGGGGGGCATCAACGGCCTCGAAACTCTCCGGCGCATCCGCCAGCTGGATTCAAAGCTCTTGGTCATCCTGATGACCGCGTACGGCACCACCCAGACCGCCATCGAAGCGATGAAACTTGGCGCCTACGATTACCTGCTGAAGCCGTTCGACGTGGTCAAGCTCAAGGACATCGTCCACAACGCCCTCAAAGCCGCCCATGACATGCGGCAAGTCGTCTCCTACCAACCGCTGCTCGAATCCGAGGATTACGAGTCGGGCATCGTCGGCCGCAGTGAAGCGATGCAGCAGGTTTTCAAAATGATCGGCCAGGTCGCCGGGACCGACGCGACGGCGCTCATCACCGGCGAAAGCGGCACCGGCAAGGAACTCGTGGCCCGCGCGATTTATCATCACAGCAATCGCAGCACGCAACCGTTCCTCGCGGTGAATTGCGCGGCCATCCCCGAGCAACTGCTCGAGAGCGAGCTTTTCGGTCACGAACGCGGCGCCTTCACGGGCGCGACCCTGCAACGCGTCGGCAAGTTCGAGCAATGCAATGGCGGAACGCTTTTCCTCGATGAAATTGGCGACATGACCCCCGCCACGCAGACGAAAATTCTTCGCGTGCTGCAAAGCGGCACTTTCGAACGCGTCGGCGGAAACACGCCGCTCAAAGTGGATGTGCGCATTATCGCCGCCACCAACAAACCGCTGGAGGAAGCGGTGGCCGCGCGGCAATTCCGCGAGGATTTATTTTATCGTCTCAACGTCGTGCGCATCCACATCCCGCCGTTGCGCGAGCGGCGCGAGGACGTGCGGCTGCTGGTCAATTATTTCCTGAAGAAATTCGCGCGCGACCAGGAATCCGCGCCGAAGTCCATTTCCAACGGCGTCATCAAAGCCCTCGAAGGGTATCATTGGCCGGGCAACGTGCGCGAATTGGAAAACATCGTCCGCCGCGCGCTGGTCGTGGCCAAGGGCGACGCGATTTTGCTGAGCGACCTGCCGCCGGAAATTGTTGGCCAAAACTCTGCGCCCAACAATGCCGCGCCGAGTTCCGCCGCTCCGGCTGCCGCCGGCGAAGCCGGCGTAACGGACGTGGTATCGCTCACCCGAAAGCTTTTCCAATGGGCGCGCAAAGATCCGAAGTTGAAATTGATTCCCGCTGTGGAACGCGAATTGGTGCTGCAAGCCCTCAAGGAAACCAGCGGCAATCAGGTGCAGGCCGCGAAGCTGCTGGGCATCACCCGCGCCACCTTGCGAAAGCGAATTGAAAAATTCGGCATCCAGCGCGAATTGAGTTTAAAATAACGTTCTTTCCAAAATTGAAACCGTACGCGGGCGCTCCAGGTGAAATCCCGCATTAATCGTCTTTGTTTCTTGGCGTGCTGTCCTCGAATCTGGTAAATGGATAGCGCGTGACGAACCCGAGTGTGTTGCTGCTGATTCCGGCGTATAACGAAGAGAACCGAATTGAACCGGTGCTGCGCGATTACGCCCGCTATTTTCAGGAACAATACCAGGGCAAATTTCAACTCGTGGTCGTGCTCAACGGTTGCCGGGACAACACCCTCGGCGTGGTCCAACGTGTCGCGAAGGATTTCCCCTCCGTCGGCTGGCTTGAATTCAAGGATCCCATCGGCAAAGGCGGGGCCCTGATCGAAGGATTAAAACTCGCGCCGATGGCTGACCTCATCGGTTACGTGGACGCCGACGGGGCCACGCCACCGCACGCGTTTCTCGATTTGATCCGGCACATTGAAGGCTTCGATTGCGTGATTGGCTCGCGCTGGCTGCCGGGCGCGGTGTTGCATCAGGAGCAGAGCGGCAAACGGCAGTTCGCGAGCCGCGTATTTCATTTCATCGTGCAAATGTTTTTCCGGATGAACATTCGCGATACCCAATGCGGAGCCAAAGTAATACGGCGCGAGGCCGTCGAAAAAATCCATCCCTCGCTGCGCATCGCGGACATGGCGTTTGATATCAATTTGCTTTATTCGCTGAAGGCGGCCGGCTTTCGCATTCTGGAAGTGCCGACGGAATGGACGGATAAAATCGGCTCGAAGGTCGCGCTGGGGAACACATCATTGTCGATGCTGCTTTCGGTCATTCGTATTCGACTGATTTATTGGCCGTGGTTTTATAAATGGTTGCGGCCGTTGAGGCCGCTGGAGGCGTGGATTTATAAAAAGCTGCGCGCTCCGCAGCCGTTGCCGGCGCCCGATACAGTCCAAAGTCCAAGGTCCAAAGTCCAAGGTCCGACGTGATGAGGCGCGCATTGGCGGACTTTAGACTTTAGACTTTAGACTCCGGACTTTGGACTTTGGACTTCCATCGCAGGATTTTGCGCTTTCGGCCCCCACGAAAACCAGGCGCAGATGAGAAAAAGCAGCAAGGTGAACACGCCCAGCGTTTGCAGCACAATTGTCATTCGCCCCGGATAGTGGCTTATCATGTACGGCTGTGTGAAGCCGTAGCCGATTGCGATGACGACCATAAATGGGACTGCCTTGAATTGTTTTCGCGCCATCAGGTCGTTCACCATTACGTTGGCCAGGGCCAGCGGGATCATGGCAACGGCGTACCAGGGCAACAGGGCGGTGGTTTCCGCGACGTCCCCCTTAAAGATGATGTGCACGACGGTGGGTCCGACCACACACAGGCCAATCGCGCCCAAAATCGCAAGGACGGCCGTTCCACCAATGACGATGGCAAGCAGGTTGGTTTTCTCCCCTTTTGTGTTGCTGTGTACGAGTTTGGGAAACATTACGGCCGCGAGCGGCATGACCAGCCACAAGAGCGCCCGGGCAAGCGTCCCGGCAGCGCCATAATGATTCATTGACTCCGGGCTGAAGTGCGCTTTCGCAAACATGGTGTCGGAGGAAAACAGGAATTGGCAGACACCGAATGCGAGAATGAGCGGAGCGATCTCAGATAGCAATTCCTTGGAATTGAACGGTTCGGGTTTTGAACTCCACAAGTCGCGAGTTCGCCAAATGACGATTGCCCCGGAGCAGCCAACGCCGGCGAGCGCGCCGGCGAGCATGCCCGTTCCGCCCGCATGGAAACCGATTACGAGCACTGCGGCGACCAACAGGCGGACGATGCCGCCAAGAATCAATGCCCAGCCGAACCAGAAAAAATCCTGACGCCCTTGAATCACGCCGGAAAAGAGCGGGAGCCAGACGGAGGCCAAAATGGTGCCGACGTCCACAAAGAGGATGGCGGAGTTCTCGAGGTGCCAGCCCATAACAATTCGATCCCGAAAGATCAGCAGAAACACAAACGCCACGAGCCAGAGCAGGAACGTCCATAACCAGGCGCGGCGAATCATTCCCGAGATCTGTCGCTCGCGATTTTGCGCCAGGGCGACGGCGGATTGTTGGGCAAACACCATTTGCAAGGGCATGGTCGGCAAACAAGTGATCACCATGACCATCACCACGAAATCGCCATATCCGCCCGCTTCCGTGACCCACTTGTTCAGGACATGAACTCCCATCGACATGGCGCCGCCGAAAATGCTCGCCATCATCATCCATCCGCTTTGCCGGAAAAAGGCGGCGTGGGGCTTGTGGTCGATGGTCAGGGGGGCTGGACTGGTTTCAGAGGGCATGAATTAAGGTTGTAAGCTCAGGAATCGGACAAGCATGTTCGTGGCGCGTTCAAGCGAGCGCAGGGAAATCCACTCGTCCACGGTGTGCCCCTGGGCGATGTCTCCCGGGCCAAACACGACGCTGGGGATGCCGCCCTCCGCAAGCACCGCGGCATCGCAAAAGTAATGCACGCCCACGAGTTTCCGTTGGCCGGCGCTTTGCAGAAACTGTCGAACGAGTGGAAGCTTCGCGGCAGTTTCCATGGGCAAACACGGCTCGGTGCGGCCGAGGCTGAAGGTGACTTCCAGTTTCTTTCGCGCAAGGAAGGTTTTAATTTCGCGCTTCACGCCGGCCTCGGTTTCGCCGGGCAAGGTGCGCCGGTCCACGGTAATCACGCACGCATCCGGCACGATGTTCGGTTGGGTGCCGCCGCGGATCGTGCCGACATTCACGGTGGCGTGGCCGAGCAGCGGATGGCGCGGGCGCTGGCGCAACATCGCGGCGTAATCGGTTTCGAGGGCATCCACGACGCGGGCCATGGAATGAATGGCGTTGCGGCCGAGTTCCGGGCGCGAGCCGTGGGCGGCTTTGCCGCGCGTCTCGAGCTGGAACCATATATTCCCCTTATGCGCAGTCACGATTTGGCAATTGGTGGGTTCGCCGACAATGGCGAGGTCAGCTTTCAATTTGCTTTTGGCGAGCGCGCGCGAACCCGCCTGCGCGCTTTCTTCATCCACGAGACCCGCAAAAATAATTTCCGTTTCGCGCGGACGTTGTTTGGATTTGGCGATTTTGCATAACGCCGAAAGCATCGCGGCGACGGAGCCTTTGGTATCGCACGCGCCGCGGCCGTAGAGGCGATCGCCGTCTTTGCGCGGCACGAATTGTTTCTCGCTCGCGACTGGAACGGTGTCCAGGTGCGGCGCGAGCAGGATGGTCCGCGTGATGTGGCCTTTTGGGCGAAGCCGGGCGATGAGATTCACGCGACCGGGCAAAGCCTTTTGAAATTCGATTTCCAGGCCCGCGCGAGCGGCGGTGACGGCGACGAAATCCGCGACGCGCTGCTCCCCTGCCCGCGCGTCGCCGGGAGGGAGAAAGGCTGGATTAACGCTGGGCAGCGCAATCAACTCGCAAAGCAATGTGGCAGTATCGCTCATTTGGTTCCGGACGGCGGAGGGTAAGGATCGCGCAGGGTGTTGTCGAGCTTCGAGCCAATGAAGAAGGCAGAAGACAGAATGAAGAAGGGCGGAAGCCGGACGGCTCGCGCGGACGCTCGCCCCACCAGCACTAAGATGGGTTCGTTTTTTTGGTGGTTCGATGCGCCTGGTGGATATTCCCCTTTGTTTGCAGGCAAATCGAAAAATCCAAGATGGGTTCGTTTGGTAATTTTTTGTAAACGTGAAAGTCGGGACTCGGAGATGGGGGACGGGGCTGGCCTCGATTCTTTTCCCGGTAAGAAAAAAATTCTGGCGTTGATTCGCTTTGATTGACGTTGATTTGCTTGTGCGCGGAGGTCCCGGAAACGTGCTTCCGACATTTTGCCGGAAGGTCTGAATTTTTTCCTGCCGGCGAGGCGCCGGAAGCAGGTTGCGGGGTGCAGAAAAGGCTCGCGAGGACGCTCGCCCCACCAGCGCGTGGGTGGCATACGACTGGGCACGATTGGGCACGACGGTAATTCCGCGGGGATGGAATCGAGACCTTCCAGCCCGTCCTCCGTTGCCAAACTCCGGAGGGCAGGCAAGCTGCCGAAAGCACGTTTCCGTGCGGCTGGCTCCGCGTTTTGAATGCGATCGCTTTTCGTTCTCATCTCGCCCATCTAAGCACAAAACACTTACGCGGAAAAACTTACGGTAATGTTTTAGTTGGAAGTGGCTATGGGATAAACGAATAAGACTGTGCTTTAGTCAAAAATGAGGCTGAAAAATCGACGTAAGTTGGGTTTCTGGCGGTATTCCGTGGAAAGAAATTAATGAGAGCAAGAAATTCAGGGAAGGGAATTCTGATCCACAGAGTTCGCGGGTGGACGCAGAGGCAGAAGTAAGGCAAGGGAATGAATGGCAGCGGAATAAATGCACGTTGAGCATTTGGCGTAAAAAACCGTCTATTATGCATATGAACACTTCACGCTCTCTTTTTCCGGTTTGCTTTGTTCTCGTTGCCATAGCGGTCATCTTCGGATATTCCGCGCATACCGTGTCGCGCGTGCACGAGTTGGAGGCGCGGCTTCAACGGGCAGAGGCGGCGCTGCAATCTCACAGTCAGTCACCGGTTGACACCACGGCTGCGGCACGAATTGACGCTCTGGAGGAGCGAGTTCAGCGAGCTGAGGCGGCGGCACGGGTTCAACCGGCCGCCAGCAGCGGCACGGCCGGCCTGGAGCAGCGGGTAAAAAACGTCGAACAAAAAATTCAGAACGTCGAACAAAAGATCGAACCGCACTTGGCGACACTACAGCCTTATGTTCCGGGCAAATAACCGGTCCGGTCAGAGCGCCACGCTTTTTTAAGCGATCCATTCTGGACGTGTGAGGCGGAACGTATTACAAATTTTTGTCCTGGCCGAAATAAATTAAAAGGAAAACTCCGATGTCCACGGAACCCAGAAGTCAGGGGAATGTTCGGCAGGGGAATCGGTTAAAGGCGGGGTGAAATGAAGCGATTGCCGCAAAAGAACGCAAAGAACACAAAGGAAAATTATTCTTTGCGATCCATGCGGCCGGTAAGAATGATTTATGGATGGGGGGTGTGAAATGGGTGAGGCAATTCCCGGTGCGTCCGTCATCCCGAAGGGATGTTTGAGAATAGCCCGGCGTTTTAACGCCGGGGAGGTTCCGAAATGCAATCAGTCCGAAGGAACGGCTGAAAATCTCGGATTCCTCCATCTCAGCCGTCCCTGCGGGACTCAGGGGCTTGGCGAAGTTCCCCGGCGTTAAAACGCCGGGCTATTATCAAATGTTCCTCCGGAACAAACCGATGCACTTTCACAAGGCGCCACGTTAGAATTCTGGCGCATCACCAACTTCTAATTACACCCTGGACGGGGCTGGACCAAACAACTGGCTTGCAAACCTGAAAAATCGGGCATTATATTTGGCTATGGAGAAAGGAACAAAGCCAAAGGGACCGGCGCTAGACCAAACCTGGGTTTGGCCTATTACATAGTTAGGCCGGTCGACACGTCCTGTGCATGACCACACTCAACCACAGATACTCTCGCCGGAAGATTCAGCATTCTGGCGGCAGTCTTATCTTGGTGCGTTCGTTGACACGTCCAGCGAGCACTACCAGCGTTACATCGGTTCACCGCGTCAGTTCTCCGATGGCGTCCATTACGAGGGCTACATCTGGGAGTGTCTGCGTTCACCATCACGCATCACCATTCAGCGGTTTCGCCACGAGGTTGTCAGGCATCCAGAGGTTTTCGCCATGGCCGACGACCACTCCCGCGACCGGATTCCAGGCGCACCGCTCTGGCCATATCCACCATATTCCGTCGCTCGCTTCGAGCCGCAGCATCTTTTGGAGTCGCTCGATTCGTTGCCCGACGATATCTACGTTTTTGATTCCTCGGTTTCGTGGACTCTGGTGCTCACTCACGAGGACGACGGCAAGAGACGGATTTGTTGTGCGGTTGGTATCGAGACATGAGCGGCCTCAAGCAACAAGAAATGAACCATTCATCTTCAACAGGTTGCGAGGCTAACCAGGCGCGAGCCTGTATGAAAACTCCGTGCTTGATTGACGGTTGAAGTTTGAATCGAAAAAAATTCCCAACCGACCACTTTCATCAATTTCACGAGGTCCGGCGCACTCCAAAATCTGGCGAAGGTCCTTTGCTCCATTGCTCGTGCTGGCGTCTCGAACTGACAAGGCATCCGCCGCTTTGCCGGTTGCGGTTAAACCCCTGGCTCCTCGCCTACTTTCAATCTCAGTTCGGTTTCGCGGTTGACATCCTCGTCTCGGCGTGGCTCTGCTTGAGTCGTTCAGCCATTAATCACTTCAACCCAGAAAGGAAACCAAACATGCCGACACAACCAACACCGGAAGCAAAAGAGGATTATAATGCGTTGCTCAATTGGCTGATGCCATTCGCGGAGGACATGCTGAAGAAGCACGGAGAGTTTTTTCCGTTCGGCGCGGCGGTCAATGCGGCGGGCGAGGTCGCCGCTCATGCCGCGGATACCGGCGAGGAAATGCCAGAATCCGAAGCGGTGATCGCAATGCTGACGAAAGGATTTCAAGGCGAAGCTCGTGCGGGCAAGTTGCGAGCGACGGGCATATGCTACGATGGACGAATCGTTCAGGACGGTAAGAAGGTGGATGCCGTGATTATGAGTTTTGAGCATGTCAGCGGCAATGCCAGCAAGGTATGCGTGCCTTACTCCAAGAGCATGTTCGGAAAGTATCGCTTTGCCGAAATGATAATGAGCCTCGACGAGCAAAAAATATTTGGCGCCTGAAAGGAATTATGACCTCGCGAGGCCAGGTGCATCGGTTTGACGAATAATTATGAAACGCTTCGCCTTCAAAATGAGATTAAAGCCGGGTGTGGTGGAGGAGTACAAACGCCGCCACGATAACATTTGGCCGAAATTGGCCGAGGTTCTGCGCGCGGCGGGGATTTCGGATTATTCGATTTTCCTCGATGAAGAAACACGCACACTTTTTGCGGTGCAACGGCAGGCGGACAATAACACGGTGGCCGAACTGCCCAAACACCCGCTGGTGAGGCAGTGGTGGGATTATATGGCGCCGCTGATGGAGACGCATCCGGACAATGCGCCGGTGAGTGTTGAATTGAAAGAGGTGTTTCATTTGGATTAGGGCGGTGTTAGCGAAAGTCGTTTACCTTATAAGAGTGAAATGGCGCAGCAGAGAGAAGATACTCGCTTTGCTCGCCGCGCTGCGCGCGAAAGTGATGGACCGGATGGCTTGCAACCCGGGGTAGCCCTCTCGGAATCGGGCAACCCCGGGCTAATGTCCTCGACACCTTCAGTGTCGCAATCATGGCGCGCTCCGCGCGGAACCAGTGGTGAAGGCCTGAATGAATACAACTATATCAGACTCATCCGATCACTTTCGTCGATGTTCCGCTCTCACTCAAAAATAACCTTTGACCCTGACGTTACGTGATTCCTTAGAGTGCAAGGCAGCCGCGAGGCCATGATGGTCTGCGCGGGAAAAAGTGATGGCTTACACAGTCAAACAAGTGGCGGCGATGTCCGGGGTGAGCGTGCGCACGCTTCATTTCTACGATGAAACGGGTTTGTTCGCGCCAGCGTATCTCGGGGCGAATGGGTATCGGTTCTACGAGGAACCACAGCTTTTAAAACTCCAGCAAATCCTGTTTTACCGGGAGCTGGGTTTTGAGTTGAAGCAGATCAAACTCATCCTTGGCCGGAAGGATTTTGAGATAGTCGCAGCGCTGAAATCGCATCGAAAGGTTCTGCAAAAGGACGTCGTTCGGACGCAGCGTTTGATTGAAACCATCGATAAAACCATCCAGCACTTGAAAGGAAACACGAAAATGAAAAGTCGCGAGATGTTTGCGGGTTTCAGCGTGGCGGCGGGGAAGGATCGATTCGGCGAGGAGATCAAACTCGGCGGCGAGCCGAATGATTGCAAGGTGTCCGCCAGGGACACGGACGGTTCGATGTGTGTTTTCGAGTTCACGGGCAGCGGGGGTGGTCCGTGTCATCTGCATCACGAGCAGGATGAATGGATTTACGTGGTTGAGGGCGAACTTGAATTCCAGATCGGCGAGAAGCGATTGCGCGTGCGGGCGGGTGAAAGTGTTTTTCTGCCGCGCAAGGTTCCACATATATGGGCATGTGCGAACGGCAAACCGGGCAAAATAATTAATGTGTATCAGCCGGCGGGCAAGATGGAGGAGTTTTTCCGCGAGGTGAGCCAGGCGAAGTATTTGCCGACGAAGGAACAGATGCTGAATCGTTCGTTCACGGAGGAACAGATAATGGCCGTGCGTCAGTTGTTTGATACGCACGGGATGCGGGTGTTTGGGACGCCGTTGGTGTTGGAGTGAACCAAAAAAGGCAGGGGAATAAACGGCAGAGGAATAATTTGCTTTTGAATCAGTTCCCGATTCCCCTGCCGTTTATTCCCCTGCCTTTGAAACGCACGGGCGAGACGCCCGTGCCACTATCGCTGCTGCATGGTGCGGAGGATTTGCAGGCCGAAGCGTTCGTCGGGACTCAGGACGCGGCCGTGGGCTTTGAGTTCGTACAAGGCGGCCATGGTCATGCAGAAATCGACGGCGGAAAATGGGCGGCCGCGGATGACACGTTCTTTCCAGCGTTGCGGTTCGGTGACTTCTTCAATTTCCTGCGATGAGCCGGGGTAAAATGAAATGAGCCATTCATCGCGGCGCAGGTAGCCTTCGGGTTCGCTTTTGCCTTCCAGCCATTCGTCGCACAGCAAGATACAAACGGAACGCCCGCCGCTGACGCCGAGGCGATAAAAAACCATGCGCGCGTCGGTCTCGGCAAAGTGATGGTAGATGACCTTGGCAGTGTCCGAAGGCTGCGGGGTGAATTGGGTCTGGATGCCGAGCTTGAGTCCGCCGGCGGCGCCGGGATCTTTCTCGAAGCAAAGATTTTCGTCGAGCACCCAAAGGATGTCGGTGGAATATTCGTGCTCCTGGAGGAGCAATTTCCACGCAGCGAGCGCGTCTTCAAAGGTCGGGCGTTGATAGCGGGTAGGTTTTGACATATCTGAATCTCTGATTAGGACTCGTTTCGACGAAACCAGTCAATAAAAAGTGCTATGCCTTGCTCAATTTTTATATGGGGTTGGTAACCGAGTTTGGCACGGGATTTGGATATATCGGCAAATGTGAGGGGGACATCGCCGGGCTGGGCGGGTTGACGATCAATGATGGCTTTCCTGCCGAGGGCATGTTCGAGCACTTCGATGAGGCGGCTTAACGTTACCGTCTGCGATTCGCCAAGGTTGAAAATATCGAAGCCGATTTCTTTTTGAGTGCAGGCCATAACGCCATCGACGGTGTCGGTGACAAAGGTGTAATCGCGCGCGGTGGAGCCGTCTCCAAATGAGTTTGGCAAATTTATAAATGGCCAAATCAGGGCGTTGGCGCGGGCCGTAAACGGTGAAGAAGCGCAGCATGGCGATATCCATGCCGTAAATGTGATGGTAAACGTGGCCGAGCGCTTCGCAGGCGAGCTTGCTGGCGGCGTATGGGGAGATGGCGGCAAAAATGGGGTCGCTCTCGGCGAACGGGACTTTGGAATTCACGCCGTAAACGGAGGAGGAGGAGGCGATGGTGATTTTTTTTACGCCGACCAGTCGCGCAGCTTCGAGGAGGTTGACGGTGCCCTCCACGTTCACGCGCTGATACAACGCGGGTTCGGCCAGGCTGGGGCGGACGCCGGCGCGAGCGGCGAGGTGGATGACCTGGTCAAATTTCACGCTGCCGAAAAGTTCATCGAGCGCGGCGCGGTCGGTGATGTCGCCCTGGACGAATTCGAAGGGCTTGGCGAGCGTTTGAATTTCGCGAATATTGCGGCGCTTGATTTGCGGATCGTAAAATGAATTGAGTTCGTCGAACGCCCAGACGTGATGGCCGCCTTGGAGAAGGCGTTCGCAAACGTGAGAGCCGATGAAGCCCGCACCGCCGGTGACAAGAAAATTCACGGGCGGACGTTAACAAGCGAGAATGGAAAATGGAAGTGCGGAAACGTGGGACGTGGGGCGTGAAACGTGATGCGGGATGCGGGACCGCGCGGAAGTGCCCATCTACTTATCCCCACTCCATTTGTAATCGTATCCGGCGGGCGGATCGGTATCCATTGCATCCAAAATGTACGAAATGCCCCCAATCACCATGCGGTTGGTGTTCCAATAGATTCGGATATAGTTGACGTGGCCATCCACGAAACTGACAGTGTTTTTGGCGTCGTTAAATTGCGAAGTTCCGCCTTTCGGCTGATGCCATGAATAGGGAAATAAGGCGGGAATCTCCGTGACCAGGATGGTTTTAAACGGATCTCTGACGGAGCTGAGTTTCCGTCCGCCAATGCCAGGAGTGCGCCCAAGAACGGGATCTGCCGTTCCCGCATTGAATCCGTAACTGGAATAATCAGAAAACGCCTGGGCATGAAAACCTTGAGGCACATAGCCGGGGCCATTCGGCGTCAGGTCGTAATAAAATGTATCGACCGGACAAGCGAAAATTTTGTCCCGCGGCGATGACGCGCCGCTGAGTCCCACCTTGTCCTTCATAAGTTCCTTGAACCCGGTGTAATCAACAATGTTTTGCAAAGAAGCAAAAGTGTTCGTATGCGGAGTCTTGGGCGTGTAATCGCTGGAATCATCGGAATACATCCCCGCTCCACTGGATGCGAAAGCAAAAACGGATAATGTTTTTTTGACGAGCCACGAGCGGTTCCGCACAACTTGGCGCTTGGCACCGCGACCTGAAAACTTATATTCAGCGCCATGCCAAATGAAACTGTGTTGCAGTTGGAGTTGCCGGGAATCAAAAAGATTAAAAGCGGCAAGGTGCGCGAGATTTTTGACCTGGGGGATCGTCTTTTGCTGGTGGCCTCGGACCGCATTTCCGCTTTCGATGTGATTATGCCGAACGGCATTCCGCGCAAGGGCGAGGTGCTGACGCAGATTTCTTTTTTCTGGTTCGACCGTTTTGCGTCACTGGTGCCGAATCATTTGCTGGCGGGCGCGAACGATCCCTTGCCGAAAAATCTTCTGCCGTTCGCCGATAAACTGGCGCGGCGATCCATGATTGTGAAGAAGGCCAAGCCACTGGCGATTGAGTGCATCGTGCGCGGGTATTTGTCCGGCTCGGGTTGGAAGGAGTACAAGAAGTCGCAAACGGTTTGCGGGATTCCCCTGCCCGGCGGTTTGACCGAGTCAGCCGAATTGCCGGAAGCGATTTTCACGCCTTCGACGAAAGCGGAAGCGGGGCATGACGAAAACATTTCATTTGAAGAAGCGTGCAAAACGGTGGGCACGGATCTGGCAACGCAGGCGCGGGATTTAAGCCTGAAGATTTACCAGGCCGGACGCGATTATGCCCGCCAGCGGGGAATCATCATCGCGGACACGAAATTTGAATTCGGCGTGAGCGATGGGAAATTGATTTTGATCGATGAAGTGATGACGCCGGATTCTTCGCGGTTCTGGCCGGCGGACCAATATCAACCCGGCCAAGGCCAGCCGAGTTTCGACAAACAGTTCGTGCGGGATTACCTGGAGACGCTGGACTGGGATAAAACTCCGCCCGGGCCGAAATTGCCGGAGGATGTGGTGGCAAAGACGACGGCCAAGTATCTTGATGCGTATCAGCGGTTGACGGGGAAGGCGCTGTAATTCTGCCATTTTCTCAATAAGCCAGAGAGTTAAGATGGTGGTTACGAAGTTTTCGGCGAGACGCCGAAAACTGCACGCGGGACGCGTGCGCTCCCCAAGGTAAAATGCGTGGGGCTAGTATCAGGCGCTCGGTTGTTTCGAGCGCCAATGTGAGACGCGAGGGCGCGTCTCACTGCGCCCGAGGCGGGCGCGGTCCCTTTTCAGCGGCGCCCTACCGTTTATAGATTGTGCAAACGCTCGTTGAAGACTTCCTCCAATACCTGCGCCATGAGCGCGGGCAGGCGGAGCATACGCAGCGGACTTATGCGGCGTTGCTGAATAAATTTACCACCTGGGCGGCCTCCCAAAAATTGACCGATTGGAACCAGGTGGAGTTGCCGCACCTGATGTCCTTTCTTCAGCACGAACGCGAGCGAGTGATGGGGAATGAGCCGAAAGATTCCCCGCGCCGGTTGAGCAGCGAAAGTGTTTACCTGGAAATCGCCGCGCTGCGCGCGTTTTACCGATTTGCGGAAAATGAAAAACTTCTGCCGTTGAATGTCGCGGAAAATCTTTCACTGCCGCGACGGTGGAAACGCCTGCCGAAGGCGCTCACGGATTCGGAGATAAAAAAGCTGCTGGAACCGGAAATACCGGAGACGACGCACACTTTGTGCGACCAGGCGATTTTGGAATTGGCTTATGCTTCCGGATTGCGCCTGGCGGAGTTGAAAAACCTGCGGCTCGAGCAACTTCACCTGGATGCCGGATTCATCAATGTGATTGGCAAGGGAAACAAGGAGCGCGTGGTGCCCGTCGGAAAAACCGCCACGGCGGCGTTGAATCGCTTTATTGAAACGGGGCGGCCGAAGCTGGTCACGCCGCGTTCACCGGCAAATGTTTTCCTGACGAAACGCGGGACGCCGTTTGCGTCGGTGACCTTGTGGTTGCGCATTAAGAACCGTGTGCGGCGGGCGGGAGTGGCGCGCAATGTGACGCCGCATATGCTGCGGCACAGTTTCGCGACGCATTTATTGGAGCATGGCGCGGACTTGCGGGTGATCCAGGAATTGCTCGGGCACGCGAGTATCAGCACCACGGAGATTTACACGCACGTGACGGGAAATCGATTGCGGGAAATTCATCGGAAGTTTCATCCGCGAGCTTAGAGCATTTCCATCAACGCTGAAACGACGAGCTGAACTCGGGGGCCAGCGGTCTATTCTGTCAAGGCTCCAGCAAAGAGAAGTTAGAGACTCCTCACGTCGTCTCCTACTTTTTCAAACCGCTTACTGAGTCAATACTTTGTAGTATCGAAAATTGAGCTGCGTTGCGGCCGGGTCTGTGTAATCCGCGCTCCCGGTCAAACTGGTGTTGGTATGAATGGGAACCCAGTTGACCAGATTCGACGACGCGTAAACGACGAAATTGACGCCGGTGATCCCGGTCACGTGCAGTTGAAATCCGTTGGTGCCCGGTTTGGCGGCGCTGAACGCCACCGGAGTGCTGACGACTTTTAATACCGCGTTGGAACTCGTTCGACTGGCGCCCAACGTGGAGGTGAGGATCACTGAGTAATTGCCCACATTATTGGAAGTATTATTTGGCTGCGTGTAGCTGATCACCGGATCGAGCAGCGTCAACAACTTGGTACCATTCGCGCCATGGCTCGTGAGGTTAACCCCGTTGAATTGCCATTGATAATGAGTGGTGAGCGAAAGGCTGGCATCCACGGTTACACTGAACGTGACACTGCCCATATTCGTGACAGTCTGGTCCAAAGGTTGGACATTAATGGTCGGGGGCAGACCCAGAGCCTGGACCCGCATCGGGAGCAAACTCCCTGAAATCAGGCACATAGCGGTCAAAACCAACCTTAACCCGCGATATTGCTTTTTCTTCATCGGCTACTGGTCAACTAATAGCCAGTTCTGTACCACTTCTGTCCCGTTCTAGAACCGATAGGTGAGGTTGAGCCGGAAGGTGCGTCCGTCCTGAGGTATCAAATCCTGATGGTGGAAGCGGGTTGCGGGGTCGCTGTAGCTGGTATCCAATAAATTGTAAATACTGGCGGAGAACTCGAGGTTCTTGACCAGGTTCTGGCTGAACAGCGTGAAGTTCACGACTCCAAAACCGGCGGCATCCCGGCCGGGAACGTCTTCACCCGTAATGGGAGAGACGTGCGACGAACTCCGACTGCTGACGTATTGAAATTCCAACCCGGCGAACACCTTCTCTTTGTAAAGCGGCACGCTGATGTTGACCTTTGCGAGGTGTTCGGGCGAGTCCGTCAGGACCTGATCCGTCCCGCGATTCCGGGTTTCTTCAAAGGTGTAACTCGCGCGCGTCCGGATGCCGTTGGCCCAGATGCCTTCCAGCGACAGTTCCATGCCTTTGGCGTCCGCGTTGAAATTCGTGAAGCTGCCGTTCTGGAGAAAGATGAGATTGTCCATGTTGTTGTAAAAGCCGGAGAGGGAGGTCTTAACATGTTGCCCGATTTCCTGCTCGTACACGAGTTCGTAGGTGGTGATTTTTTCCGGACCGATGTTTGGAAAAATGGGATCGCTCAACTCAAGGAAATTGGGCGCGCGAAAGGCGGTGCCATAAATTGCCTTGATGGTGGACTTCGCGAATGGATTGTAAATGAGCGCCAGGCGCGGGTCCACGCTCGGATCAAAACTGCCGTATTTATCGAAACGAACGCCCGCATTGAAATGCAGGTTGGTCAGCACGGCAAAATCTCCCTGCGCGTAAACACCGTAGTTCTGCCGCGTGCGATTCACATCCGCAAACACTTCTCCGGTGTCCTCCTGGAACAACAGTCGGTGCTGGTTGAAATCATCCCGATATTCCGCGCCGACGGTAATGACATGCCGATCGAACAATTTTTTTGTTAATTGAACTTCGGTGCCCCACCAGTCGCCCTGTTGCTGCTCTTTGAAAAGAATCGGCGCCTGCGGGTAAGTTATTTGATAACTGGTGCGGTCGTAATAAACCTGCGCCGTCAAATCCACCACGTCCTCAAAACTGTGGGTGTAACTCAGGCTGGCGTAGCCGCGGTCATCAATCGTGCGAAGGTGCGGGTCGTTAAAGGTAGTGCCGAATTGCGCGGTCGGATTTTCCTTCTCGCGTTCATTGAATGCGCCTTGCAACGTGAAATCCTGGTAGCGCACCGAGCCAAAAAAACTGTGGACTGCGTCAGCGTCAAGATTGTGCGCGACGCCATTGTTCTGCGCCGGGGTATTGAATTGCGGATAGAACAAATTCTCCGGCCCGTCGCTGTTGTAAAGTGTGCCGGAGAGCAGCAGTTCGATGCCATTGGTAAATACTTTTCCAGCCGTGACGCGGCCCTGGTAGGAGTTGAATTCACCGTACGAACCGGACACTTCCGCGCCATTGACCGAATCAGCGCGGCGGGTGATCACGTTGATAACACCAAAGAACGCGTTGTCACCGTAAAGGACCGAGCCGGGTCCGCGCACGATTTCGATGCGATCAATCAAATCCACATCCAGAATGAACGCGGTATCAATGAACGCGCCGTCGGTCAAATCGTTGTTGATCCGGTGCCCGTCCACGAGCAATAAAATGCGGCTGTTGAAATCACCCAGGTTCACGCCGCGCGCTCCCAAAAATTGGTAGTTGCGGTCGTAGGAAACGTAAAAACCCGGCACACTTTTCAGAATGTCGCCGAGCGTACGCCAGCCGTAACGTTTGATTTCCTCGGAAGTGATGACGGTGGTGGAGGCCGGGGCTTCCGCCGGCTTCTGATCGAATTTCGAGGCGGCGCGGATGGGAATGTCCATGAGCTTCGTCAAATCCATTTCGGCGTAATCCGGCGCCTGGCTGGCGCTGGTATCCGCGTGCAGGCTAACGACGGAAAGAAAAACGCAGACGAGGATTCGAAGCGAAAACGCGGGATGGGACAGGATTCGCAAAAGAAGGCTTCTTTTGTTCATTACTCTGGATCAAGCGTTTTGTTAATCGTTGGCACATTAATGGGTTGAACAGCAACCCAGATGAAGCCTTAATCCAGCACGATGGTTGCCATAAAGTGCGGGAATTGTGACCAGTCCGCCCAAGGCCGCAAGCAGGAAATGGGGGAATGCCGCTGGAGAACTTGACATCGTCACTTAAATCCGCCGTCATAAAAGCAATCTTGTGTGCCCGGCAAATAGTAAGAATCCCGCTGCCTTTTTCGGCCGGCCTTGAATCGGATGTGCCTTGCGAGACCGGTGGAGAATTCGCCGATCGTCGTCGGAAGACCACTTTTGGAACGCGGGTTATCGCCCTCTGCGCCCTGATTATCACCTTGGGCTTCAATAGTTTGGCACAGGAACAACCTTCCGAATACCAGATCAAAGCCGCCTTCCTGTTCAACTTTGCCAAATTCGTCGAATGGCCCTCGCAGGCTTTTCCACAAACCAATTCTCCAATCGTTATCGGAGTGTTGGGAAAAAATGTTTTTGGCAATGAATTGGAAAAGACCATCCGCGATAAGCGGGTCAATAATCGCCCGTTCAAGTTTAAAAATTTTGCGTCGGCAGTAGAGGCAACGAATTGCCACATTTTGTTCATCAGCTCCTCGGAAAAGGACAATCTGGCGAAAATCGTCGGGAGTTTGCACAACGCGAACGTATTGACGGTGAGCGATACGGAGGGCTTCATCAAGGCCGGCGGGATGATCAACTTCACGATCGAAGACACCAAAATTCGTTTTGAAATCAGCGACGAAGCGGCCAAAAAGGCCGGATTGCAGGTCAGTTCCAAGCTCCTGAGTCTGTCCGTGCACAGTCGTTAACCGCGGTTCCGACGGAACGAATACAGCCCAATTTCGCGCCCTTTCTTCGCGAAACTCCCTCTGAAAGAGACTTCAGTATCAGTATTTTACGGGACGGCGCGTAGGGCATCTCCGCGCGTCGAACGGAATGAAACTCGCTTCTGTTCCAGACTGAACATGGCAGATCGATAAAGTGCAGTTGTTGCGATTCGAAACAGGACAGTTGTGCCCAGATTTCAGGACATTTCAATTAAGCGGAAGCTGACGGTGATCATCATGATCGCCAGCACGGTGGCCTTGCTGCTGGTGTCAGCGGGTTTTGTGACGTACGAGCTGGTGACGTTTCGCCAGACGATGAAAACCGATCTTTTCACGCTGGCGGAAGTTATCGGCGACCGCAGCACCGCGGCGTTATTGTATGACAATAAAAAGGACGCGGAGGAGACCCTGCAGGCACTCAGGCTGAAAAAACACATTACAGGTGCCGCGCTCTACGACAAAAATGGAAAACTTTTTGTGACTTATGTGTCCGCGAATTCCCCGGGCGACCTGTTTCCGCGAGAAGCCCCGGCGGATTGCGCCGACTTTGTGGGGGATCGACTCGTGGTCTTTCGCCAGTTCCACGACGCCGAAGGCATGGCCGGCACCGTTTGCCTGAAATCGGATTTGAAGGAATTGGATCAACGGTTCGTGAGTTTCGCAGGAATTATTTTGCTGTTCACGGCGGCGTCCTTGCTGGTCACGTTGTTTCTTTCGTCGCGCCTGCAACGAGTCATTTCCGAGCCGATCTTTCACCTGGCCGAAACCGCCCAGGCGGTCTCGACGGAAAAGAATTATTCGATGCGCGCCACGAAGCACGGCAATGACGAGATGGGCCAGTTCGTCGATCGCTTCAATGAAATGCTCGGGCAGATCCAAAAGCGCGACTCGGACCTGCAGCAGGCGCACGACAAACTGGAAATCCGCGTCGAGGAACGCACGCAGGACCTGCGCGCCGAAATCAGCGAGCACAAGCGCACGGAATCGGCATTGAAGCAGCAATTTGTCCGCATCAGCCTGCTGAACCAGATTACACAGGCGATTTCCGACCGGCAGGACACGGACAGCATTTTGCACGTTGTGCTGCGCCAACTCGAAGATCACATGGGCCTGGACCTGGGCATTATCGCGTTGCTCGACCCGAAGTCGCCGGTGTTGAACGTGGCCGCGTTGCGCGTGAAGAATTCCCTGCTCGCCGAGCAATTTGATTTGCACGAGGGCAGCGTGGTGCCGATGACGGAATCCGGCCTTCAATTGTGCGAGAAGGGGCAGACGGTTTATTTTTCGGACACGATCAAGGGCACCGCGCCATTCCTGGAGAAGCTTGCAGGTACCGGCTGGCGTTCCGCGGCGGCCGTGCCGTTGATGGTGGAGGAAAAACTTTTCGGCGTGCTGATTTCCGCGCGGCTCAAGGCGGACGCCTTCAGCAGCGGCGATTGCGAATTCCTGCGCATGTTGAGCGAGCACGTGGCGCTGGCGGCGCACCAATCGCGCCTGCACAAGGAACTGGAAACGGCCTACAATGAATTGCGGCAGACCCAGGCAACCGTCCTGCAACAGGAACGTTTGAAGGCGCTGGGACAGATGGCCAGCGGCATCGCGCACGACGTTAACAACGCCCTTTCGCCCGTGGTAGGCTTTTCGGACATTATTTTGCAGGGCGATTTCGGGCTGGATGTCCGCGGCAAAAAATATTTGAAATATATTCGCACTGCCGGCGAGGACATTGCGCACATCGTGGCGCGCTTGCGGGAATTTTATCGCACGCGCGAGACCAATGAATCGTTGCAGCAGCTCAATCTCAATACGCTCGTGGACCAGGTCGTGGAAATGACCCGCCCACGCTGGCGGGATATCCCGCAATCGAACGGCGTGACGATTGAAATGGAGACCGAACTCGCGCCGGAGATCACGCAACTGGCCGGAATCGAGAGCGAGATCCGCGAGGCGTTTACGAACCTCGTTTTGAATGCGGTGGATGCCATGCCCAAGGGCGGCAAAATCACGTTGCGCACGCGCGCGTTGTGGCAGCAGAACGGCAAGTATCCCAAGCAGATTGCGGTGGAGGTTTCCGACAGCGGCATGGGCATGAACGAGGAAACGCGCAAACGCTGTCTCGAACCATTTTTCTCCACCAAGGGCAAACGCGGCACCGGCCTGGGTCTGGCGATGGTTTACGGCGTCATGAAGCGCCACGAAGGCTCCATTGAAATCGTAACTGAAGTGGGCAAGGGCACCACGTTCCGTCTCTTGTTCCCCGTCCGCGCCAATGCTTGCAAGGATATCGACGACGCCGACCACAAACCCATCGCGCCGTTGCAAATTCTTTGCATTGATGACGAACCGCTGTTGCGCGAGCTCATCAAGGAAATCCTTGAACGCGATGGTCACGAGGTGGAAGTCAGCGACAGCGGCCAATCGGGCCTGGATGAATTTCGACTCGCGCGCGAACGCGGGCGGCCGTTTGACGTGGTCATCACCGACCTGGGGATGCCTTACCTCGATGGAAGGCAAGTGGCCAAGGCGGTCAAGCAGGAATCTCCTTCCACGCCGGTCGTGATGCTCACGGGCTGGGGCGCGTTCATGAAGGACGATGGCAATGCTCCTGAACAAGTGGACGGGATCTTGAGCAAGCCGCCGCGTTCGAAGGAATTGCGCGAGATTCTGAGTCGTTTCAGTCCCGGCAAAACCAAAACCGCCGCGAAAATCGGCGCGCGAACATTCGGACCGCCGATTCCTAAATAGACGGTCAGCGAACGCTGCGGTGACCGAGGTGCAGGCCTCGTTCCCGCGCGCTCGGGACGCCGCAGGCACGGGCTTCCCTACCATGCCGTAATCCCTCAATTTACCGCAGTTACACCCGCTTCCATTTTTCTGGACACTTGAGTCCGCGGAACGGCATCCGAAGCACGCGGAATTGAGAGACTTACCGATATTTCCCTCGAAAGAGTCCCCTAAGGGCGAGGCCTGATGCGATGGGCATTGTACCTGCTGAAATTACCATGTCCAAATAATGAATAAACGACTCAGAACGTGGAAAATGGCTTTATTGCCTGATTTTCAGCATGTTACGTGCTGGCCAGTCTCCATCTTTGCAGCCTGCGACCGGCGGGGAACATTTCTGGTGCTCACGGTCGTACTATTCCTTTCAACCACAACCACTTCGCGCGCCGGCACCACGACGAATCTCGACCTGAGCGAAGTGCCTTTGGAGCAATTGCTCAACATGGATGTCACCATCCTGCGGGGGCACGATACGCTTTCAAAAATTCCCGCGGCGATTTCCGTGGTTACGTCTGACGATATTCGTCGCAGCGGGGCAATGAGTATTCCCGAGGCATTGCGGCAGGTTCCCGGGATGGAAGTGGCACGCGTGGACGCGAGTGAGTGGGCGGTGAGCGCGCGCGGGTTCAACGATGTGTTCGCCAACAAATTGCTCGTGCTCCAGGATGGACGAACGGTCTATTCACCGGTGTTCTCCGGAGTTTTTTGGGATGTGCAGGGTGCAATGATGGAAGACATCGATCGCATTGAAGTGATCCGCGGTCCCGGTTCAACGGTTTGGGGGGCGAACGCGGTCAACGGCGTGATCAACGTCATCTCCAAAAGCGCAAAAGAGACCCAGGGCGTGCTGGTGAGCGCGGGCGCCGGGACGATTGATGAGGGATTTATCAACGCGCGCTATGGCGGACAAATCGGGAGCAATGTTTTTTATCGCGTCTATGGAACTTACCTGAACCACGACTCGTTTCCGCAACCGAATGGTCGTGACGCCAATAATGCGTGGCGGATGGGTCGTTCCGGGTTTCATCTCGATTGGGAAGCGACGCCGAACGATTTGGTCACGCTGCAAGGCGATGGTTATATCGGAACCGTTCACCAGGATTTCACGGCCTTCAACATTCTCAGCCCTACGCTCACCACCGTGGTTCCGACCACCATGGACGTGCGCGGCGGAAATGTGCTGGGGCGCTGGACGCATACGTTCACTGACACGAGTGAGCTCAAAGCGCAGCTTTATTATGACCGCACGGATCGTGATGCGAACATCTTCGTGGAGCGACGCGACACGGTGGACCTGGACGTGCAGCACAATTTCGCATTGGGAGAACGAAACGTCATCACCTGGGGATTCGGTTATCGTTTCAGCGGCGACAAGATTGACGGCAGTTCGGCGGTCGCGTTCGATCCCGTCAGCAAAAACCTGAACCTGCTCAGCAGCTTCGGGCAGGATGAGGTCACCCTGGTGCCGGATCGGGTGAAGCTGACCCTGGGCACCAAAGTGGAGCACAACGATTTCAGCGGCTGGGAACTCGAACCGGGCGGGCGGCTGGCCTGGACGCCCAATGAGCGCAACACACTCTGGACCTCGGTTTCGCGGGCCGTTCGCACACCGTCTCGGTCTGAAGAAGGCATCCGTTTGAACCAGGTGACCACGTCACCGTTCGGGCCGGTGGTATTGCAGATCACCGGCAATCCCGATTTCCAATCGGAAAAATTGATGGCTTACGAAGCCGGTTACCGCGTTCATCCGTGCGACAAGGCGTCACTCGACCTGGCGACGTTCTACAACGTTTATGACGATTTGCGGAGCCTGGAATTGGGCGCTCCCGCTTTTCCATTTATTCCCGCGACGGTCGGCAACGGCTTGTATGGCGAGACCTACGGTTTTGAAGCCGCGGCGACGGTTGAGGTATCGCCCTGGTGGCGGCTGAATCCCACCTACACGCTATTGAAAATGGATCTGCACAAGCATCGCGACAGCACCGATACCATATCGGTTCGGCAAGACGAGGGGCAGAATCCCCAACAGCAATTCTCACTGCATTCCGCCATGGACCTGCCGCGTAACATTTCACTGGATGCCACTTTGCGCTATGTGGATTCGTTGCCGGCCTTGAAGGTGTCGAGTTATGTGACGATGGACGCGCGCATTGCGTGGCACGCGACCAGGAATCTCGAATTCGCGCTGGTCGGGCAGGATTTATTCACGCCCCGCCATGCGGAATTCAGGCCCACTTTCGTTCAAACCGAGCGAGCCGATGTGCCGCGGAGTTTTTATGCGAAAGTCACCTGGTATTTTTAACGATATGCACTCCTACCCATGTGAAATGACTCATGACGTTTAGACAAATGGCTGTCTTAACTCTGAATTTAATCATTGGGACCGCGGCGGTTCTGCCAGGAACCGCACGCGGGCAGGAGGCTTTGCCCTCGGAGTACCAGATGAAGGCCGCGTATTTGTATAACTTTGCGAAGTTCGTCGAGTGGCCGGCCGAGGCGTTGCCCGCGGGCAACTCCGAACTGGTGATTGGCATTCTCGGCCAGGACCCATTTAACGGCGCTTTGGACAGCACCATTGAGAACAAAAAAATCGAGAGGCATCCGTTGCGCGTCCGGCATTTCAAGTCGCCGCGCGAGGCAAAAGCGTGCCACATCCTTTTCATCAGCAGCTCGGAAAAAAAGCGATGGCAGGAAATCTCCGATGCGCTGGCCGACAGCAGCGTGGTAACGGTCAGCGAGAACTGGGACCGCTTCACGGAGGGCGGCGGCATGATTTATTTTTTCATGGAGGGCAGAAAGGTTTGCTTTGATATCAACGACGAGGCCGCCCGGAAGGCCGGCCTAAAGATCAGTTCCAAACTCATGCTCCTCAGGAAGAAACCGGCAGCATAACGAAAGATTTCCGTGCGACATTTATCCATCAAACAAAAATTAACGACCGTCATCATGACGGTGACCACTGTGGCGTTGCTGCTCGTCTCGATCGGCTTCGTGGCGTATGAGCTTTTCACTTTTCAACAGCGGATGCGCCATGATTTGGCCGCCCAGGGGCAGATGATCGGCGAACTCAGTGTGGCGGCCTTAAACCACACCAACAGCGCTGAGGCGGGAAAAATCCTCGCGGTCCTGGAGACTCGCGAGCATGTGAAAGTAGCCGCGATTTATAACGGCAACCGGTTGTTTGCCTGGTATCCCAGCAACGCCAGCATTTCCACGTTCCCCTTGAGTCCCGAACCAGGAGATGCCAGTCATCTCAATTTCAAGGCCGGCAATCTCGAGCTGTTCCATGAAATCGCTTCGGGCGGCGATCCGATCGGCTCGATTTATATCAAATCGGATCTCGGGGAAATCCGCGAGCAAATGGGACACTACGCAGCCTTCTTCATCTGGTTCATTCTCGCCACCGCGGGGCTGACTTATTTCCTGTCCAAGCGGCTGCAGCGAAGCATTTCCGAGCCGATTATTCAGCTCGCGAAAACCGCGCGCACCGTGGCCGCGGAGAAGAATTACTCGCTGCGCGCCGCGAAGCAGGGCCGGGCGGAATTGGGT